>ERZ860023.923-NODE-923-length-14262-cov-1.299852_pt1 | contig 14262 bp, 19 predicted proteins | sample MGYA00509983_ERZ860023 | MGnify/ENA primary metagenome ERZ860023 (study PRJEB30046, sample SAMN00715180) | human gut metagenome | study: EMG produced TPA metagenomics assembly of the A metagenome-wide association study of gut microbiota in type 2...
TAGAAGTAGTGTCTCTTGGTGGATTGCCGGCGGGAATAACGGCAGAAGAATATTTATCAGGTAAACTATCTATTTTAAGAAATAGAAATCTTGCAAATGTATTTTACAGACTGGGATTAGTAGAGATATTTGGAACAGGAATTGCACGAATCAAACAACTGTATGCAGAGAGTTTGATAAAACCAGAATTTGAAGTGTCAGAAAATGCTATAAAAATTGTACTACCGATATTTGAAACGAATGTCAATTTAACCGAAGACGAAAAAGTGATTTACAAATTTTTAAGCAAGACGATGCTGAAACCAATAAGTGAAATTGCACCATATGTCCCATTTGGCAAATCAAAAACAACACAATTACTGAAAGCTATGGAGAAAAAGGGTGTGATTGCAGTTGAAGGAAAAGGCAGAGGAACAAAATATATCATTAAGTGATTGAGAACATAGAGGGTTCAAATTACACAATCTTTCAATAACACAAGGAGAAAATCATATGATAAAAATTTTATTTTTATGCCACAGCAGGGTGAACGGACTACCGAATGTGTAGGTAAAAGTGCCGCAGAACTGGGCATAGTACGGCAGTCATAGTGCCACGGAACTACTGAAGGACTACTTCTCAGGCGAGTTAAAGTGGATTGTGTAGAAGTAATCGTTAAGAGAGCATATATGTGAACCCCTTGGGAAAATCGTTAATAGAGTTCTACGGGGAGACTACTACAGGTGAAAGTTAAGTGAATATTTGAGAGAGGACGTCCTGCAAGTGTGGGGCGTTTTTGTTTGTGATCTAGTGGAGAAAGCTATTAAGGTATATGATAAGAAATGAGAATTATTATTGAAGTTGTTGAAAAATAATAAAAAGATGGTATAATTATAAATAAACAAATTTATATATTTATATGAGGGATAGATATGGGATTTGGCTCTTATTTTAGAGATCTGAGAATAGAAAAGCAGATTACTCAGAAGCAGATAGCTGATGTTATTAAGAAAAAGCCTATGCTAGTGAGTAATGTTGAAAATGGTAAAAATGGTCCGTTTTCGGACAATGATTTGAAGAAAATAGTCTCTTTTTTGGAATTATCAAAGGATGAAGAAAGACAGTTATATAAGGAAGCCGCAAAGGCGAGAGGAAAGCTACCACAGGAAATGCAAGCATATATCATAAAAAACGACGAAGCGTATTACCTGCTCGAAATACTTGCAAGAAACGAGCTTGGAAGCGAGTCTTTGTCTCAAATAATACAAATGGTGGAGGAGCAGATATTATGTTAAAAACAATTGATTTGTTTGCGGGAGCCGGTGGGCTTAGTTATGGGTTTGAGTCAACAAGAGAGTTCTTGATTGTAGCTGCAGCAGAGAATAATAAAAATGCTAGAAAAACATATGTTGAAAATCATAAAGGACGTAATGATATCAGATTGATTCCTGATGTTAGAGACTATGATTTTTCGGCTCTTGCATCTGAATTTGACGGGATAGATGTGGTTATAGGAGGTCCGCCGTGTCAAGGATTTTCAAATGCAAATAGACAGAAGAATCATATTATAAGCATGAATAATTCTCTGGTAAAAGAGTATTTCCGTGCTGTTAAGGAAATCCGGCCCAAAGCTTTTGTTATGGAAAATGTTAGCATGCTTTCATCGGAGACTCATAGATTTTATGATTCAGCAAAAGATCATGATGTTGTGACGTCACTAGGAGTCCAGATGAGAGAAGACGAGTTGGTACTGGCCGATTCCGATTATAATGGATATAGTCTTGTGAACATCATTCAGGCAGATGCAGTCGCAGATTACAAGATTTCGGATGAGTTGTTTCAATTGCTAAATGTACTATATAAAAATAGGAATAGTGAAGAACGGCTTTCGAAGTACATAAAGAATAAATCAAAGCTGATTATTGATAAGATTGCTTCACAGGCAGAAGAAGTGAAAAACAATCTTGGCATTTTAAACTGGATAGTTGATATGATTAATACGGAGCAGATTAGCGCATGTTTTACAGAGTTAGGTCAATTTATTAAGTTTCAAAAAACATTTCGTCTTAAGGAGGAGCTTGATTCTAACGAAATAATATATGAAATAGAAAATGACCTGCAAACAGGGAAGATAATTGCTCGCGTAAAATCCTATTCGGTAATTGAATATGTGAATAAAATATTAGGGGATGACTATAAAAAGAACAGCGGGGTGATTAATTCTTTATGGTTTGGTGTTCCCCAGGAACGAAGGCGATTCATAATGATTGGGGTGCGTTCAGATATTATCCAAGAAAAGGAAATAGAAATGCCGGAAGGTAATGGTGCTGAGATTGTTACGGTAGGGCAAGCAATTGGAGATCTTAGAGTTTATGAGGTTGATGAAGAGGATAATGAACCGGAAAAACTTCCCTATGACTCCAGTACGGAAAATCTATCGGATTATGCTAGAATTATGAGAAAAGGATCAGAAGGCATCAGTAATCATATTGTACCGAAGAGTAGAGATAAAGCAAAGGAAGGTTTGCGGCACTTAAAGAGGGTGAAAATTTTCATAATCTAGATAATGGATTAAAAGATAATTATGCTGTACCGGAAAGAACACAGAATAGTATTTATTTACGATTAGATAGTAATAGGCCAAGTGGAACAGTGATAAACGTTCGAAAGTCGATGTGGATTCATCCAACTATAGATCGTGCAATAAGTGTTAGAGAGGCAGCGAGATTACAATCCTTTCCGGATCGTTTTGTTTTTAAGGGGACAAAAGATGCACAGTATCAACAAGTGGGTAATGCAGTTCCGCCTTTGATGGCAAAGGGGATTGCTGAGACAGTTTTAAAATATTTATAATTGTAGCGCAGGGAATAAAAACCTGCGCTATAATTATTTTAAAAATAAATTTAAAATAATTTCGATTGTATGAGCGAACGAGAAGACGAAATAAATTGATAATTTTATTATATTTATTTGCAATTTGTAATTAAATGAATAGAAGCAATTTTAAAATAACGATAGTATTTTAAAAATAATGTAAAAATGATTGACACACATAATAAAAGCAGCTTATATTAAATGTAGATACTATGAGTATATCGTATGGAGGTATGGTATGAAGAACGAAGAAACCAAAAGAGAGAAATTTGTAAGAATTGCTGAGGCAAGGACAAACAAGATTATTAATATGATTCAGTTACTGGGAAATTGTTCGAATCAGAGCTTGTATGAGTATTCGCAGAAGGATGTAAATAAGATATTTAATACGATTCAAACGGAACTGGATGAAGCAAAAAAGAGATATAGTAAGCAGGATAGCCAAAAAGGAAGTAAATTTACACTTGATTAACCGCATGGAGGGGTACAGTATGTTTCAGTGGAAGGAAAATTTTCAATGGATTTTTTCTAATCTGGGATCATCAGATAAGGTTGGCGTAAATGAGTCAGGAATAGGGATTTTTAAAAGACAGCCATATAAAGGTCTGGCCAAAGAAATTTTACAAAATGTTACAGATGCAAAAAATCCGGAACTTCCGGATGAAGTACCAGTAAGGGCAAAATTTGAATTGATTTATGTCGATTTAGAGGATATTCCTGGTCACGAAAGATTGCGTGAAGTTATTCATAAGTGCTCGGAGTATTATTCGGATGGTGATGATGGTGAAAAACTGAGAAGTATTCGAGATGCAGCGGATAAATACTTTTCTGGTGATACCAAAGTTCCAGTTTTAAAAATTAGTGACTACAATACGACAGGTTTGCGCGGTGTAAAAGAAGAAACAGGAAGTAACTGGACAGGACTTGTACGTGAGAGGAGTGCTACCAATAAGTCAAATGCTTCTAGTGGTGCTTTTGGTGTGGGCAAATTTGCACCATATAATTTTACATCTGTGAGAACAGTGTTGTATTCAACGAAAACTATTAATGACGAGTATGCGTTTCAGGGAAAAGCTATTCTTACTACATTTAAGGAAGATGGGAAAACAAACAGAATATAGGATTATTTGCAGATAAAGATAGTGAAAATTTTGATGCTGTTTTCGATGTTAATGATATTGCACCAGTATTTCGAAGAACAGAGACTGGTACAGATATTTTTGTACTTGGATTTGTAAAAGAAGACGAGGATACCTGGGTAGAGCAGTCTGCAATTAGTGTTATTGAATATTTCTTCTACTCTATTTATCGTGGAAAACTTGAAGTGGAAATCCGGGATGGAGAGAAGCGTGTAGAGATTACTCAGAATAACCTTGGGGAAATGATCACATTTTACGAGAAATACTGTAAAGAACATATGGCAGATGATACTGCTTTTAAATTTACAGCACCATCTTATTGAAGGCTATTGCAAGATAGCAGACATAAAATTATCAAGGCTCCATTTGAATATAATGGCAAAAGTATGGGGAATTATGAACTTTACCTTTTGACTGGTGATGATGTTGTTGAAAAGAAAGTATTGGAAATGCGCCAAGCAGGAATGAAAATTAGAGAAGATTGTGCATTTAGAATTCCGATGAATTTTACTGCAATATTTATTGCTACAGGTGAGGGAGCGGCATCACAGGATCCTAAGGATAATATTAGTAGTTTTCTTAGAAAATGTGAAAATCAAGCACATGACGATTGGGCTGCAGATGAATATAAGGAAGAGAAAACGAAAGCAAAAGGAATTATTAATAGAGTACATCAAATAATTCTTGATGCAGTTAAAGCAGAAATGCCTGATTTTGGAGATGATCAGTTGATGCTTTTGGATTAAGCGAGTTTCTGCCAAACGAAGAGGCAGATGATGATCAAAAAGAAGAAAAGGCGTTTTCGGATTTTAGACCACTTACGTTTGAGATACAGAGCGTGAAAACTGGAAGAAAAAGAAGACAAGCTGACATAAGCATGAAAAAAAATGGAGGTTCAAAGCGTAAAAAGAAGGAAGAAGAACGTAAAAGGAAATACCATAAGAAATCAAACAATAAAAAAGGAACTGGAACCGGAAAAGCTTCTGAAGTATTGATTTCTGGTATAAGGACACCATTTGATAAGGCCACTGGTGAGTATCAAATCTCATTTGTGCTAGATGAAAATGCTGAAGATTTAGTCGTAGGAATCAGAATAGGAAGTGATGATGATAATTTATCAAAAGCTAATATTTCTGAAGCAACCATGAATGGAAAGAAACTTCCTATAAAAAATGACATGATTGAATTGAAGGGTATTCATAATGAAGGTGAGAAAAATATTCTAAGAGTTAAGCTGGAAGAAAAGACGCGAAGAACATTGGAGGTGCGGGCATATGCTAAACATTAATATTAACTATCCGTATCCTGTAATTCGTGAGTATACAGACGATTATCAGAGTACTGAGTTTATCGGCGAACTCAAAGTACTTCTTGAGCCAGATGGATATGCTGTGCATACAAATTTTGAAATAAATAACAAAGGTATTCAAATTTTGCTTAGCAAAAGGATTCTTACATATGCGTTGGAGGTCCAATGCGTATCGACTTGGTTTAGAAAACTGTATACAATACATGAAAACAGAGTAATCAGACTTGATCCACAGATGATTCACGAAAGAGTTGAGTTGATACCATGTATAGTTGTTGCAACATCGATTGAAGGATTTACAAATGAAGATTTTGCGGAAGAATACCAGGACATGAAGTTTGATTTAAATGCAGGAGACATCATAGGTATAGGTCAGAAAAGAACATTTGATGCGCTGTATCAAAATGATATCATAAAAAATGGTTCCTCCATCGTTGATGTTGGAGGAAATGATAAGCTGAAAGAAATTCAATGTGATTTTTCTCAAAGTACTATTAAGCTCACCTTGCCAGCTGATCAATATGAGAACTATAGAAGCTGTGGATACAATCGATCTAAATACAAGATGTTAAATGCAATACTGATAGTGCCGGCACTGGTAGAAGCAATTGGAATCATTGCAGCAGATGAGAAAGATCCGGAGCATCAAAGTGGTCATCAAAATCGTGCATGGTATAAGACGATTGTAGTTAACTTAAAGCGTTTTGCTGAAAACGATGAAAAAAAGTACTTACAACTACTAGAAAAACCGTTTGCATCAGCAGAATTATTATTAGGTAATAACTCAGCTGATGCACTTAAATTCCTTTGTCAGGTAGAATAGGAGGATGTATGAAATTATACTTTTTAAAACAGAAATCTCTCGATATGCTTGAACAGACTATACCTGATAATCTGAATAAGTACCAAGATGCAGAAACGTGGGTTGATCAATATTTTATTGATAATGACAAGCCTAATTATTTTTTTGATACGGGAATAGAGGTTGATGATTATCAACTTATTTCAGGAGGTCCGGAAACAGATTTCTCTAATGCAAAGATTTTATACGAAGCTTTGCAGGGACATATAAATTTAGTCCAGGCAAGTGATCTTAGATTATGGGCGTATATGGCACATAAACAACATTGGGATTATATGCATACAAGATGGGGAATTGACCTTCCGGATGATGAAGATGAAGCGGAAGAGAATGAAACAAAAAAATCTTCGACAGACAAAGCGATCGATCGTATTGGAACACGTTATTTTTTCAAGGCATCGAAAGGAAAAGCCTTTGTTCGTCAGGGTATAGCACGATTATATTGGAGTGTTTATTTAACTTATGACGAGAATAACGAAAATGGAAATCCTTATGAATATACAGAATATTTTTTTAGCAAGCAGGATATATTCACATCAATTACAGAGCGTTCCTATGCCAGAAATAAGGTACTTGTGTTGGCCGCACTCAAGGAGTTAAAGAAAAATTCAGAACTATCGAGAACAGAAGTACGTGCTTTTTTAGCCAAATTAAATCAAGCGGGTGCTATTACAGTTTTAGATTTTCTTGACAAGACTCAAGCAGAAAAATTATGTGAAAATGTTATGGCTGAAATTAAAAGCATAGCTGTATTAGAAGAAGTTAGCCATTTTGAGCGGTTAATGATGTTACAGGTAAGCCATTTGGACCAGAGATGGTGATAAAAAATGGGCAGGTTACAGCTGTAGGAAAAACAATTTCAACGAAACCGAAAAATCTGCTTGGTAAGAAGGAAGGTACAAAGTTTGTCATTTCTGGCAAACAGTATGTTATTAAGGACATAAAGTAAATGAAAGAGAGAAAAGCAATATGGTAGCCGACAGGACAGGAATAAAATGGAGCCGAGAAGAAACTATTTTGGCATTTGATTTGTATTGCCGTACACCTTTTGGAAAGATTAGCCAAGGTAATCCGGAAATTATAAAACTTGCGCATTTGTTGGGACGAACTCCGGGTTCTGTGGGATTGAAGATGCATAATCTTGCTCATTATGATCCTGAATTGCAGAAGAGAAATGTAACTGCAATGGCGCATGGAAGCAAGCTTGATGGCGAAATTTTTTCAGAGTTTTCAAGAGATTGGACAAATTTATCGTATCAAGCTCAGCTTATCCGCGCAAAACTGCAGAATAAGGACATATCAGAAGTAATTGATCTTGGCGATATTGATGTGATTCCAGCTGGAAAATATCGAGATCAGATGATGAAAACTAGAGTAGGGCAGTATTTCTTTAGAATGACGGTATTAAATTCATACGAAAATAGATGTTGCGTCACAGGGTTAAAACAACCAGAACTTTTGGTGGCAAGTCATATTAAGCCTTGGAAAGTTAGTGATGAAAGGACTGAACGCACAAATCCGGCAATGGATTATGTTTGAATGCTTTACATGATAAAGCATTTGATAGAGGGCTGATTACTTTAGATAAAAGATATAAGATTATCGTCTCCAGAAAGTTGAAAGATACGGAGATGGATTCAGAAACGAAATCCTGGTTTATGGGATATTCCGATCATCAAATTATTCTTCCAGATAAATTCCTGCCCGGAAAAGATTTTATAGAATACCATAATGATGTGATTTTTCAGAGGTAAGAGTGTGGACAATTTAACATCAGAGCAGCGTCGGAAAAATATGCAACATATAAGATCAAAAGATACAAAGATTGAAGACTATTAAGAAAGGCATTGTGGAAAAAAGGTTACAGATTTCGGAAGAATTATAAAGAATTGCCAGGCAAGCCTGATATTGTATTTACTAAATATAAAATAGCAATTTTTTGCGATGGAGAGTTTTTCCACGGCAAAGATTGGGAAGTGCTTAAGCCTAGACTGGAAAAGAGTAATAATAGTGAATATTGGATTAGTAAAATATCCAGAAACAAAGAGCGGGATGATGAAATCAACAAGAAGCTCCTTTTTCTGGGATGGACGGTAATCCGATTCTGGGGCAATGATATAAAGAAAAATACGGATGAATGCATTCGTGTGATTGAAGAAACCATTTTTGAAATTAAAACAATGGATGATTATACGGAAGAATAATCGTGAAAGGAGCATCACAATGTATAGATTGTGTTTTGAAACTATAATGACTATTTTATACCAAGCACGGAGTCATAAAGTGACTAACAAGTCTATTTGTAATGCTCTTTTTTCGTGCTTTGGAAAAACTGTTGAATCTTATGATAGTTCCACTCCAGGACATTTAAAGAGCGGAAAGATTAATGTACCACCAGATGTAATTGATGCTGCTAGAAAAACAAACGCAGATGAACTGGATGCGGCAGTACAAAAAAATATTATACCGTTAATCAAATTATCCCAACAGGAAGCTATAGTGAGAAGTCTTAAGGATATTATTCGTAATGATTCCTCTATCATGGATAACACGGTGATAGGATATTGTTCTGGCTACGAAAAACAAAGCATTCTTGGCGGACAAGTATTCTGTATATCTTCATTGTTGGCGTCTGTAATTTACTATGCTTGTATAGAAGTGAAAAACAGTGATTGTGCAGAGGCAATCAAGTCTATTACTGGAGAATATGTTAAAGAATTTGAAGACGGAGAGCCTATTTATTTTGAAGGTTCAGATGCAAAGCCTAAGCCCAAATTGACATACACTTTACAAGATCCATCCTTTGATAAGGTTTTTGTTAAAGTAAAATCTTGGTTGATAAACTTGCTGAGCGGAGTAACGGAAATCGAAATATACAAGGTTTCGGATGTTACGAACCGTCAGTTGAGATTCAACCGTATGAGAGAGTATTTGATTGATCATATAGGAGAGTATGTTTTCTCTCGAGCAAACGTATCAGAGATCATTTTCATTCAGATAGTGGAATTGGTGGGGCGTACGAACAAGCAATTATTCTTAAAAAATTCATTGAAGATAAACAGGATGCTGTATTATATGAAAATAAAAACAAAAAGTTCACGATACAAGATGTGGCAACAAAAAGAATACTACCAATTGTATTGACCTTAAATCAGTTTGGTGGTCTGGCAGTGAACACTAGCTTGATATTGGAAAAAGAAGAGAGTCAGCCATATCCATGGGTTTGTAATTGGCATGATTTAGAAAATATTATCGAAATATTAAAATATTTAAACAAAGAACCTGAGGATTTTATTGATTATATTATCTGGAGAATTGAAAGTCATCCTAATGTGTTGTCTTCTGATGAATTAAATGTAATAGAAGGTTATTTTATGAATTCTCAAGCGAGAAAACAAAACGGTGCGATATTCTTTCCTGCCAATGGTCCAAGTCTGATTGATAAGATTTATTTTGAAAAACATGCCATACCATATGAGTATCCTGTTGCAACAACGGTTGTCCGTAAAAAGAAAAAAATAGGAAGAAATGAACCGTGCCCTTGCGGTAGTGGGAAAAAATTAAGAAGTGTTGCATCGAAAAAGGTATTTACGATTAATTTGATTACTTTATAAGGGGATACAAAAATTTGTGGTTGCTTGATGTTCCAATTGTAAAAAATGCACCCCCCCTTGCCCTTTCTATCGTTAAAAGGTTCAAAAACCCCGGTAGTCTGCACACCCTAAACCGACTACCAATTGACTACTACAGACTACTACACTTGGTCTCAAACTGCCGTGTTTTGCCACTTTTGCTACAGTTTCCGGAAAACTGTAATTCTTGAAGAAATCCAAAAAAGTGCGTAAAATAGGGCAAAACGAGGCATTTCAGGAGGAAAAATATAATGATTAAAGTATTATTCATCTGTCACGGCAAGTGACGAAAATAGTGCTGAAAACCTTTGGAAATCAAGGATTTTTCCGAAATCCGACTTGAATTTACGACACTTTTACGACAGATGAAGTCAAGCTATGATAAATACGTTGCGAAAGAGGTCAAAATACGATGAAAGAAAGAATTACAAAGAATGGAATTGATTATGTATTGGTTGGGGATTATTACATACCGGATTTGAAGTTACCGGAGGAAGAACGTCCTATTGGAAAGTATGGACGTATGCATCGAGAGTATTTAAGAGAGAATCATCCGATACTGTTTAATGAATTGGCGTTGCGTTTCCAGCTCTGGACTTACCTTGCTGATATAAATGAGCAGGCACAAGAGAGATTCCAGGTTATTATCAGTCAGATGCAAAAAGCTGAGTCTGTAACTGAGAAGATGAAAGCGGATAATCAGTGGGAATGGATTCAGAGAATGGGCAGCATCCACAATCGTGCAGAAGAAATTGTGTTGAATGAATTGATATATTCATGTTGACAAGGCGGAGAGAAAGAAATATAATATTGTTAGCACTCCGTTGAATAGAGTGCTAACAATGGAGGCGCAGATGGAAGACATTATTAAAAATTTGGTTGAAAAAATATCTTCTTATGACATCTTGAATAATCTGTTCCCTGGCGTAATCTTTTGTAGTATCGTGGAAAGAACTACAAGGATTACATTTTCTACTGGAGAGATTTGGGAGGATTTGTTTTTATATTATTTTGCAGGACTGATTATAAGCCGTATTGGTTCGATTTTTATTGAAAAAATTTTGAAATCAATAAAGGTGCGCAATAAAAAGACAAAAGAAAAAGATAAATTTCTCAAGTTTGCCCCGTATGGTGATTATATAGAAGCTTCTGAAGCTAATTCTTTTATCAAAGTTTTAAATGAAACTAATAATACTTATCGTACAATTATAGCGATGTTGGTAGTTGTAATGGGTGCAAAATTGTATGATTGGTTGTTATATGATTTGATTGATGATTTGGGAGTTGCAGGAAGCAATTCGGTTTTTCTTATCGCCTGTTTGTTAATCACCATGTTGTTTATACATAGTTATAAAAAACAAACGGATTATATCAGGGGACGTGTGGAAAAGTATGTTAAATCAAAACAAATAGGAAAATAGATGAATGGAGGGGTTGAATGAGCATTATTAAGTCTATATCTGTTGGAAATGGAGATTTGTTCTACATAAAACATGGCAGTAGTAATTTTACAATTATTGATTGCAATATGGATGAAACAAATAAAAAAGAAATTACTGATGAAATAATAGCCGAATCCAAAGAGAAGGATATTAAGCGTTTTATATCTACACACCCGGATGAAGATCATATTCATGGATTAAAATATCTGGATGATCAGATAGGAATATTAAATTTTAGTGTGTTGCAAATGAAGCCACCAAAAGTGATGAGACAGAAGATTTTAAGCGTTATTGTGAACTCCGAGACTCGAAGGATAAAGCCTTTCATATTTATCGAGGGTGTTCTCGTTGCTGGATGAATAAAGATGATGATGAAAAGAAATATGGTTCATCTGGAATTAATATTCTTTGGCCAATAACGAGCAATGAAGACTATAAGACGGAGTTATCTAATGCTAAAGATGGGAAAAGTCCGAATAATATATCTCCGATTATCAAGTACTCTTTAAATAATGGTGTTACGGTATTATGGTTTGGTGATTTGGAAAATACATTTATGGAAAAAATTAAAGATCTTATTGAATTACCAAAAGCGGATATTATATTTGCACCTCATCATGGGCGGAGTAGTGGTAAAATTCCAAAAGAATGGATGGAAAGTATAGATCCCAAAATAGTAGTAATTGGAGAAGCACCATCGGAGAAAATCAATTATTTGTCTGGATATAATACCATTACGCAAAATACAGCAGGAAATATTATCTTTGACTGCGATACAGGTATTGTGGATGTTTATGTTTCCAACGAGAAGTATTCTGTAGATTTTCTTAAAGACAAAAAGAAATCTAACAAGTATAATGGTAAATATATTGGTTCATTGGATGTATAAGAAATGATGGAATATTTGAAGATGAATCGGCATAAAATAATAGTGGGAAGCCATCTTGACTTTTCTCTTTGTACTTGTTAGAATATGTGTACAAAGAAAGTTTACCGCTGACCAATATGCGGTATATAAGTGGTTGGGTCGAAAGTTTACCGCTGACCAATATGCGGTATATAAATGGTTGGGTTGAAAGTTTAGTCCTTCGCCGTAAGGCGGAGGATTTTTCTGTATACATTATAATGAGGATAGAACAATGAAGAAGACGGGATTCTATATTATAAAAGATAATTTTTTTACGGACATGCCTGATCCATATCTTAAAGGAAATAAGGCAGGAAATAGACCTCATTATTATTGCTTCGAGGATTCTGATACGGGAATATTTTGGATGATACCATTATCAAGCAGGATAGATAAATACAAGAAATTGTTGAGAATAAAGAAAAGGCAGGAAAACCTTGCGATATTATACATATTGTCAAATTAGATGATAGTCGAGAAAGTGCATTTCTCATACAAGATATGTTTCCTATTACAGAGAAATATATAGAACGAGAATACACTATTGCGGGAAATCATTTAATGGTAACGAGTGAACATGTAGCCAGAACAATTGAACAGAAAGCGAAAAAGGTTCTTAAAATGTTAAAGAGAGGGGTAAAGTTTACTCCGACTCAGCCAGACGTATTGTCTATCTTGGAAAAACTAAAAACAAATAAATAGCAGAAAAAATTTAAGCCCGTGTTGCAAGCACATATCATTGTAACACGGGCATATTTTATTTTTTACGATTCGGCAGAGCTTTTAGTAACTTGGAACGCTTAAACACATCTTTCATGACCTTATGTTCATCCACAGAGAGGTGATCAAACGGAATCTGCATTTCATCACAGAAGAAACGCTAGAATTCCTCAATCGGATTGCTCTTGAATTTTAGGGCCTGCAAGAATCGTTGCACCTTTTTATCGTTAGACATTGGTCTTTCGATAGGTGCAATTCGGCAGCATGTTCGTGGTTTTCACGAATGGTGCGGATAATATTGTTCCAATCGCTGTGAATGGTATGGAAGAAATATTCTTCTTCCTGAATATGTGAACTTTCCAGAACTTTCAGGTACAGGTCGTTGGCATCTGGATTTTTCTGCTGAATAATCTGGAGACGAACGGCATCTAACCAGTCATTCATGTTTTTGACCATCTCTGCCAAACCGGGAGACATCTTTCTGATCCAGCCCAACGTCCTTCATGCTATCATGTCGGATGAGCACAGCTCTTTTTTTTATGATACCATTGTTTTTCATCAGAATATGTTGGTGGGAAGTTACGATGACCGTTGTTATACAGATATTCTGCTGCCGGTCTTTTCTTCCAGACGAAGAGTTCTGGTCCCTGTATCTCAGGAACCACCGGGGTATCATGAACTCCATGATTCGGTCCGGATTATTATGCAGTGTGCACACAAAAATCTTGCAACGTCTGATCTGTTGCTGAAAAGCGAACTGCTTCGCTTATTTTATCTGCTGGCATCGACACCGGGACTCTGCACCGAACACACGGTTTCGACAGAATCCCGGATGACCGAAACACTTCGGCCTGTTCTTACTTATATACAGAAACATCATTCTGAATCTGTCACCATAGAGTAGCTGGCAAAGATCGCTCATATGAGTAGCAGTTACTTTATGAGCTGTTTCAAACAGAATTTCGGTCTTGGAGCCATTGAATATCTGAATCAGGTACGTATCCGATCAGCATGCGACCTTCTGCGCAATACGGATCGCAGTATCTCCGACATTGCTTTCGATACCGGATTTCATAACCTTTCAAATTTCAATCGACAGTTTCGCACCAAGGTAGGATGTTCTCCTCAGACTTACCGAAAAGAATCCGTTCTTTCCTGATAGATCCAGTAAGTGATCATCAACATGATCCAGGCGCCGATCCAGGCAGATACTTCTGCCAGAGCAACACCCGAAAAGCCAGATATGGAGTCAGCAGCTTTACCATGACCACTCGAAGAGACACTTCCAGGACTCCTGAAAGCATCGGAACAAACGTATGTCCCATGCCCTGACACCCGTTGCGGAACACAAACAGCCATCCCAGAGGAAACAGACAGATGCCTGTAACCGCCAGAAAA
>ERZ860023.929-NODE-929-length-14199-cov-2.043835_pt1 | contig 14199 bp, 13 predicted proteins | sample MGYA00509983_ERZ860023 | MGnify/ENA primary metagenome ERZ860023 (study PRJEB30046, sample SAMN00715180) | human gut metagenome | study: EMG produced TPA metagenomics assembly of the A metagenome-wide association study of gut microbiota in type 2...
CCGGTCTGGTATTGAAAGTAAAAAACTTTCAAGATCTTCACTGCTATACATAATTCTTAAAATTTGGTTGGCAGCGAAGATAGAACTTTCAATCAATAGCCATTTTTTGACTGCTTACATTTTAAACCCAATTATACACTAAATTTTGATTTAAAAAAGGATGTAATATGCTGGCTAGCCAATCCATCACCATAAGGATTCACTGCTTTACTAATTGTTTCATAATATACACAATCTTCTAACAAATTAGACACTTCACCAACAATTTTATTATAATTCGTTCCTACTAATTTTACCGTCCCAGCTTCCAATGCTTCAGGACGCTCTGTTGTATCACGCATTACGAGAACAGGTTTACTTAATCCAGGAGCCTCTTCTTGAATACCACCACTATCGGTCAGTACAAGAGTTGACTTTTCCATCAAATACACAAATGATAAGTACTCTAATGGTTCTATGAAAAACATATTTTCTATATTAAATATATCCTTACCAAACACATCATAAATAGGCTTACGCACATTGGGGTTTAGATGCATTGGATATACAAAATCTACATCAGCATATTTCTTCGTTAAATCTTTTATAGCAGTACATACAGAAATAAAACCATCACCGAAGTTTTCACGACGATGCCCTGTTATCAGTACTAGCTTTTTACCGTCCTTCAAACGATTTACATCATATCCTGCAACTTTCAAAACATTCTTTAACTCAGCATCCAATGATTTATCAATCTTAATTTTATCTACCATCATGTAGAGTGCATCAATTACTGTATTACCGGTAACCATAATTGCTTTATCATTCACGCCTTCGTCCAATAAATTCTGACGACTAAGTGGAGTGGGTGAAAAATGGTACGTAGCAATGCGTCCGGTTATCAATCGGTTCATTTCTTCCGGCCATGGACTATAAATATTGTGCGTACGTAATCCTGCCTCAACATGCCCCACAGGAATTTGCTGATAGAAAGCAGCTAAAGCAGAAGCAGTAGAAGTCGTTGTATCACCATGTACCAATACAATATCAGGCTGTGCCTCTTTCAACACATCTCTCATACCTATAAGCACACGAGTTGTAACATCATAGAGGTCTTGTCCCTGCTTCATAATATTAAGATCATAATCCGGATGAATGTTGAAAATTGTCAGCACTTGATCAAGCATTTCACGATGCTGCCCAGTTACACAAACAATTGTTTTAAAATCATCGGGATATTTCTGCAGTTCTTTAACCAATGGAGCCATTTTTATTGCTTCAGGACGAGTACCAAAGACAAGCATTATTTTTTTCATTAGGGTATATTTAATTAAACATTCACAAATAATGACTTAAAATCAAACTCTTTTATTGAGTCAATACGAGACTCTAAATTCCATTCTCTTATTATATTCGCTATTTTGTGGTAATCTTCAAATTCGATGAGAGAGAATACTCCATGGCTTGTACCATAAACATATTCTGCCATTCCCTTTGCTTTCTCACTATATGACAAAAATATTGTAGGAACATTCATTGTTATGGCATTGATTGCACAGTGCATTCTCGCTGCTATTACAAAATTGCATCTGGCCAAATCACTTTTTAAGCCAATAAATCCAGGATCAGAACTCACCATAGTTACAGAGTGCCCTGCATTCTTCACTCTACTTGCTATTTGTTCCAAATAACATAAATCATTATCATTCAGAGATGTAGAAAGTACGTGAGGAATAAACAGGAGTTTACAGTGAAGTTCTTCAACCAATCCACAAATAGCTTCTGCTTGTTTTTTGACAGCAGTTTCTAAACTATCATAATGGTATAAGGCTGAAAGTGGACTAAGATTAATACCTACCGTTATACTTTCAGACTTTCCCTCACTACTCAAAGAAGGGCATTTTACAAAATAAGCAGGATCAGGAGCAAAGACTACATTCTGTTTAATTCCTAATGAATTAAGATAATTCACCGTTACTATTTCTCTTGCCACTATCAGATCAACACTCTTTAAGTGTTTCTTAAAGAAATTCAACGCTTTCAAATTCTGTTCAAATTTTCCAACCGAAGCCCCCCACAATACATACTTAATACCTTTTGCCTGACACTTTTCAAGAAACAAAGGTAACGAAATATTACAGCCTCCAATAGAAGTCAACGTATACAAATCGCCTCCAATAGAAAATACTGTATCATATTCATTCAACCAATCAGTAGAATCATAAGGCATAGTAAAAGAGATGCCAACAAATGTAAGCAATTTACGTATAATGTTTTTAGGATTCCACCGTCCTAATCTTTTACGTTGCAGTATTTTCAGATCACAATCAGCTAATCTCTGCACATCATCCTCATAATTATACGAAGCATAGCTAATTTTGATAGCAGGATCAACGTTCCTAAGTATTTCAATCGTCCCACGTACTATAGCTTCACAACCATAATTATAAACACCGCCAATCCCTATCAATAACACATTCTTCATTTTCATTCTAATATATTTCAAGTAAATAGCACATAAAGTAAAATTTATACTACTATTTTACTTTTTACTCCTAATTTTCTTCAAAATCAAAGAAAACAGTTTACTTTTCATTTCTTTATTTATCCCAATTATCCAAACACTTAATATCACACAAAAAAGGCTCACTAAAATAAGAGTCAAATTATAATATATTTCATTCAACCCCAATTTATTACCAAAAACATAAATCACTAATGGTAAAGGAATAGCTAAAATAGTAACCTTAAAGCAAGGCATAAACACTTTCATAATATCTCGCCATGTATAACCAACAATCTTTATTATAAGAATGGGTTTTACAACAAGCCCCAATAGAACATAGCACGCTAATAATGCCCAAGCTAAAACGACAGGAGTATATCCACTCTTAAATAACAGATAAACTATCGGAAAAACCAGAAAACCAATTAATGGTGAAATTAATGCATTTTCCTTTATTCGCCCCTTGGCGTAAAGAGCTGTATAAAATGATGTATCAAATACTTGAAAAAGACTGGTCACAAGAGTCAACTGTAAAAAGATAACTGTATAGTCAGGAACGATTCCCAACCATAACCTCAATAAAGGTTCTGTTACCAAACAAATGGGCAGACATAAGGCAAGCATCATAAAATATGAATACTTTGTCGAACTGCACAACAAATCTTTACTTCCTTGATAATCTTCTGCTGCATATCTTTTTACTATTTGTGGATTAACAGCTATACGGAAGTTTTGAACAAATTGGTTAGCAGCCATATTCACTTGATTAGCAATGGCACGAGCTGTTACAATCGCTGGTGAAAAGAAAACATTAATCAAAATAGTTGCACCTTGATTATTCAAAGCAATGGAAGCGCTCGACCATAAATTCCACCCTGAATAGTTTAACACATCTTTTATTATAGCTCTGTCTATTGAGCATTTAGATCGTGTTTCTACAAAATTACGAGTACAATAATTACGATAAAACCAAGTTATACCAATTTGCAAAGTACACAAGAATATAGCATATAATTTCAATTTATCCCAATCACTTATTGCCAATAAATAGACGATGAGAAGTTTCAATACAGTTTCTATAATACTCAAATAAGCTTAAACATTCATCTTTTCATGACTGATTATAGAAGCATTAAAAGGAACCTGAAAAAACATAGCCAACACTGTTAATATTGAGAAATGATATGCAAATACTGCAGCTCCCATTCTTTCAGTTGGAATCTGTAACTTATTATAAACAAACCATAATCCAATAGTTTCAGCTAGTAAAAATATAAAAAATGCAAGAATTAAGTGCATTGCCAATACTGTCGAAAAGGTTCGCCTAAGTTTATCTTCATCCTTTTTCCCTAATTCATAAGTAAGAAATCGAGAGGAGCCAGAACTTAATGCAGTGCTTATGAACGAAAGTATTACGGCAACACCACCTACAGTCTGATAAATACCATAGTCATTAACTCCTAACATTTGTAATATAACGCGTGATGTATATAAAGTGACAAGCATTGTAAACATCATACGAAAATAAAGAAAGAAGGTGTTTTTAACAATAGTTCTGTTATTTGTTTGCCGCTCTATCATTCTATGATACTACTTATTTTCCACATAATTTTCTTTTTATCTGATTTGCAATTTCATAAAAAAATAACAAACTTCGAATATCCCAACGTTTTTTATACAAAGCTAAATAATACTTTTTTTTATCCTTCCATGTTGCAGTTTTAAGGTAATCTATAAAATGCAAATTCATTTTTTCAATGCTAATACCATTCTTTTTACACCACTTTTTAATAATTCGGTCTGTATCACCTTCAAACCCCCAATCAATTCCAAATTGATAGTTGCTCTTTACATATGCATTATAAGTTAATTCAATACCCTCTTTTAAGAAAATTGTTTGACGAAACGAAGGAACGACTTTCTTTATCTTATCATTACTATTTAGTGCATCTATAGAACGCCCCCCCAATATTTCACCAGCATGATTAGGAAGTTCTTGTGCATAAAATTCACTTGTAACATCCACAATCTTTACTTTTTTTCCAGATAATTCCGACAAAACATTAAGTACTTCATTAAAGGAGGGAGTTTCATCACCACAAATATTAAAAGCCTCATTATAAGCACCCCGATTACCAATCAAGCCAACAACACCAACAGCAAAATCTTCTACACGTGTCATATTGCATCGATTTACTCCACCATTCCAACGTATAATCGGTTTTTCATTCAATATTCGAGACACCAATGTCCAATGATAACCATACTTAGGTGAAATACCATAAGGAATTCGTGTATCTCCATATGTTACACAAGGACGGATAATTGTATAATTTGTATCTGATTTCTTTGCCAGGATCTCTAAATGTTTTTCACTAGCCCATTTATTCACACTATAACTCCATATCGGTAATATCTTAGGAGAATCCTCCCTACAAACTTCTCCCAAAGTGGTGTTATAAACAGCACAAGAAGATATAAAAAAATATTGCTTTGTATAATGAGAGTAAAAATTGAAACTATCTGCCACCTCATCATCAGAGTAGCATAAATAATCCATAACAGCATCAAATCTCCTTTCTCCAAGCAGATGCCGAATTTTTTTTAAATCATTTTTATCTGATTTTAAAAATTCTACATTATCTGGAATAAGGTTGCTCCTACTACCTCTGTTAATCATGGTCACTTTAAAGCCTTGCCTTAAAGCTTCATTAGTTACAGCACTACTAAGAACTCCGGTACCACCTATTATTAGTACATTCATAAATATAAATACAAGAAAAAAATCTTGAGCTATATCAAAGAAAGAGTATTACTTATTATTAAATTAAAAACTAAGCATTGTGCCCGCCCAACTAAGTCCTACTCCAAAGCCAGTCACCATAACAGTCATGCCCTGATGTATTGTTCCATTCTCCATGCAGTGTTTCAATCCAATTAGTACAGTAGAAGAAACAGTATTACCTGTATTCTCCAAATTAATATAAAACTTCTCTTTGGGTAAAACACATACTTTCCGGATAGTATTTAACATAAACTTATTAGCTTGATGGAACACAAAATAGTCTACATCTTCTTTCAAAAATTGATTCTTTTCCAATACTTGCTTCATCATAGTCGGAACTGCCTCTAAAGTAAAGTTGAATATAGCTCCACCATTCATGTACAAATAATCATCATACCAAACATGATCTTCATCATCTTTAATAGACAATCCGGTTCTTCCCGGATACCGAGAAGCACCTGTCTTTACTATCAGATTATTTGCTCCATTGCCATCGGTTCCTAATACAAATTCACCAATTTCAGCAAATCCATCTGTTGATACTAAACAAGCGGCTGCTCCATCACCAAAAATAGAACGATTACCCTTATCAGAAGGGTGAAGATATTTATTGTATGTTTCTGATGTGAGAAGCAAAACATTTTTGGCAATGCCTGATACTATAAGTCCCTTCGCAATAGCTAATCCATATACACACCCTGAACAACCCAAATTATAATCAAAGGCACCAATATCAGTACGCAGCCCTAATCGATATTGTAATACACAAGCTGTGGACGGCAAATAATAATCAGAACTTTGCGTACAAAGCAATAGAAAATCAATATCCTTTGAATCAATAGAGTATTCTTCAAAAAGTTTCTTTGCTGCCTTTTCGGCCATATCTCCTGCTGTCTCACCAACTGCAGCAACATGACGAACATTCACACCTACTTTGGCTGCCACTTTTTCAACACTCCATTCAGGAAACTCACTTACCAAGTCTTCATTCGTAACAACTTGTTCGGGTAAATAGTAACTAATAGCTTTTATATATGCTCCCATTTTATTATAAATTATTCGCACCTCCTGTCAAATCAATACAAGATCCAGTCATCCACGAAGATGCATCCGAAAGTAAATAAATAGCAAGATTTGCCACATCATCAGGATACCCATAGCGCTTTAAGGGATACTTTAATTGTTCTTGCTCTAAATCTTCTTTAGTCAACCCTCCTTTATAAATCAAGTCAGTCCATACCATAGCGGGACAAATGCAATTGACACGTATGTCGCGGGGAGCCAATTCTAAAGTTAAGCATTTGGCATAAGAAATAATAGCTCCTTTTGAAGCACTATACAATGCATTGCCTATACTAGGAGCATCAGCCGCACGAGAAGCAATAAAAACAATAGACGCAGCCTTATTGACTTTCTTTGCAGATAATAAAGCGGTTTGCAACAAGACTGGAGCTTTAAAATTAGCATCCATCACATTCTCTATATCAGCTTTATCAATCAGTTTGCATGGTTTACGATGTCCAATACCGGCACAATGCACAATGCCGTCTAAATTCGAAACTAAAGATATGATTTTTAAAATATCTATTTCATTAGTTAAATCTCCTGCTATCGATAAATGCCCTTCTCCCATCAATAACGAACGAGTTACGTTCAATCGCTCAACGTTACGTCCAGTAATGATAACAGAAGCGCCCATCTTAGAACAAGCTATAGCAATAGCCTGTCCAATCCCAGCTGACGCACCAGTAACCAATAATTGTTTACCCTCAAGCGAAAACGGATTGAAAGTTTGAACCATTCTACTTAGCTTCTACTAAATTAAACAATTCCTCAACCGTTTCACATGAACGTATCTCTTTACCTGTTATTTCTTTATTATAGGTCGTTTTTACAAAAGCGATAATAGACATTGCTGTTAGCGAACTCCATTCGTCCAAATCCTGATACACAGTATCCATTTGAATTTCAGTGATATCCGTATCTTCAAATTGTTCAGCAAATCCTTTGACAAATTCTTCTAATATCATATCCTTAAGTTTATAATTAATACTTCCAATAAACATCTTCTTCTATCACTTGTGCCGGATTGCCGCTAACCATTGAATAGGCTGATACATTTTGAGTAACAAAAGATTTTGCCCCAATTATAGCACCATCACCAATTTTAACTCCGGGCATAATGATTGCACCTTCGCACAACCAAGCGTGCTGACCTATAAATACCGGACGCGTATCCTTATATCCACGCATAGCGATATAATGATTTCCATTATTATCGCGAATGGTTATATCGCGCCCCAACATAACTCTATCACACAAGTGAATATGTTCACCACAGATAATCGTAGCATTTATATTAGTAGCACCGTTACCTTCTATATGTAGAAACGCATTTTTAAATACTTCTACATCAGAGCCATAACCTAATGAAAAATTATTATCTATTTGTAATACTGCATTATTCTCAACTAAAAGACGAGTTTCAAGCCTTGACTTAGAGAATCTTTTCTGTCCAATAACAAAAATTCCCTTAACTTTCACATGCGCTTTAGGATGGATTTCCAAAATAGTATTTCGATGAATAAGTATAAATGCACCTCGGACTATACTACATTTCACTTGCTTACAAAAAAGATTATATCTAATATTCTTCCAATAAAGAGGCAAATTAAAACGAGATACACTTGCTATATTCCATAAAAAGCGAAGAACATTTTTCAGTTTCCGTTTCCACGTTAGTATATCAATTGGTCTACGAATATATTTAGCTGCTATATCCTGAAATGGCATTGTATCCAAATCTTCATAAAAACTCACTCTATCAACTAAGGGAGCATCTAATGATTGCACCAATGCACGATTACCTCCTAAGATCGATTCAAAAGGTACTTTCTTTTCAATAATAGTTGATTTTATCGTTTCAAAATAAGATTTTCCTTTCTGGGAATTCAGCATAACCAAACTGGTTCCCATATCATTATCCAATTCTTTTCCTACAGTATGCTCGGCTCCCCAATAATCTGCCACAGTAATATCAGCCATCCGTGGAAAACCTTTAAACTGACAATCATAGCACGAAGGACGAGAGTATACCTTTGTACCCAAATAGCCTATTGTAAAGAAACTAGTATCTTTTGTATCATAAAGAATTTGTTTGTTCTGAAACACGACTTTACTAGTTAGTTGCCGCCATCCTAATTCTTTATTTTTCGCCTTAAAATAAACAATTTTAGATTGATATCTATCTTCCAGGTAATCCAAGTATTTACGAAAAACTTTAGGAGAATTAACCCCTAAACAAATAAAATCTACAATAACAAGATTATCATAGTCCTTCACAAGGAAGCGACGTAATGCTGCCATTTGACAAGGAGTACCACACACCAATACTTTTTCCCCACTTTTCAAAAGTTGACGGACTAGTTTATAAAAGCCTTCTGCATTACTTTGCAGGTATTTAGAGCTACGCAGTGCAGCCAAGTCTTTTTTATCATTAGATATAAAGTGACTTACAGAATAGTCTTCATTAAAGATAGCACCGCCTACATAACCTCCTTCTTTATAGGTTCTTTCTGCCAAAGCTGAAAATAAGCCACCGGAAGTGCTGTCAAAACGCACTTCAATGTTTTTATGAATAGCGGCATGGCATTCAGACTGAGGTAAATCATTCTTCTTCAGCTCTTCTACATGAATAACAGGACAAACGTTATCACATAGTCCACAATTAATGCATCGCTCTTTATCAACCACTGGATACCAAAATCCTTCAATGTCTATATGGAAAGAGATTGCATCTTTGGGGCATACATCACCACAAGCATTGCATCCACAACATCTAGATTTATCTGTTACTTGAATCATTATTATTTATAAAATTCAGATATCATTTTTTGATATTTATCTACCTAAAAGAAATATTTATGCTTTCCTCAAATTACAAACAAAACTTCTTCCAAAGAGTATCCAACCTACGCAACTTCCTCCTATAAGTAATACAAAACCGAGTAAAACTATAGATTTACTAGGTTTAGCAGCTCTTATTGGAATAGTAGCAGGCTCAACTACCGTATAAACAGGAGTAATTTCCTGCACTTTTGCTTCAGCCATCTGCAATTGTTGTGCAACACTTGTATATACTTGATAAGCAAGATTCATCTCATTTTCCAAACGTACCTGTTCAGCACGATAACTCTGAAGAATAATATTTTTGTTAGCATCAGAAAACTTTGCATAATTCTCCTGTGCTATCTCATACTCTTTCTTCTTACGCGCAAAAAGCTTCTTCTGAAATTCAAAATCCTGACGGGCTTTGTTCGTACGGTATTCCGTAACGTAATCTTGTAAACGATACATTACACTATCAGTCAAGCAAGCAGCAATACGGGCATCCTGCATCGTAACAGACAAAGTAGTAAGTCCAGTCTTCTTGTCGACTAAGACACTGATACGTTTACTCAACACTTTAAGAATTTTAGATTGTTCCTTGGTTAGATGGAAGAAATCAAATCCACCTTCATTAACATCAGCTTCTTTTTTGAACAAAGAAACTATCCAATTTAAAAATTTGAAAGGAGCAGAAGTTATCACACTCCACCACGGAGAACGTTGATACTCGTCCAAATAACAATAAAGTGTAGTATCTATTTTCCCCTCTAGGTCTTTCACTGGAATATTGAAAAGACCAGTAATAAAGGGAGTAGAACTCACAATATCGGGATACAAATCAGGATAGATAGCATCAGCACCAGAAGAAGTATTTATATTAAATCCTGCCATGGCAGCAAGAGAAGACAATCCTCCCCCACTCTTTCCATCCGACAACTCCGGAGCAATTGTAGCTGTAGCTGTATATTCTTTCGGAATACTGAAAGCAATCACCAGTCCCACAATCACTGCATAGCCGCAACACTTCAATATCCACTTGCGCTCTGCCCAGACCTTCAAGGCAAGCTCAAGCAAATCAATCTCCTCTTCCTGTGGATGTTTATTCTGTTGTCCGTCATTCATATCAGCATCCTTTCTTTTTATATCTTCCACTTATTTATTATTTAAAAGCATTAGTCAACGTAGCCACCATCGCCGCAATCGTCGCAGTCATGGAGCTCATCCCCATAATCTCGGAAAGCTGGAGACGCTTCCTCTCAGACTTCGTGGGAACCACAATCTCACAACCCGGCTGGATTAAATCACTGTCACTCTTCTTAGCACGGGCTACCGTACCATTCAGATAAATGATGTATGCTTTCTTCTTTTTCGCATTTTCGCCATAACCACCTGCCATATTGATATAATGTTTCAGCTTGGCATCTTTCTCCCAGGTTACTGTATTAGGATACATCACTGAACCGCTGATCTTCACCGTATTGACGTATTCAGGAATATAAACGATATCTCCCTCACGCAGGACAATGTCATAGTCACTTCCCGGATTAAACAGAGCCTTTTCCATATCGATGCCTACTGCGTAAGTCTCAGAGATGGCAAGCTTGTCCACAGAGATGCTATCCTTCCCCTCACCACTCTGAGCTATGCGAAGTACATCCGTCTCACGCCGACGTTCCTCATCATTGCGCTTACGAATCAAACGTCCCCCCTTTATATATGCCGCCGGAGTAATTCCGCCTGCACGACCTATCACATCACTCAGACGTTCATTCTTCTTCAACAACGAATAGCTGCCGCTGAAAAGCACCTCACCCGCAACCGTCACCATGCGCTGAACTTGGTAGGCAGGACTGCGACGAACCTGGACTACATCGAAAGGTTGCAGGTAGAAACTACCGGCATCCGTCAGAAGACCGTCCTTGATGTCAAAGGTGAATGTCTCCGCAAGCTTGCTGCTGTAGGCAGTACTCTTGGGATCCTTGATGCGGCGCGTCACGCTCACACAGGTAGTGGCGGCAGCCTCGGTAAGACCTCCCGCCTGGACAATCATATCCTCTATCGTTAAGTTATCGGAGTACAGGAAAGTACCGGGATTGAGCACCTCACCATAAATGGAGACCGTCTCGCTCTCCTTCAAGTCATGGATACCGGGAACATACAGATGGTCGTTCTTCTGAAGGGGTATATCAGAAACCGTACCGTTCATGATACCCTCCAGATCAACGGCAACCATTTCGTGCGTAAGATCTTCACGCTCACGGTCCAGAAGGACCCGGGCAAGGAAAGCATCTCCCCGGAGTCCTCAGCCTTCTTTATCAGCTGCTTCACCGTATTCACCTCACCGTCCAACTGATAAAGCCCCGGACGATAGACGGCACCACTGACCTCAACCTTGTTCTCAAAACGGTCGAGTACGGCGTCAACCGTCATTAAGTCACCGTCGTCTAAACGGAATACGGAATAGTCCATCTCATCCACATTATATACTTGATGTTCACGTCCGCTTTTACGGATGATGCGTACAGCCTTCTTATAGGCATCTCCCATAAAGCCACCCGCATACTTCAGTAAGGAAGCAACCGTCTCGGCAGGCTTCATTTCATAATACATGGGACGTTTCACCTTACCTACTATCTCGACCAACGACTGGTAGGGACTCACGATAATCACATCGCCCTCCTGCAGACGGACATCGTCATTCATCTTGCCCTGCATGATGAACTCATAGACGTCCAAATGCTCTATCGTCTCTCCGTTACGAACCAGACGGATGTCACGCAAGCTACCGATATTATTCACACCACCGGCACGGTACAAGGCATGGAAAACCGTAGAAAAGGCCGAAAGTGTATAAGTACCCGGCACCGTGACCTCACCCATAATATGAATCTGAATGGTACGTATATCGCCTAAAGTCAGACGGATCTGTGAATTGGGATCCCCCCCTCCGATACCGGAATAGATCTTGGACAGTTCCCGTTGCAGATAAGCGTTGGCTTCTTTAACAGTCATGCCGTTCAGATAAACGGGACCGAGATCTTTCACCTGGATACTACCCTCGGGACTGATGGTCTGGCGGATGGTATTCTCGGAAGCTCCCCAAATATCTATGATCACCTCGTCACCGGGCCCAGCCGATAATTTGCCGGAGTAGCCAGATTCACACTAGGTTCAAAGGAGAGATTACGGTTCTGGAACAGATTATGACCGAAAATCTGTATGCCGGCAGCCTCAGGGGCGGACTGGCTTTCAAGTCTCTCATCAACAACCGCTTTCTGGTCATCCAGTTCGGCAGCCTCGTAGGATTCTCCCACAGCAACCGAACGCTTGCGCATCTGTGAGGGAGCTTCAGAACCCGGGACAGCAACACCCGAGTTCTCATATTTATCCTTGATGCGGAGCACCTTTCGCGGGTCACACCACGGCGCAACAGTTCGGCAGTCATCTGCTTCTGAGATTTTCCGGCTGCCTGTGCTTGTTTCACATATTCAACCACTTGCTCGTCGGACATGCGCTGGGCATAGGCAGAACCGAAGAAAATAAAAAGACATAAAATCAGAAATAAGATTCGACGCATAATTTAATGTTTGTTAGATTCTTATATGTCACACACTGAAAAAATCAAACTAATCCGGGAAGGTGGAACCAAAGGTGATTTATATTTATTACTTCGCGTAGTAATGAAAGAGTTAGTACCACGCTTCCCGGATATTCAATAGATATTGGGCATCTACTAAAGGGGGTATAACCCACTTTGAGTTATATTTTTAATCAAATAATAAGTTATTTTACTATATTCATTGGCAGAAATGCCATATAATCCGTTTCTCTGGAGGCTATTTTTCGTAATACAATGCGTGGAATCCTTTTCACTCATTACATGAATATATCACTTGTATGTTTAGCTCTATATGTCTTTAACTTTTCCCGTGTCTCTTACATTCTCCACTCCATTTTTTTTTGCCTTGCGAGAAAACTTCACCTGTTTTAGTCCTCAAGATATTCCCACGGATAGGGATTGTCAACTACATTCCGGAATTCCTCGACAGCTTCCTGCTGTTCGGCAGTGAGCGATGCGGAGTCCCAGGAAGAAATAATCTTCCGGGCTTCGTCGACCAGGAGCTCATCGAACACTTCTCCATAACAGGCAGTAAGCAGACGGAGTTTCAACAGCGAAGCGGGAAGGGTATCAAGGAGATTCCAACAACGGTTTAATATCTCCTGGAGGTGATCCTGCTTCTCGCCATGGTCAATGAACGATGCGTTATAACCCATCAAGAGAGCAAGACAGACGTTTGCCTGTTCTTCCGTAGTAGTACCTCGAGCACTGGAACCATACAAAGCCGCAGTCAAGCGGTAAACCTCACCGTTGCGGCGGGAAAGGTCATCACTATAGATAGGACTACCGTCCATACCTAAATACATCAGTTCGTGCGCAGCACGCTGGAGATTAATTGCTTCTTCGAAAAGGGAGGAGGACATTTTTTTGAATTATGAATTGTAAACTATGAGTTGTAAATTATGAATTATAATTCAGCCGATCACTTCTATAAGGTCCGGATGGATGGTAGCCATGGCAACAGCAATGACACCTTGTATCTCTATAACCACACGACGGTCACGTGCACCCTTTACTTTCAGAAAAATACCCTCCTGACCTGCAAAGTCACCACCCGTAATACGGACTCTAGTTCCTTTCGACAGATTCAACTCTTCGGGCTGGAAATAAAGCAAATGGTCGTTATAGGTTCCGGCAACGGCGATGAAGCGCTGCATCTCATGGTCGGGAATAATTATCTTCTGACCACTGCGAGTATCGGTTATATATTGCAAATAAGTAATTTGAGACTTAACACGCTGTACGTCGGAAGGACGTGCATGGACAAAAACCAGATTACGGATGACGGGAACCAAAGCACGGACTTTCCTGCCCCTACGGATACTTATCTTATATTGCATGGGAATGAAACAGCCAAGATTTGCCTTTTCGAGAAGATGCATAGCTTCAAGCTCCCTGCGGTATGTGGCACGCATGGCA
>ERZ860023.938-NODE-938-length-14022-cov-1.353548_pt1 | contig 14022 bp, 18 predicted proteins | sample MGYA00509983_ERZ860023 | MGnify/ENA primary metagenome ERZ860023 (study PRJEB30046, sample SAMN00715180) | human gut metagenome | study: EMG produced TPA metagenomics assembly of the A metagenome-wide association study of gut microbiota in type 2...
TCTGGTACTGCCGGAGCTGGAAAAGCTGCAGCTGGACAAGCGTTCCGTTGTGGCAATCGCAAGCGTAGATTTGAAAAAAGACGAGCAGGGTTTACTGGCCTTTGCCAAAAAATATAACTTTGCTGCTAATTTCTATTCAGCTGATGAATTAAATAGCGTAGCAGGCGATTTCACGCCGTCGGCCTTTGTGCAGAGCGTAGTTGGTGTAAGCAACGTATGCGAGCGCAGTGCTGTGAAAGACAGCAAGGGCGGCAGGCTGCTGCTGCGCAAGACAAGTATGAATGGTGTAACTCTGGCTGTTGCAGCCGAAAACCTGGTCCTGGATTTTGCCAGAACCGGATTGAAGACTGATTAAGGAGACGAGATAATGGGTAAATTATTTGTTGTGGGCCTTGGCCCCGGCGGCGTAGAGCAAATGACCAAAAGAGCTTACGACGCACTGAAGTCCTGCGATGTTATTGCAGGCTACAATGTATACGTTAACCTGATTAAGGAAGATTTCAAGGAGAAGGAATTCCTCTCCAACGGCATGCGTAAAGAGGTTGACCGCTGCAAGCTGGCTCTGGACGAAGCTCTGAAGGGCAAAACCGTTGCTATGATTTCCAGCGGCGACGCAGGCGTTTATGGTATGGCAGGCATTATGTGCCAGGTTGCCAAGGATCATCCCGAAATTGAAATCGAGGTTGTTCCCGGCATTACGCAGCATGCTCCGGCGCTGCTGTATTGGGCGCACCGCTGATTAGCGACTTCTGCCTGATTTCCCTCAGCGATTTGCTGACTCCGTGGGAAAAAATCGAGAAGCGTCTTGACTGCGCTTCCAAAGGCGATTTCTGCATCTGTCTGTACAACCCCTCCAGCCACAAGCGTCATGATTACCTGCAAAAGGCTTGCGATATCATGCTGAAAAATCAGCCTGGTACTATTCCTGCAGGCATTGTACGCAACATCGGCCGCGATGGTCAGGGTTTTGAACTGACTACTCTGGCAGAGCTGCGCGATAAACAGGTAGATATGTTCTCTACTGTTATTATCGGCAACACCCAGACCGAAGTAATCAATGGCCGTATGGTAACCCCGCGTGGTTACAAGCTGGCATGAAACCGGTAATCTGGCTTATTGGCGGTACCAGTGAGGGACGCCGCCTGATTAAGGAGCTGGCTAAGCTGCCGGTGGAGCTGTATGTTTCTGTTGCTACGGATTACGGCGCGTCCTTGATTGAGCCGCAGCCCGGAATGACCGTCATGGCAGAGCGTATGGACCTTGCAGCTATGCGTGCCTTTATTCGGGAGCATCGTCCTGCCTGCGTTATCGACGCTACGCATCCTTATGCTACCGTTGTTACGGCAACGGTGCAGGAGGCCTGCAGCACCGAGCAGGTTGAATATCTGCGTCTGGTGCGTCCGTCGGGCGAGGGCGGCGATTACATTACCGTCCACGATTTTGCGGAAGCCGTCGAGCTTTTGAATCATCTGGACGGCGGCATCTTCTGACTACCGGAAGCAAGAATCTGCCGGATTTCACCGCTGTGCATGATTACGCCGAGCGTATAGTTCTGCGTATCCTGCCGCTGGAAAGCAGTCTGCAGATTGCCTTGAAGCTTGGTTATAAGCCTGCGCATATTATCTGTATGCAGGGACCGTTCAGCAAGGAGCTGAATGTCGCTATGCTGAAAAAATATGGCAGCAAGTTCATGGTGACCAAGGATTCCGGTGCTGTCGGCGGCTTTGATGAAAGGGGGGAGGCAGCGGCAGCTGCCGGCGCCAAGCTGATAGTCATCGGCCGTGCACAGGAGGAAACCGGTGCCGGCTATAGTGAGATTGTTGATTACCTTAAGCAGCATTTTGCTGCCGGTAATTGATATAAATAAAAAGGAGGCTTGCTTCCTATGTCGCAAAAATTGCGCGTAAACATCGTCGGTATCGGCCCCGGTAACCCCGATTTGCTGACCGGCGAAGCACGTCAGGCTATTGCCTCAAGTAATATCCTGATTGGCGACAAACGCATGCTGGCTGCTTTTGCAGACAGCAGCAAAACTGTATATGATACAATTAAAACAGCTACTATTGCTGAAATAGCAGCGCAGGCACAGCCTGAAAAGGATGTGCTGGCGGTACTGGTTTCCGGCGATGTAGGCTTTTTCAGCCTCGCCAAAACCATCAGCGGTAAGCTGCCTGATTGTGAATGTGTCCGCTACTGCGGCATCAGCAGCCTGGTATATTTTTCCTCCAAGCTGCAGCTGTCCTGGGATGACGCTAAAATCGTCAGCATGCATGGACGCACACAAAATCTGGTAGCGGCAGTTGCCCGTAACAAAAAGGTATTTTCCTTGACCGGCGGAGAAAATTCTCCGCAAAAGCTGTGCGCGCAGCTGTGCGAGTATGGTCTTGGTCAGGTTCAGGTCTATGTCGGTGAAAACCTTTCGTATCCCGAAGAAAAAATCACCAGCGGTACGGCGGAAGAAATTAGTGCCTTGGATTTCCCGTCCTTGTCCGTAATGATGATTTTGAACGGGGAGGCGCAAAGCTTTACTTCTACCGTACATGGCCTTGCCGATGACCTGTTCCAGCGCAGCAAGGTGCCTATGACCAAACAGGAGGTACGCAGCGTATCGATGTCCAAGCTGCAGCCGAAGGCTACGGATTTGATTTATGACATCGGCGCCGGTACAGGCTCCTGCTCTATTGAGCTGGCTCTGCTTGCCAGCCGGGGTAAGGTTTGGGCCTTTGAGCGCAACCCTGTTGCCGTTGAGCTCCTCGGAAAGAACAAGTCCTTATTTGGCGTTGACAATTTGGAGGTTATTGCCGGTGAGGCTTTGGAAAACATCAAAGCCATGCCTGCTCCCGATTGTGTTTTCGTAGGCGGCAGCGGTGGCGATTTGTGTGAAATGCTGGACGTAATTTATGCTAAGAACAGTGACTGCCGTGTTGTAATCAATGCCATTACGGTAGAAACTCTGGCAGAGGTTGCTGCTTATTATAAGGAGCATCCCGCTTACAGTCTGGAAATCGTCAATGTGTTTGTAGCGCGTAGCAAGCATCTGGGCAGCTACAACCTGATGATGGCACAAAACCCTGTATATGTAATGACTGCATTGAAGAAGGAAGATTAACATGGCTGAAGTAAAAGTTCCACGTTTTATGATCAGTGCTCCCGGTAGCGGCAGCGGCAAGACAACTATCGTCTGCGGTCTGCTGAAGGCGCTGATGGAAAAAGGGCTGTCTGTGGCAGCCTTCAAATCAGGACCTGATTATATTGACCCGATGTTTCATTCTCGTGTTATCGGAGCAAAATCCCGCAATCTGGATCTGTTCATGCTGGGGCAGGCTATAACGCGTTATCTGGTAGCAAAAAATGCACGCCATGCGGATGTAGCTGTCTTTGAAGGAGCGATGGGCTTTTACGACGGTATGGGTAAAACCACGGAAGCCAGTGCTTACGAGCTGGCCTGCACCTGCGATGTTCCGGTAGTTCTGGTTGTCAACGGCAAGGGAGCCGCCTTATCCATTGCTGCGACCATCAAGGGCTTTAAGGAATTCCGCAGTGACAGCCACATTGTCGGCGCTATTCTGAACAATGTTAATCCGATGAGCTATCTTTTCTATAAGGATGTAATTGAACGCGAAACCGGTGTGAAGCTGTAGGCTACTTCCCGGTGATGCAGGACTGTAACTTTGAAAGCCGTCATTTAGGCCTGGTTACAGCCGAGGAAATAGGAGATTTGCAGCAGATAGTTGCTAAGCTGGCAGCTCAGGCAGCCAAATCTGTCGATTTGGACGGCCTGCTGCAGGTAGCGGCCCAGGCCGCACCGCTTGCGTATGACGAGGTAAGCCTTGAACCCGTCGGACGCATGCGTGTGGCAGTCGCTATGGACAAAGCCTTCTGTTTCTACTATCAGGACGCACTTGACCTCTTAGCTGAGCTTGGTGCAGAGCTCGTACCCTTCAGCCCGATAGCTGATGCGCATCTCCCGGAGAACATCAGCGGCCTTGTATTGGGCGGAGGCTATCTGAGCTTTACGCACAGCAATTGGCAGACAACAAAACGCTGCTGCAGGAGCTGAAAACCGTTATCGACGGCGGTATGCCTTGTTTTGCGGAATGCGGTGGCTTCATGTATCTGCTGGAGCATTATCGTGATGGTGATAAGCTTTACAGCTGGGTGGGTGCTCTGAAGGGCGAATCGGCCATGACCAAAAAGCTGACGCGCTTCGGATATGTGCATCTGACGGCGCAGCAGGATAATCTGCTGTGTCCTGCCGGTGGAACAATCAACGGACACGAGTTCCATTACTCTGACACACCAACAACGGTGCAAGCTTTATAGCTGCCAAGGCTTCCGGCCGCGGCAGCTGGGAATGCGCGAATACTACGCCGCACTTTATGCCGGTTATCCGCACATCCATCTGTGGGGAAATCCTGAATTTGCCCGCAGCTTTATCAAACAATGTGCAGCGTATGCTGCTAAATAGCAGTCGATAGACTGCTGAAAAGGGGAGTTTGCTTAGATGATGACCTTAGGTGCAATTGTAGCAGGTTTTATTTTAGATTTGATTTTCGGTGACCCGCATTGGTTGCCGCATCCAATCTGCTTAATTGGCAATTTAATAGGATTTCTGGATAAAAAACTGCGGCGTATGCTTGCTCCCGGCGAGACAGCATTACTGCTCGGCGGTGCCTTGATGGTAATAATTGTTCTGGTTCTTACCTTTGCCGTGCCGTTTGCTGTGCTGACGTTGGCGGAACAGGTTAACCCCTGGCTGCGTTTTGCTCTGGAAACCGTTATGTGCTACCAGATCTTTGCTACAAAATGTCTGCGTGACGAAAGCATGAAGGTATACACAGCCCTGAAGGATAACGATCTTGTGGATGCAAGACTGAAGCTCTCATGGATCGTTGGGCGTGATACAAAAGAACTTGATGCTGCAGAGGTGACTAAGGGTGCAGTAGAAACCGTTGCGGAAAATACTGCCGACGGCATCATCGCTCCGATGTTCTATATGTTCATCGGCGGTGCTCCTCTGGCTTTTTTGTATAAAGGCATCAATACTATGGATTCCATGGTCGGTTATAAAAATGACACGTATCTTTATTTTGGACGCTGTGCTGCCAAGCTTGATGATTTGGCCAATCTGATTCCCGCGCGTATTACCGGTCTGGTAATGATTGTGGCATCTTATTTCCTTAATCTTGATGCCAAGAGAGCGTGGAAAACATTCTGGCGCGACCGCTATCATCATCTCAGTCCTAATTCCGCAATGACGGAATCAGTTACGGCCGGTGCCTTGAACATCCAGCTTGGCGGCGATCATTTTTATTTCGGTAAGCTTGTCCACAAGGAAACCATCGGCGATGACATCGTCCGGTGTGCCCCGAGGATATAGTTACCACCAACAATTTACTTTATATGACGGCTGTTCTCAGCCTGTTGCTGTTTTCCTTGATTTTTTTGGTGAACAGTCTTATTTTGAAATGAAGCAGGTAGAAGATGATGTATAAATACGAACACGGTGGAGATATCTATACGGAAAAGCTGACCAAGGATGGTCGCCCCTTCGTAGATTATTCCGCCAATATCAATCCTCTTGGCCTGCCGCTTGGTATAAAGCAGGCCGTTCAACAGGCTTTAAAGCTTTGTATCAACTATCCTGATCCCTTCTGCCGCGAGCTGGCAGAGGTGACCGCAAGCTATCTGCAGCTGCCGCAGGAGTACATTTTCTTCGGTAACGGTGCGGCCGATGTGCTGTTCCGTCTGGCGCTGGCCTTGAAGCCCGGACGTGCACTATTATTGGCACCTACCTTTGCTGATTATGAAAAGGCTCTGCGTACGGTAGACTGCAAAATAAGCTATTATAATCTGCAGGAGGCGCGTGATTTTGCTGCTGACAATGATATTGTCGATGCGATTACGCCCGATACAGATCTGGTTGTTATCTGTAATCCCAATAATCCTACCGGCCAGCTGGCGAGCCGTGAGCTGCTGGTGCAGATTCTCGACAAATGCCGTCTGGTAGGAGCTCATCTTTTGATAGATGAATGCTTTATGGATTTTGTCAGTGAGGAAAAGGCCTTCAGCATGCGTGATCTGCTGGCAACTTATCCTGAGCTGGTTATCCTCAAGGCCTTCACCAAAACCTTTGCAATGCCGGGCATCCGCTTAGGCTACTGTCTCAGCGGCAGCAGTGAGCTGAACACAGCACTGCATGAGAGCGGTCAGGACTGGAATGTTTCCATTCTGGCGCAGGAGGCAGGCAAGGCTGCTTTAAAGGAGCACGAATATCTGGCTAAATCCTTTAAGCTGATTGAGCAGGAGCGCAGCTATCTGCGTAACCAGCTTGTGGCTTTGGGTGCCAAGGTATACGGCTCGGAGGCCAATTATATTTTCTTTTATCTGCCGCAGCCGGAAAATCTTCCGGAGCTGTTGCATGAGCGTGGCTATCTGATACGTTCATGCGCCAACTATCACAATCTGCAGGCAGGCTATTATCGTATCGCGGTCAAAACGAGAGTGCAGAACCGCGGTCTAATTAAAGCACTTAAGGAAGCAATAAAAACATGCGCTCTTTATTAGTATTAATTGATGGCTTAGGAGATTCCCCGATTCCTGCATGGCAGGGACAGACTCCCTTTGAGCACGCAGTGCATCCTGCGATGGATGCGCTGGCTGCTTCCGGGACACTTGGGAGCCTCAGCATATGTGAAAATGACATTATTCCCGAAAGCTGCAGTTGTATTCTGCGGCTTCTGGGTGTAGATAAAAAGGATATACCGCACAACCGTGCTTATCTGGAACTGTTGGCGCACAATCGTGATATTTCCGAATATGAAATGGTGCTGCGCTGCAATCTGGCTGCTGTTGATGCTGACGGCCGTCTTGCTGCCTTCAACGGGCAGGGACTGACGCCGCTGGAGATGCAGCAGGCTGCCAAGCAGTGTGACGGTATCCTTAAAGATATAGAGTTTATCCATCTATCTGAATATCGTAATCTTTTAGTGATGAACAAGGAGGCCGGCGTGCTGAACTGCGCTGTAGATCCGCCGCACGAAAGTGTAGGCGGGGATGTAAGCACTTTGCTGCAGGAGCTGCGCAGTAAGTCCTTGTCCATTAACTATTTTTTGCAGGAGTCGGCAAAACGGCTGCAGCCCTTTGCCCGTGATGGCCTGCAGTACATCCTCTATCCTTGGGGCCCTTCAGCCCGCCAGGTGCTCCCTTCCTTTGACAGTCTGCACGGACTGCGCGGCGGGGCGGTGTGCAAGGCGGAGATTGTCATCGGCATTGCCAAAGCCTTGGGCATGGATGTAATAACACCGCCGAATGCAACCGGTGATGTGGACACTGATATTATGGCGAAGGCCGAGGCAACGCTTGCTATGCTGCAGCAGGATGATTTCGTTATTGCACATTTTAACGGCAGTGACGAGGCTTCGCATCGTTATGATTATCAGGGCAAGGCTGATTTTATCAGCAGAATAGATACCCAGTTTTTACAGACCATAGCAGCAAAGTATCATGAACCACTGAAGCTCGTCATCTGCGGCGACCACGTTACCAGCTCGGTAACAGGCAAGCACGGTGACGGCTGCACGCCTGTGATTGCAGGCTATCTTAATACCACAGGTCACAGTATCCGGCTGCAAAGCTACCGTGACATACTGGACTTTTTGATGAAAGAGAGTGATTAAAGTGGCAAAAGCACTTATGATAGTAGGTACCATGTCAAATGCAGGCAAGAGCCTGGTAACAGCAGGTTTATGCCGTGTATTCAATCAGGACGGCTACAAGGTAGCACCGTTCAAATCCCAGAACATGGCGCTGAATTCCTTTATCACCGCTGAGGGTGCGGAAATGGGACGTGCACAGGTTGTGCAGGCTGAAGCAGCCAACATTGAGCCCAGCGTACTGATGAATCCTATTCTGCTGAAGCCTACCAGCGACAGCGGTTCCCAGGTTATTGTCAACGGCGAAGCAATCGGTACCATGAAGGCCGGCGAATATTATGCAATGAAGCATACTCTGCGTCCGGAGGTACAGAAAGCGTTTGATACGCTGGCTTCCCAATTCGATATTGTCTGCATCGAGGGTGCAGGCAGTCCGGCGGAAATCAACATCAAAAAGACGATTTTGTCAACATGGGCATGGCTAAAATGGCCAAGGCTCCCGTGCTGCTGGTAGCAGATATTGATCGTGGCGGTGTTTTCGCTTCCATCTACGGCACACTGATGCTGTTGGAGGATGACGAAAGAGCCATGGTTAAGGGTGTTATCATCAACAAGTTCCGCGGTGACGTAGAAATCCTGCGCCCCGGCTTGAAGATGATCGAAGATAAAACAGGCGTGCCTATCGTAGGCGTGCTGCCGATGCTGAAGGTTGATATCGAGGACGAGGACAGCCTCTCCGGCGTATCAGCGGCCGCAGCGAGGTTAAGCTGATTGATATTGCGGTTGTACGTATTCCGCGTATGTCCAACTATACAGACTTCAACGTATTCGAGCTGATTCCCGGCGTATCCCTACGCTATGTAACCAGTGTACGCGAGCTGGGCCAGCCGGATATGATTATTATCCCCGGTACCAAAAATACCACCGGCGACCTGAAATGGTTGCGCCAGAGCGGTATGGAGGCTGCTATTTTGAAGCATGCTAACAGCGGTACCGTAGTGTTCGGTGTCTGCGGCGGTTATCAGATGCTGGGCAAGCAGATTTCCGACCCGTACGGCGAGGAGGACGGTACAGGCAAAGCTAACGTTACTCCCGGCATGGGTCTGCTGGACATCGAAACAACCTTTATTGAAAAGAAACGTACCATCCAGATGGCCGGCAAATTCGGTCAAGTACAGGGCATCTTCTCCGCATTGAGCGGTTTGCCTCTTTATGGCTATGAGATTCACTCTGGCGTAACCGAATTCCCTGAGGAGAAGGCACTGACCTCTATCAGCCCGATTCACGAAAACGGTGAAATTATGGCCGAGGGCTCTCAGAACACCGAGGGCAAGCTCAATGTTTATGGTACCTATGTACACGGCGTCTTTGACGGCGATGGCATTGCCGTGAAGATTGTGGAAGCGCTGCTGGCCAAAAAGGGTAAAAAGATGGAGGATATCCAGACCATCAACTTTGCGGAATACAAACGTCAGCAATACGATATTCTTGCCGACAGCATTCGTGAGAACCTGGATATGAAGAAAATTTATGAGATTTTGGAAGCAGGTGTCTAAATGAAAGACGGTGGACTGATTCATATTTACTGTGGTGATGGCAAGGGAAAAACTACCGCTGCTATGGGCTTGTCAATCCGCTGCGCAGGCCATGGCAACCATGTGCTGATAGTGCAGTTCCTCAAAAGCAGGCCGACAGGCGAGCTTGCGAGCCTGGCATTGTTGCCCAATATTGAGGTAATGCGCGGCAAGGAAACCAAGAAATTCACCTTCCAGATGAACGATGAGGAAAAGGCAGAGGTTAAGCGCGAGCATATGGTGCTTTTCGACAAAGTTAAGCAAAAATGCGCCAACGAGCATATCGATCTGCTGATTTTCGACGAAATCATCGGTGCCTGCAATACCGGCGTTTTTGACCAGGCTGCTTTAGTAGAATTCCTGAAGAACAAGCCGCAGGAGCTGGAGGTTGTTATGACAGGCCGTAATCCGGCACCTGAGCTGGTGAGCTGGCTGATTATGTATCTGAAGTCTGCATGCGCAAGCACCCCTTCAAAAGAGGTATTCCGGCGCGTGTAGGCATTGAAAAATAGGGCTTCGGCCTTGCAGCATATGTTAAGAAAGGTAGTGTAAAATAATGCATTTACAAAATGTTTTACCCGCTGACATTGAAAAACGTAGTATGGAAATTATCGGCGAGGAGCTGGGCCAGATCCGTATCGACCCCGAGAAGATTGATATCGTTAAGCGTGTTATCCATACCTCTGCTGATTTTGATTATGCCCGCAATATGCTGTTTTCCGACGGCGTAGTAGAGAAGGCGCTGGCTGCACTGCAAAAGGGTGCTACCATCGTTACCGATACCAACATGGCCTGCACCGGCATCAACAAAATGGGCCTGGGCAAGCTGGGCGCAAAGGCTGTCTGCTTCATGGCAGATCCCGATGTTGCAGCACGCGCTAAGGAAGCAGGCTCCACCAGAGCCGCTGCCTGCATGGAAAAGGCCTGCACCATCGAAGGCCCGGTAATTATTGCTGTAGGCAACGCACCGACCGCACTGGTTCGTCTGGACGAGCTGGTTAAGGAAGGCAAGATTAAACCGGAGCTGGTTATGGCGTTCCTGTAGGCTTTGTAAATGTTGTGGAATCCAAGGAAATCATCATGAAGACCGGTATCCTTATATCGTTGCCCGCGGCCGCAAGGGTGGCAGCAACGTTGCCGCAGCAATCTGTAATGCGCTTATCTATAAGCTGACACGTAAATAATTGTAAGTAATTAAGAATGATTATAGCTGAAATCGTAGCTAAAGATACAATTTCAGAGCCAAATTTTGACAAAATAGTAAAATCATTTTCAATTACTTGACAAATCAGTTTATATGTTATAGGATAAATTCTGTAACGTATGACTGCTGATTCATTGATGAAACAGTGCTTTTTTAGCACTGTTTTTTTCAAGCGTTGCAAAGCTGTTAGAAAATTAGAAAGAATAACAATATTAGCTTGATTCTTACGGTTTTGTGTGATAAAATAAAATGAAGGTATTTTTAGATTATGGACACTACAGTTAATAACTATCCGGAAAGGTTTTTAACTTATCTGGAGGTTGAAAAAAATTGTTCTCAGTATACGATTGAAAGCTATCAAAAGGATTTGGCTGCCTTTGCGGAGTTTATGCTGCGCAGAAACAAGCAGAATTTTTTCTGGCAGCAGACAGGTCCTTTGGATGTGCGTGGCTATCTCGCAGAGCTTAATGAAAAGCAGTATGCGCGCAGGACTATTGCCCGCAGGATATCTGCACTGCGTTCATTTTTTAAATACCTTGTGCGTGAAGCGGTTATTGAGTATAGTCCGCTGACAAAGGTGCGCACGCCAAAGTTGGAAAAAAAGCTGCGGCTTTTTTAGACGAAATTGAAATCAACGAGCTGTTGGCGATGCCCGATAAAAGTAAGGTATTGGGTGTTCGCGACCAGGCGGTGCTGGAGATGCTTTATGCTAGCGGCTGCCGTGTATCCGAGCTGGTAGGGCTTACTCTTGAAAGAGTAGACCTGAGCAACCGCTTCGTGCTTCTGCTCGGCAAGGGTAATAAGGAAAGAGTTGTGCCGGTAGGCCACACCTGCTGTACTGCGTTAAGCACATATTACCATGTACGACAGCAGCTGATGCTTCAATATCAGCAGGAGCATGACTTCATTTTCGTCAATAACCGTGGTGGTAGGCTCACGGACCGCAGTGTAAGGCGTATTTTAGAGAAATATATAAATATGCTGGCTATCCATAAAAATGTCAGCCCGCATACTATACGCCATTCCTTCGCAACGCATCTTTTAGAGCATGGTGCCGATTTGCGTTCGGTACAGGAGCTTTTAGGACATGCGAATTTGTCAACAACGCAAATTTATACGCACGTTTCAAATGAACATGTGACGAATGTTTACAAGAAGAATCATCCAAGAGCATAATTTTTTTTAGGAGGGCAAAATCATGAAATTGTTGGAAAAGACCAGAAAGATTAACAAGCTTTTACAAAAAGGAGATAAGGTTGAGTTTAACGCTATTGCAAAGTTGTTGCGTGACGTTATTGAAGCAAACACCTATATTGTCGGCCGTAAGGGCGGCGTAAAGGGTTATGCGCTGATTCACGAGTTTGAATGCGATATTATGCGTGAGCAGGTTCTTGACGATATGCGTTTCCCTGAGGATTATCTGGGCTTTATTATGAGCGTTAAGGAAACGCTGGCCAACATTCCTCATCAGAATCAGAACTGCTCTTTTGTTGCTGATACAAAATGCATTTTTAACGGTAAGATGACTACTGTCGTGCCTATTTACGGCAATGGCGAACGCCTTGGTACCCTGATTGTTGCTAAATATGATGCGGAATTCGATGATGATGATTTGTTGCTGGCTGAATATGCTGCTACTGTTTTGGGTGTTGAAATTCTGCATGACCGCGAAGCAGTTGTTTCCGAAGAAATCCGCAAGAAGGCTACTGTACAGGTTGCTTTCTCCACCTTGTCCTATTCCGAGCTGGAAGCTATTGTAAACATTATGGGCGAGCTGAATGGCAACGAAGGCCTGCTGGTTGCTTCGAAGATTGCTGACCGCGTAGGTATTACCCGTTCCGTTATCGTTAACGCACTGCGTAAATTTGAAAGCGCCGGCCTGATTGAAACCAAATCCTTGGGCATGAAGGGCACCTATATCCGCGTACTGAATCCGATGCTGTTTGAAGAACTGAAGAAGAGATCCTAAGTTTTTTGATAAATTATATATATAATGAAGCCAGTCTGTTGTAACTGTAGTTGCGGCAGACTGGCTTTTCTTATGGAAGTTAAAGCTCCCCGATACGGTAGTATCGAGGAGCTGCTTTTTTAGTGTGCAAGCTTTTGGCCAACAACAAAGGCCAGTGAGTTGTTGACGAACTGGTTCAGGCTGATGCCCTCACGTTCTGATTCTTCGGCCAGCAGGCGGTGCAGCGTTTTGGGTACACGCACTACGAACCTGCCGCTGAAGCGAGGCTTCATATTTGGCTCATTGATGGGCAAACCGCGGTCGAGCATATCTTCAAGCCAGAGACCTTTTACCTCCAAGATATTTTTGTATGCTTCCTCAAAGGTTTCGCCATCACTCCAACAACCGGGGAGCAGTGGAATGCAGGCAAAGTAACCGCCGCCTTCATCTTCGGGAATAACGCTGATTTCAACAGGATAGTTTAAGGACATGTAATAGTTAAAGTCTTTTTTCATCTGCTTCACCTTAACCTTTCGCTAAATCGTTCAATAAATCTGCAATCTGACGTGCATAAATCTTTTTGATGGAGCCTTTGTGTACAGGGATGTACATTGTACTGTATCCCTTGCAAACAATTTTAAAATGACTGCCACCACCAGTAGGCGGTTTAACTTCAGCTCCCAACTTTTCTAAAAGAGCTTTGGTCTGGTCCCAAGGCAAATCCCTGCCGTTGGCCAGAGCGCGGAGTTTTTTCTCGAGGGATGTCATAATATACCTTCTTTCTTTATGATACTATATATAGTATAAAATATCAACAAAAAAATGGCTGTTACGTACTTCATTACGAAATTCGTAACAGCCATTGAACACGTTCAGTGTTTAATGCTTAGAGCATATTTGGTTATTTTGCACTACCGAAGAGATACTTTCTTGATTCCAGGAACAGTGCAATTGCTAGGATGAAGAGTACAGAACCCAATGCAGCGGTAATGATATGAGCTGCCATGTTAGCGAAGATGATTTGTGCCAGTGCAACCAAGGTTACACAGAACATAAATGCCATCGGGATGAGAACCATCAGGTTGTCACGGCCAACGCTCTTCAGCCATACACCAACAGCCAACAGGGAGAGGGCAGCCAACAGCTGGTTAGCAGCACCGAAGATCGGCCAGATGGTGAGGTAGGAACCAAGGGACATATAACCGGACAGTACAACGGTAATCAAAGTAGCAACAAACGGGTTGGTGAGAACATTGCCTTGTGCTTCACCGGTTTTCGGATCAACCTTAGTGAACAGCTCCTGGAAAATGAAGCGGCCCAGACGGGTTGCGGTATCCAGAGTAGTCATAGCGAAAGCGGAGATGGTCAGAGCAACGAAGCCTTTAGCTACGCCGAAGGAGAAGCCGAGCTTGGTCATGAAGGTACCAACGCCGTCAGCGAATACGTTTACAGGACCGCCGTTCTTTAAGAGCTCGGTCAGCTTGTCGCCGCCAACATAGCCTACAGCAACAACTGCAACTACAGCTAGCACGCCTTCAAGCAGCATGGAGCCGTAGCCGATGAGCTTAGCATTGCCTTCACTATCGAGCTGTTTGGAGGTAGTACCGGAGGATACCAGGGAGTGGAAGCCATGATAGCACC
>ERZ860023.942-NODE-942-length-13933-cov-1.903156_pt1 | contig 13933 bp, 10 predicted proteins | sample MGYA00509983_ERZ860023 | MGnify/ENA primary metagenome ERZ860023 (study PRJEB30046, sample SAMN00715180) | human gut metagenome | study: EMG produced TPA metagenomics assembly of the A metagenome-wide association study of gut microbiota in type 2...
GTGCAGAAGGGCAATCCTCCGGAGGAAAGAAAGCTGCAGAGGCTTTTTAGAAAACCGGAGGTTACAAGAATGATAAAGCGCTGTAATGATTTCGGCGCGGGCGGCGTTTCAGTTGCAATCGGGAGCTGACCGACGGTTTAATAATCGACCTTAACGCAGTTCCTAAGAAATATGAGGGACTTGACGGAACGGAAATTGCAATATCCGAATCACAGGAAAGAATGGCTGTTGTAATTGCTTCGGAGGACGCTGAAAAATTCCTTGAAGAGGCTGCCAAGAAAACCTTGAAGCGACAATTGTTGCAAACGTTGTGGACGAGCCAAGATTGAAAATGAATTGGAACGGCGTTACAATCGTTGATCTTTCAAGAGAATTTCTCAATTCAAACGGCGCAGCTAAATATACGGATATTACGATTGAAAAACCCGACACAAAATCCCTGTGCGCGTATACTGACAATCCGGAGGGCTGGGATGCCCTTATGGCTAATCTTAACGTATGCTCGCAGAAGGGACTTGTTGAAAAGTTTGACTCGACAATCGGCGCTTCGACAGTCCTGATGCCTTTCGGCGGAAAATATCAGCTTACTCCTGCACAAGCTATGGCTGCAAAAATTCCGGTTCTTCACGGCCAGACTGATACCTGTTCATTAATGGGCTGGGGCTATAACCCGTTTATAAGCGAAAAAAGTCCTTATCACGGAGCGGTACTAGCCGTTATTGAATCAATCGCTAAAATAGTAGCAGCGGGCGGAAAGTCAGATCATTGCTGGCTTACATTTCAGGAGTATTTTGAAAGAACTCAGGGTATTCCCGAAAGATGGGGCAAGCCTATGGCGGCTCTTCTCGGAGCGTTCAAGGCTCAGCTTGAAATGGGCTGCGGCGCTATCGGAGGCAAGGATTCTATGTCCGGTACGTTTGAGAATATCGACGTTCCTCCTACACTGGTTTCATTCGCCGTTTCGACCGCTTCAAGCAGAAAGGTCGTTTCCCCGGAATTTAAGGACATCAATGATACTGTAATAGCTATAAAGCCCGATTACGATGAAAACGGATTACCTGTATTTGAAAGCGTTAAGGAATGCTTTAAGCAGGTTGAGGAAATGATTGAAACAGGACGCGCTAAGGCTGTCTGGACAGTTTCAGGCGGCGGTATTGCCGAGGGTATTGCCAAGATGTGCTTCGGCAACAGAATAGGCTTTGAATTTCAGAGAAAGCTTACCGAAAACGAGCTGTTCATGCCGCATTACGGATCGTTCATAATAGAGCTTGACGGCGCTGAAAAGGACGGAGAAACGGTTATCGGTAAAACTACTGAGGAATACAATATTTTTACCAAGGATTATACTCTTTCACTTGATTCACTTCAGAAAACATGGGAAAGCAAGCTTGAGCCTGTGTTCCCTTGCAGAATAAAAACTGTTCTCTCAGCGGTTGAATCCTATGAGTACGACGCAAAGAAGAGAGTATTCCCTACAATCAAGACTGCAAGGCCTAAGATATTCATTCCTGTTTTTCCGGGAACAAACTGTGAATACGATACGGCAAGAGCGTTTGAGAAAGCCGGCGGCGATCCTGAAATTATGGTGGTGAAAAACCTGAGCGCAGCCGCTATTGAGGAATCCGTCGAGGAGGCTGCAAGGATTATTAAGCAATCGCAGATAATTATGATCCCGGGAGGCTTCAGCGGCGGAGACGAGCCTGAGGGAAGCGGAAAGTTTATCACGGCATTTTTCAGAAATCCTAAGGTAAAGGACGCTGTTCATGAGCTGCTCAAAAAGCGCGACGGACTTATGCTCGGCATATGCAACGGATTTCAGGCGCTTATCAAGCTGGGACTTGTTCCATACGGCGAAATTACCGATATGACTCAGGATTCTCCTACTTTGACCTTTAATACAATCGCAAGGCATCAATCTATGATGGTAAACACAAGGATAGCTTCAAATAAATCACCATGGCTTGCCGACAGCCGTGTAGGAGATATTCATACGATTCCGATTTCACACGGCGAGGGACGCTTTGTCGCTCCTCAGTCGCTGATTGTAAAGCTTGCCAATAACGGACAGATTGCAACTCAGTATGTTGATTCTGACGGCAGACCTTCGATGGATATTAGGTATAACCCGAATACATCAATGGAGGCAATAGAGGGAATAACCTCTCCTGACGGACGTATTTTCGGAAAAATGGGTCACAGCGAGCGTACAGGCGTAAATGTATGCAAGAACGTTTCCGGAAATAAGGATCAGAAAATATTTGAAAACGGCGTAAGGTATTTTAAATAAAAAATATCAGGATATCCTGTTTGGGTATCCTGATTAAATTTAGTAAAAGGCGGAGGTGGTGCGTTAATGAGAATTTCAACAAAGGGACGCTATGCGCTGAGAATGATGATTGATTTGGCAGTAAATCAGGGAGACGATTTTGTAGCGCTCAAGGATATAGCCAAACGGCAGGAAATTTCAAAAAAATATCTCGAACAGATAGTTTCCCTTATGAACAAATCAGGTATGCTTAAAACAAGCCGAGGCAATCAGGGAGGTTATCGCCTGCTAAGATCCGCCGATAAATATACGGTAGGTGAAATACTGCGTGTAACAGAGGGGAGTCTTGCGCCTGTGGCGTGTCTGGAATACGATCCTGTGGATTGTGAACGTGCAGGGGAATGTACGACGCTTTTTGTATGGCGTGGTCTTTTAAAGCTGTTACGGATTATCTTGACAGCATTACCCTGCAGGATATAATTGAAAAGAACACCGTCGGTAATGATTATTATATTTAAAGCGGGAAAACGGAACTGAAACAATCGGTTCCGTTTTTTATTATAAATTGACTATAAAACGACTGTTTAATTTATCTTGTAATTTATTATAAAATATGCTAAAATGAAAATATATCATATTTTACGGAGGAATTGCGAGTATTATGAGGCTTTACAAATATTTTCCGGCTATGGCAGCCGCTTTGGTCGTCGGGTGTTCGGCGGTTTTCGCAGCTTCTGCGGATGACGGCGACGTTCAGATTGTTATGCCGTCTGAGCCTGAGTATAGGCGGAGGAAGCTGTTACAGATCATACCAAAGCTGAGGATATAGATTCTGTTATAGTGAATGCTGATATTACTGACTCAACAACGTCGTCAGACGCATTCGATGCTGAGACAGAAGATGACGCGGGGATCTTGTTCGGATGGTCTTATCTTGATGATGAAAGAATCTGTTATTATGATGAAAGCAATGTCATGCAGACGGGTTTTATCGAAATTGACGGTAATTACTATTATTTTGCGCCCAACGGCACAATGAAAACAGGTTGGATAACGGTAGACGGCGTAAGAATGTATTTTGATACTGAAACCGGTATAAGAAATACCGGATGGGTAGAATATATGGACTCCGTCTACTATGACGATCCGGTAAAGGGAAAGCTTACAGGCATTCAGGAAATTAATGGTGAAACATACATATTCAATGAAAGCGGGGCTCTTTACAGGGGATGGTTTGAATACGGAAACTGCAAATATTACGGCGGGGAAGACGGAGCAGTCCGCAAGGGCGAAACCGAAATAGACGGAGTAAAATATATTTTTTCACCGTCAGGAAGGTATCAGAGCGGTTGGCAGACAATAAATGGATTAAGAATATTCTATGATTACGATTCGGCAGAGATTTTGTATGGCTGGATAAATTATAACGGGCTTGTTTACTTTGCAGACGCCGAGCACGGAAAATATACCGGAGAACATGATATAGACGGTATTAAATACCGCTTTTCAGATAAGGGATTTCTTGCCGTGGGATTACAGAAATTTGAAGACGGTACGAGATATTATTATAAAGACGGCAGTATAGCCAAGGGTTTTGTAAATGATAACGGAAACGTATATTATTTTGATGAACAAAGCTGCCTTATGCAGACAGGCTTTATAAAATACGACGGTAACGCTTACTTTTTCGGCGCTGACGGAATAATGAAAACCGGCTTGCAGGAGATTGAAGGGAATAAATATTATTTTTCTGAAGACGGTGTTATGCAAACAGGTATAGTTCGAGTCGGCTCAGACTATTATTTTTTTGATAGTGACGGAACAATGAAAACCGGCTTTAGGGCTGAAGACGGAGAAATATATTATTTCAGTCCGGAAAACGGAAAAATGCTTTATTTTTGGCAGACTGTCAACGGCGAAAGATATTATTTCGGACATAACGGAAAAATGAGGACGGGCTTTGTCAGTATTGACGGGAAGATTTACTATTTTAACGGCAAAGGTATTATGTCGACAGGCTGGAAAACGATTAATAATAAAAAATATTATTTCGGAGACAACGGAGTAGCAAGAGTAGGCTGGCAGACCCTTGACGGCAAAAAATATTATTTTAATGAAAAGGGCGAAATGGCTACCGATTTACGTACAATTAATGATAAACGGTATTATTTCGGAAGCGACGGCGTTATGAAAACAGGCTGGCAAACGGTAAGATCGAAAAAATACTATTTTGGTACGGACGGAGCGGCATATACTTACAGGCACAATATAGACAATGTGAATTACTGCTTTTATTCGGACGGCTCTATGGTAACCGGCGGTAATCAGGATATTGTGGCAAAGGCCCTTACGCAGCTTGGCAATGTGGGCGGAAAACCTTATTGGACATGGTGGGGATTTGATTTTCGTATAGAATGGTGCGCCTGCTTTGTATCATGGTGTGCAAATCAATGCGGATATACACAGGACGGAAGCGTCCCGGAATTTATTTCCTGCGCCGCAGGCATTACGTGGTTTAAGCAGCACGGACAATGGAAAAATAAGGAGAGTTATACACCGATTTCCGGAGATTATATTTTCTTCGACTGGGAACCCGACGGAATCGCCGATCACATCGGAATTGTAGATTATTGTGAAAACGGATATGTTTATACAATCGAGGGAAACAGCAGCGATCAATGCCGCCGAAGATCATATAAGCTTACAGATATAAGAATTTTTGGATACGCAAGGCCGTCCTTTCAGCCTTGATACATACATTGCTTTCAAGTAAAAGGGAGGGATAAAAGGAGTGATAAAGCTATTAAAATATACATCCGCCTTTGCGGCCGGACTGATAATTTCCGGAGCTTCTTTCTCAACGTTCGTAGCCGCTGCGTCTGGCGAGACTGAAATATATGAAGACGTTTCTGAAAATACCGCGGCAATATCCGATAATTTAGGCTGGGTATATGACAACGACGGAAAAGCCTATTATTACGGACAAGATGGACAAAAATATACGGGGATACATGAAATAAGCGGAAGCATATATTATTTTGCGTCCAATGGAGCAATGAAAAAGGGCTGGTTTACCGTTGACGGTATAAGAAGGTATTTCGACCTGAATACAGGCGAAAATAAAACAGGGTGGATTGATTATATGAATCAGCGTTTTTACGCTGATTCAGAAAAAGGAAAGCTTACGGGTATAAATCAAATAGACGGAAAGACCTTTGTATTCAACGAAAACGGAGAGCTTCTGACGGGTTGGTTCGAATATGACGGAAATAAATACTACAGCGGGGAAGACGGGGAGGTATTTGTAGGCGATTGCATTGTAGACGGCATAAAATATATATTTTCTCCGAAGGGAAAGCTTCAGAGCGGCTGGCAGACAGTCGACGGCAAAAGAGTATTTTATGATTACGATACGGCTTTGCCGGTTTACGGCTGGGTATATTATAACGGTTATGTTTATTATACCGATTCTGAAAAGGGAAAATATACGGGTGAATATGAAATTGACGGCTTGAAATACCGCTTTTCAGAAAATGGTTGTCTTGAAACCGGATTACAGAAATTTGACGACGGAACAAGGTATTATTATTCTGACGGCTCCCTTGCCGAAGGTTTTGTTGAAGAAGACGGTTTTACTTACTATTTCGGCAGCGATTGCCTTATGAAAACAGGATTTAATATTATAGGAGATTCTACATATTGCTTTGGAGCCGACGGAAAAATGCTGAAGCTGTGGCAAAAAATCGAGGATAATACGTATTATTTCGGTCAGGAAGGCAAAATGACTGTCGGGTTGGCGGTAATAGGAGCTTCAAAGTATTATTTTGACAGCAGCGGTATTATGCAGACCGGTTTTATAACAATAGACGGCAGCAGATATTATTTTAACAACGAAGGCGTTATGCAGTTTAAATGGCAGAAGATAGACGATAAAAGTTATTACTTTGGCAGGGACGGAAAAATGTCTACCGGAATTATGACAATTGATTCGGAAAAATACTACTTTGACAAAACCGGAGTAATGCAAACGGGAATACAGACAATTGACGGAAATATTTATTATTTTGACGCTGACGGCAGAATGAGCTACGAATGGCATGAATGTGATGGAAAAAAATATTATTTCGGGAAAAACGGTCAAGCGGTTATGGGCTGGCAGACAATTGAAGGAATAAAATATTATTTTGACGAGAGAGGCGTAATGTCGGTAGGCTGGAAAACTATCGGAAATGAAAAATACTATTTCGGAACAGAAGGCGAAGTAAAAACAGGCTGGCAGATTATTGAAGGGCAAAGATATTATTTCAGCGATAACGGCTGTATGGCAGTGAATACCATACGCGACGGATATAACATCGATGAAAACGGAAAGGCCTCTGAATTTACAGAAGTCCAGAAAAGAGCTGAATCTATTCTGGATACAATAAGGCGAAACGCTATTTCAATATATAATTATGTGAGAAAAAACAATACATATAAATATATAGAATATTGCAGAACTCTGTCAGAAATCAATGAAAAAGGCTGGGGGTATTTTGCAAATTATGCAATGGGAAACAGATATATAACCAGCTATTATTTCGCCGCTCTTCAGGATATTCTTTTTCATCAGGCGGGATATGAATCAAGAATTGTCTATGGAACCGCCGGAAATGGAGATTATTACTGGAATCAGGTAAAAACAGACGGAGTCTGGGTAAATTATGACGCATGCGGCGGATATTCAAATGTATCGGATATATATCTAAAGTCATGCGGTTATATATGGTATGAATATGTGTATCCGAAGTATTACTGATAAAAAAACTATAATTGGAGTGTTTACGTTATGAAAAAAATATTGTCAGGTTTAATAGCGGCTGTTTTGTCCATAGGTTCGGTCATTTATACCGCCGCAGGAATTTCAGCGGAAACTGTTGCCGTAGAACCGGATTATCCTATTCACGGTAACAAATGCGGCGCCGTATTTGTTACAACTGAGCTGGATAGAAATGTTTATATAACGATAGAGCAGATAACAGAAGAAGGAAATTATAAATATTATGATACGATTATTTCCGGAGATTCCGCGGAAAATATCTATTTGTTCACCCTTGAGGGCAAGGACGACGTTTCCTACATTATGACTGTGGGCGTGCCGGAATATAAGGGAACTGAAGAATTGCTTGTTTATAATTATGAATTCAGTATAAGAGATACGGATTTTATAACCGACGAGGAAATAGCCGGATATGTTTATTCATTTGCTGTTGAAAGGAACGATGAGCTTGAGACGCCTGTCTTTTCGGCTGACGGAGAGCCGATTAAAGACGAAAACAATTTTATTACTACGTCGGCAGTTTTATCATTTCCACTTTCCGATATAACTCCGGGAGACGTTAATTTTGACGGGGTTGTTGATCTGTATGACGCGATAGGTATAGCAAAATATCTAATGGACAGCAGCTATTTCAATGAAGAACAGCTAATAGCCGGAGATTACAATAAAAACGGAACAGTTGATCTTTACGACGCAATAGATATTGCAAAAACGCTATTTTAAACTTTGAATAATTCGTAGAAATTATTGGAGTTAATATGATAAACGGATTTATGAATTAAAAAAGTTTCTTGTTTTTGTGGAGTGTTGACAAAATATTCCTTTATGTGTTATAATAATATGGCAATAATAATTATTTTACGGAGGCGGTTTAAATGGAAGATAATAAACTAAAGGGTACAAAAACCTATGCTAACCTTGAGGCGGCCTTTGCCGGAGAGTCAATGGCGAGAAACAAATATACATACTTTGCATCAAAGGCGAAAAAAGACGGCTATGAACAAATTGCAGCTATTTTTACTGAGACTGCCGAAAATGAAAAGGAACACGCAAAGATATGGTTTAAGCTTTTGAACGGAGGTATTTCAGATACCGAGGAAAACCTTGCCGCAGCAGCGGAGGGCGAAAATTATGAGTGGACCGACATGTACGCAAAGTTTGCCAAGGATGCCAGAGAAGAAGGCTTTGAGGATATAGCTTATCTTTTTGAGGAAGTCGGTAAAATTGAGAAGGAGCATGAGGAACGCTATCGTAAGCTGCTGGAAAACGTCAAGGACGGTCTGGTATTTTCGCGCGACGGGGATATGATATGGGAATGCAGGAATTGCGGCCATGTGCATATAGGAAGTAAAGCTCCGGAGGTATGTCCGGTATGTAAGCATCCGCAGTCATACTTTATGATTAAACCTAAAAATTTTTGATAAATTTTAAACCGGCTGAATTATTCAGTCGGTTTTTTATATATTATTCTTATTGTTTTTTCTGTAATTCAGAGAACTGATTCCCTCTATTTTTTTGAATTGACGTGAAAAATAGCATTGGTCGTTAAAACCGCAAAGATGGGATATTTCATCAATAGTTTTATTCGTTGTTGCAAGCAGCTCCTTTGCGTAATCTATTCTGCGGCGGATAATATGCTGAAAAATTGTTTCGCCGTATTCCTTTTTAAATTCTCGGGTGATATAATATTTATTCATGTAAAATTCAGAGGATATTTTATCGAGATTAATACTTTCTGTAAAATGATTGTCTATGTATTCTTTTACTGATTTCATCTGATTTACAGATTCCTCGCCATTTTCCGGAATTACTTCATTTGTCAGTATTGCAGTTAGAATATCTGTAATCAGCTTAGCGTTTATAATTTCTGTTTTGTTGTTTTTATGAGCGTTATTCGTAATTATTTCGCAAACCTTAGCGTTCAGAACGTTAATTAAGCGAGGTGTGAAAACGCAGCAGCTTTCCTTTGAAAACATATCGAAATAATATTTGGCGCTGATACCGTTAAAATGCAGCCACTTTACCTCCCAAGGATCATTTTTATCGCATTTGTATGAATGTTCGATTTTACAGTCAATAAAAGCGCACTGTCCTTTGCTCAGAATATATTCCGTATTATTGATTTCTATAAATCCTTTTCCTTTATCTACCAATATTATGAGATATGAATCAATTTGCTTTCTTTTTGTATAACCGGCTGATTCGGAGGGGAGAATACCGACTTCCTGCATATATAGAAGATTATTTTTTGTATGCTTTGTCGGCGTACTTCGTAATCTTATTATCTTTTTATTCATATTTTACCTCATTTCTTTATTAATTTATTGGGCTTATTATACTATAATTAGACGCCAAAGTCAATATTTTTTAAATATGTTGTATAAATATGCTTTGATATTATTATTTAACAGTAACCGTATATGTCAATAAAGTTCAAAAAAGGCGCAATATAATCTGTTGATTTTTCATGATTTATATATTATAATAAAAACGTTGAAATTGAGGCAGCTTGATGGAAACAAGGTTTAGTATAAATAAGCATTATATCGGTAAAGCGGTTTATTTTTTGATTTGATTCTTTATTGGTTTAAAGCGTTTTCGCAGTAATTAGTAAAATGCATTGTCAAAGGCTGTTTTACATAGTGAATTTCATAGTTCAGGCATAATTTGAGCGCATGTTGATTCTTCCGCAAAAATCTGCAAGGGGATACGTTTACCGTACGTATTGGAGAGGCTTTTGCAGTATATTAATGCTAATATACTTACAATTTTAAATTACAGGTCTTATTCTGCAATGAGAGGGGCGGAGTAAGACTTGTAATTTTTTTTATTCTATATTATAATAATAGTGGTATATAAATACAGCGCGCCGCGCGCAGTAAAAAAATGCGGAATCCGTTTACAGCGGTGATCGGGGGAAAAATGAATATAGCAGCAGCACAGTCAGGGGGACCGACCTGCGCGATTAACGCGTCGTTGGCAGGCATATTTACCGAGGCCTCCAAAAATCCGGAAATAGATAAAATTTACGGCTCCATAAACGGAATCGAAGGAATCATAAACGGGGAGCTTGTGGATCTGAGAACAATAATCCGAAGCAATGAGGACCTGGAGCTATTAAAGCTGACGCCGTCTACGGTTTTAGGCTCATGTCGTTACAAGCTGCCTGAGAATGACGATAAAGTATTCGAAAAGATATTAAATACCTTTAAAAAGAATGGTATAGATATGTTTTTTTATATAGGCGGCAACGACTCTATGGATACCGTTTTAAAGCTTTCTGAATATTTCAGGAAAAATAATATAGCTATAAAGGTTGTCGGAATACCCAAAACGATAGATAATGATCTTATGTGTACCGATCATACGCCCGGTTTCGGTTCTGCTGCAAAGTATGTAGCGGCAACTCTTCAGGAAATTACAAGAGATAGCTCGGTTTACAGTGTAAAATCTGTTACGATAGTTGAGATAATGGGAAGGGACGCCGGATGGCTTGCCGCGTCCGCATGTGTTTTAAAGGCTAACGATGAGAACGCTCCTCATTTGATTTATCTTCCGGAGGCTCCTTTCAGCATAGAGCGTTTTCTGGAGGACGTCAACAGAATGCTCGGAGAGCATAAAGCGGTTATTATAGCCGTTTCCGAGGGACTGAAGCTGAGCGGAGGAGAATATGCGGCCGAGGGCTTTCAGTCGGGGGCAAATGACAGCTTTGGTCATAAATATCTTTCGGGAATCGGCAAATGTCTCGAAAATATCGTGAGGGAAGAGATTGGCTGTAAGGTACGTTCAATAGAGCTGAACGTTATGCAGAGATGCGCCTCTCACATAGCTTCTAAAACTGATATTGACGATCTGTCAGAATAGGAGAGGAAGCGGTTAAAGCCGCCGTTGAAGGAATGACCGGAAAAATGATGGCGTTTAAAAGAATAAGCGACAGACCTTATTTTTCAGAAATAGTCCCTGTTGACGCTAATGAAGTAGCAAATAAAGAAAAGCTTTTTCCTAAGGAATGGATAAATAATCAGGGTAACAATGTGACGTCGCAGGCGCTGGATTATTTTCTTCCGCTTATACAGGGAGAACTTAATATACTGATGAAAAACGGTATGCCCGTACACTTTAAAATACCTAATTGGTTTTGATTTACGCTTTTATCTTACTCGGAACGGAGAATATATAATGAAAAAATCAGAAAAAGCAGTTGAGCTATTTAAAAAGGGTTATAATTGTTCGCAGTCTGTTTTCGGAGCCTTTGCCGAGGATCTGGGAATTGATTTTGAAACGGCTGTAATGATTTCCTCCTCCTTCGGAGGGGGAATGGGCAGAATGAGAGAGGTCTGCGGAGCTGTAAGCGGAATGTTTATGGCTGCCGGAATAAAATACGGTTATTCAGATCCTAAGAACATGAATGCAAAAAAGGAGCATTATAGGCTTATTCAAACGCTTGCGGAAAGATTTAAGGAGCGTAATAAATATATAGTATGTCGTCAGCTTTTGGGAATGGAGGCCGATGGATATACGCCTTCTGAACGAAACGGAGAGTATTATAAGAAGAGACCTTGCGCTGAGCTTGTTAGAGACGCGGCCGAAATTTTTGAAGAATATTTAGAATGCTGCGATAAAAAAAACGAGATATAGTTTTTTTATAAAACTATTCGGCATATTGTAGAAAAGACGGGGAAAAATAGGCTTATAATTCGTTATAAATTATTTCATAAGCCTATTGACAAAAAAATAACAATGTGGTATAATGACATTGTTAAGAAATTAACAAGTCCGTTTATGAAAATTTATCAATTCATATTTATTTTATAGGAGGATAATCAAATGGCAAAGGAAAAGGATGCAAATAAGACCGCCGAGCAGCCTCAGGTTGATCCGAAGGCAATGGTGGATGAGCTTGTTGCTAAGGCTAAGGCTGCGCTTGACGAATACATGAAGCTCGATCAGGAGCAAATTGACAAAATCACCAAGGCTATGGCTCTTGCTGGTCTTTCTGCTCAGATGGAGCTTGCTAAGATGGCTGTAGAGGAAACAGGAAGAGGTATCTTTGAAGATAAAGTAACTAAAAATATTTTTTCTACTGAATATATCTGGCATTCTATTAAATACGAGAAGACGGTCGGCGTAATCGAAGATAATGAAAACGAAGGTTATCTTGAAATCGGCGAGCCTGTCGGTATTGTTGCCGGCGTTACTCCTGTAACAAATCCTACGTCAACTACGATGTTTAAATCTATTATATGCGCGAAAACAAGAAACCCTATTATTTTCGGATTCCATCCGAACGCTCAGAAATGTTCTGTAAGAGCCGCTGAAATAGTAAGAGACGCTGCCGTTGCCGCAGGCGCTCCTGAAAACTGTGTTCAGTGGATCGAGGTTCCTTCAATTGAAGCGACCGGATTTCTTATGAATCATCCTGACGTTGCTACAATTCTTGCAACAGGCGGTCCGGGAATGGTTAAGGCTGCTTATTCGGCAGGTAAGCCGGCTCTTGGAGTTGGCCCCGGAAATACTCCATGCTATATTGAAAAAACCGCTAAGCTTAAACAGGCCCTTAACGATCTTATTCTTTCAAAATCATTTGATAACGGTATGATCTGCGCGTCTGAGCAGGCTGCTATAATTGATACTGAGGTTTATGATGAGGCCGTTGCCTTTATGAAGGAGCAGGGCTGCTATTTCGCTAAGCCTGAGGACATTCAGAAGATTCAGGACGTAGTAATAAACGTTGAAAAAATGGCCGTTCAGCCTTGGGTAGTAGGTCAGTATCCGTGGCAGATTGCTGAAAAGGCAGGCATTTCGATTCCTAAGGAAACAAAGGTGCTCTGCGTAGAAATAGGCGGAACCAACGCTGATCAGTATCCGCTTGCGCTTGAAAAGCTTTCGCCGGTTCTGGCTGTTGTAAAATCAGACAGCACAGAGCATGCGTTTGAAATGTGTGAGGAAATGCTCAAGCACGGCGCCGGTCATACCGCAGTAATTCACTCGTCTAACGACGAGCTTATTGAAAAATACGGCGAAACAATGAAGGCAAGCCGTGTCGTAGTAAATTCTCCAGCTTCTTTCGGAGCTATCGGCGACGTATATAACTCAATGGCGCCTTCGCTTACTCTTGGCTGCGGTTCCTATGGTAAGAATTCCGTTTCTGAAAACGTTACGGCTAAAAACCTTATCAACAGAAAGAAAGTGGCTAAGAGGAGATTGAATATGCAGTGGTTTAAGGTTCCTGAAAAGATTTATTTTGAACCGGGTTCGGTTCAGTATCTTGCAAAGATGCCTGATATGAACAGAGTTATGATCGTAGCCGATCCGGGTATGGTACAGTTCGGCTATGTTGAAAGGGTATTATATCAGCTAAATAAAAATGCTAACAAGCCTTCTATTGAGATATTCAGCGAGGTAGAGCCTGATCCTGACCTTACAACAGTCCGTAAAGGCGTAGCGGTTATGAATTCTTTCCAGCCTGATGTAATCGTTGCTCTTGGCGGCGGTTCAGCAATGGACGCAGCTAAGGCTATGTGGCTCTTCTATGAAAATCCTGACGCCGACTTTATCGGTATGGCTCAGAAATTTATGGATATCCGTAAAAGAGTTTATAAGTTCCCTAAGATGGGTAAAAAGGCTAAAATGGTTTCTATTCCTACAACTTCCGGTACCGGCTCTGAAGTTACTTCGTTTGCGGTTATTTCTGACAAGAGCAAGAATATGAAATATCCTCTTGCCGATTATGAGCTGACTCCTGACGTAGCAATTATAGATCCTGAATTCGTTTATACAGTTCCTAAGTCATCTACTGCATTTACCGGTCTTGACGTTCTTACTCATGCGATTGAAGCTTATGTTTC
>ERZ860023.950-NODE-950-length-13785-cov-1.800073_pt1 | contig 13785 bp, 13 predicted proteins | sample MGYA00509983_ERZ860023 | MGnify/ENA primary metagenome ERZ860023 (study PRJEB30046, sample SAMN00715180) | human gut metagenome | study: EMG produced TPA metagenomics assembly of the A metagenome-wide association study of gut microbiota in type 2...
CTCGACTGCAGCATTGGTTTCATCGGCATTATTTTGGACAATGCCGTCACCGCCGGCAAAGTTGCGCTCTGCCACGGACATATCAACGCCCATCAAACCGCCTTCAACAGCCATAGCAATTTTAGCTGCGCAGGAGGATTTAGCACCGTCGCAGATAATACCGCTATTGATAGCCAGAGCATTTTCTACAGCATGCTCAATCTGGTCATCAGTGCAGTCATACAGGAAAGCGATTGCCGCACCTGCACCGCAGCCGGCACTGATAGCACCGCAGTAAGCAGACAGCTTACCGATGCCCTGTTTCAGGTAGATGGTAACAAGGTCACTCAGCAGTACTGCACGCAGCATTTTTTCTTCGCCTGCAGCCAATGCATGTGCATAAACAACAACAGGAACAGAAGCGGTAATACCCTGGTTGCCGCTGCCGGAGGTAATTACTACCGGAAGCTCGCAGCCGTTCATACGCGCGTCACTGCCTGCAGCAGCGCTGGCACGTGCGCGGATACGCAGGCTGTCCGGGTCACGGCGCAATAAAATTTTGCCGATGCTTGCACCGTAATCATTGGTCAAGCCTTCTTTAGAAATAGCCATATTAAAATCAATCTGGCGTTGCAGCAGATGTTTAACGTTATCTAACGGCATATTGCGAGCCGCATCAAGAACGTCCTCGATTCTCCACAGACTCTTTGCCTCTTCTTCGGCAGGCACAATCGGTTTTTCCAAAACAGTAACACCGTTTTTCTTGATGCAGGTAACATTAGTGTGGTCCGTACGAATAGTTACCTCGGCATTATTGCCGCCGGCTGCCAGGAAAATGCGGATGTAGAAAATATCCGGTTCTTCGGAAACGTGAATATTAATCTTGCCGGATTCAGCCAAAGCTTTAATTTCAGCCTTTTCCTCCTGGTTGATATAAGCCAGAACCTCCAGCTGACGCTCGGAATGAGCAGCAACAACACCGGCAGCGCAGGCAACCTCAATTCCCTTCATCTTGTTGGTGTTCGGAACAACAACGCTCTTAACGTTTTTGATAATATTACGGCTAACCCAGATTTCAATTTGCTCCGGGAAAGCTCCTAATTGCTCGCGGCATACAGCAGCACAATAAGCAATGGCAATCGGCTCGGTACAGCCCATGGCGGGAATAAGCTCCTCCGCCAGCGCCTCCTCATAAACAGCATATTTATTTTGCATAAGCACATCCTCCAAAATTCGGCTGCGTTCCCTCACAGCCTGATATTTTTTCCGGAAGCATTATTGCCTAAAGCTTCCGACAATTCACTATATATTTTAAATCAAAAGCAGCTTTCAGGCAAGTGCTTATATCACATAATAATAAAGGACTGCAGCCCTCAGGCTCCAGTCCTCATGAAACAACGTCACTACGCGTTGCTTTTTACATTTTAATTTTTGCTTCTTCTGCCAGCTTCGGTCCGTACTCGCCGAAATCGAAGGTAGCAAAATAATCTGCCGGGGTTTCTGCACGGCGAATCATTTTAACACTGCCGTCCTCCTGCAGCAGCAGCTCTGCACTACGCAGCTTGCCGTTATAGTTATAGCCCATAGAGAAGCCATGTGCACCGGCATCATGAATAAAGAGCAGGTCACCGATATTAATTTCCGGCAGCATTCTGTCTACGGCAAATTTATCGTTGTTTTCGCACAGGCCACCGGTTACGTCATACTTATGGTCGCAGGGAGCGTTTTCCTTGCCCATAACGGTAATATGATGATAGGAACCATAGATAGCGGGACGCATCAGGTTAGCAGCGCAGGCATCACAACCGATATATTCTTTGTAGATATGCTTTTGGTGGATAGCGGTAGTTACCAGAGCGCCATTCGGTGCCAGCATGTAACGGCCAAGCTCGGTAAACAGCTTAACATCGCCCATGCCTGCAGGTACAAGCACCTCTTCAAACACCTTGCGCACGCCTTCGCCGATTGCCAGTACATCGTTATCCTGCTGCTCAGGCTTATAGGCAATGCCGATACCGCCGCTGAGGTTGATAAAGGAGATATGCGCGCCGGTTTTTTCCTTCAGCTCAACTGCCAGCTCGAACAGAATACGTGCCAACTCCGGATAGTATTCGTTGGTAACGGTATTAGAAGCCAGGAAGGCATGAATACCGAAATTCTTTACGCCCTTGCTCTTGAGGATTTTATAAGCTTCGATAATCTGTTCATGAGTCATACCGTATTTTGCATCGCCGGGGTTATCCATAATGTTGTTGGCAATGGCAAAATGTCCGCCAGGATTGTAACGGCAGCAGACGGTTTCCGGAATGTCGGCAACCTTCTCCAAAAAGTCAATATGAGTAATATCATCCAGATTGATGGTTACATTCAATTTACGAGCCAATTTAAAGTCCTCTGCCGGAGTTGCATTGGAGGAGAACATAATCTCGCTCTCCTTAAAGCCTACGGCATCGCTCATCTGCAGCTCGGTATAGGAGGAACAGTCGGCACCGCAGCCCTCTTCGCGCAAAATCTGCAGCAGATAGGGGTTAGGAGTAGCCTTTACTGCAAAATATTCTTTAAAACCCTTGTTCCAGGAAAAAGCCTTGTTCACTAGACGCGCGGTGCGACGGATACCGGCCTCATCATACAGATGGAACGGAGTAGGATATTGGGAAACGATTTTTTCTAATTGTTCTTTAGTAACAAAAGGAATTTTCTTAGACATTTATATCACCTTTCTGTAATTTAATCAGCGCAATTTCATTCTGCAGCGCTTCCTTAAATAAATCAACTAAATTGCGTTTGCAGGAATACAAACAGGTTGAATCCTCATCATCCTGTAAATCTCCTGTCAAAACGGTGTGTGAATCGGCAATCAGACGAATCTGCTCGCTTTGCTTATTGGTACCGTAGCAGATTGCACCCGGCAGAGAAAAGCTTTTATCGCCGATAACTACTACCTTCAAGCCTCGCTGCAAAGCAGCCTGCAGCTCCGGCAGCAGCAGCTCCAGCATTCTGCTGTTAGCCGACAGATAAATTCTTGCCTGTGCCTGACGCACTGTATTGCGCAGTTTATTTATAATCTCTTGCGCACCCTTGATGGTGATATACCCCTCAGGATCATTATTCAGCACCGGCAGCTGCTGGAGTATATCTTTTTTTATCTCCTCCAGACAGCTGATTTTGTTGCTGCAAAACTCAGCAGCAGGCACCGGAGTATAGCGCGTTACCTTGCCCTCCTCCAGCACATACGCTGCTCCCTTATCCACCAGTCCTGCCAGCGCAGTATAAGTGTTGGAACGTGAAATGCCGGTCTGCTTGGCTGCTTCGTAGCCGGTCATCTGACCGGACTTCAGCAGCAGCACATACAGCGTTGCTTCCTGCTTTGTTAAATTAAAATTAGTAAGACCTTCAATTAAATTCATAAAACCCTCATTTAGCTCTTCGGCTTTTGCGACGGAACTTTTTTGCGCTTTGTGCGCAAATTTACGTTATTGTTCCTGTTTAAGAACACTATACTACGATTGAAACCGGTTGTCAATAGCTAACCACCGCTTTTTATGTTTTTTTACACAAAAAAAGACGGAGATAACAGTAATTTAATCCGTTATCTCCGTCTTGTATTTTCAGCTTAGTTTCTGTCGAAAACCATTACTCTGTCAAAGTCCAGATATACCTTGGAACCGTCGGGAATTGCATCAAGATCTGCACCCTTAACTATAACGCGGATATCATGGCCATGAACATTTACACGATAGTCAACCGCATCGCCCAGGTAGAAGCGGTGAGTTACCTGACCTTCAACCAAGCCGCCGCTGAGGGACATGGTAATATTCTCCGGACGTACAGCAATAGTAGCATCGCCAGTGACCTTAGCGTATTCGGGAAGGAAACATTGCTTCCCTTAATGAATACTCTGTCACCCTTAACCTCGCCATCAATAAAGTTAACCAGACCGATGAAGTCCGCAACCATTTTGTTGGCAGGCTTGGTATAAATCTCGTGCGGTGCGCCGATTTGCTGTACAACGCCGGCACTCATAACAACTACGCGGTCGCTCATTGCCATTGCTTCGCCCTGATCATGAGTTACGTATACAACAGTAATGCCCAGTTCTTTTTGAATAGCAAGGATTTCAAAGCGCATGGATTCACGCAACTTAGCATCCAGGTTAGACAAAGGCTCGTCCAAAAGCAGCAGTCCGGGCTGTGCTACCAAAGCACGCGCCAAAGCTACACGCTGTTGCTGACCGCCAGACAGCTGATGCGGATAACGCTTGCTGTATTCGCCCAGATGAACCAGCTCCAGCATCTTCTGTACGCGCTCTTCACGCTCTTTCTTATCTACCTTTTGAATTTTCAACGGATAGCCTACGTTTTCAGCAACAGTCATATGCGGCCAAACAGCATAGGACTGGAATACCATACCGATATCACGTTTTTCCGGAGGAGCGAAGCCGCCCTTAAGGAAGAGCTTACGCAATGATCGCCGATATAAATTTCACCTTCGGTAGCACGCTCAAAGCCTGCAATCATACGCAGGGTAGTAGTTTTACCGCAACCGGAAGGACCGAGGATGGAAAAAAATTCGCCATCCTTTACAACTAAATCAAAATCGTTTACGGCAGTTACAGCGCCGAAACGTTTAAAAACATGCTCAATTCTTACCTCAGCCATTTATTACACTCCTTTAATTAAATACCTACGTTACCCTTGGAAACCTTGTTCAGAATCAGGTTGCCAATCAAAACAATCAGCAGAATGATTACAGAAAGCACAGAAGCATTCTGCGTATCTGCATAGGTCTGCAGTTCATACAGCAATACGCCGATGGTCTTGGTGTCGCTGCCGTACAGAAGCAAGGACATAGTCAGCTCGTAGAAGGACGGCATGAAAATCAGGAACCAGCCGGCAACTATGGACGGTGCAATAAGCGGCATGATGATATCCTTGCAGCAGCGCAGCCAGCTGGCGCCGGAGTTCAGTGCAGCCTCCTCCAGAGAGATGTGCACCTGGCTCAGCGAAGCGGCGATGGTACGCACAGACATCGTCATGTATTTTACCAGATAAGCAACTACCATAATCCACATCGTGGAATACAGGTTCAAGCCAAAATTACCGCTGAAGGTAATAATCAAAGCCAGCGCAATAACGATGGACGGGGTACTGCCACCGATAACTACCAGCAGATCCGGCAGGCTGCGGCCTTTGATTCTGGTTTTAACTGCAAGATATGCAATAAAGATGGAAATAAGTGTGCCGATGCAGGCAGCAATAACAGCGTAAACAACAGAGTTCCAAACGCTTTCCATGTACTGGGAGCTGGTGATAACCGGAATCCAGGCATCAAAGCCCAGGTTGTCCAGACCAATCGGCTTGGACAGGGTGATAATCAGGCTGGTAAGCACGATGGAGCCCAGCGGAATGATAATGGAAATCATGCTGTAAGCGCCAACCAGACAGAAGCAGGGCCATTTCCATTTGCCCAGCTCAACGATGTTCGGACGGGTGCTCTTACCGCTGATAGTGGTGTAATCCTTTTTGCCAACCATCCAGGTCATACCGAACAGCAGGATGTTAGCAAGGAACATCAGGGAAGCAGCCAAAGCAGTAGCATCACGTACGCCCGCAGTATCGCCCATGTAAATGTAGGTTACGATACGCGTGGTCATTACCTCAATGTTACCGGGCATACCTACGATAGCAGGAATACCGAAGCAGCTGCCGGCAGCAATAAATACCAGCAGGCCGCCTGCCAGAATGGACGGAGCCATTAGCGGCAGGGTTACGTCAAAAACGGTACGCATCGGAGAAGCGCCGCTGACACGCGCAGCCTCCTCCAGAGTCGGATCCATTTTCTCCATAGCACGGGAAATGGTGATGAAAGCAAAGGGAGAGTAGAACAGAGTCAGTACCCAGCCTAAGCCGGCCATAGTATAAATGTCAAAGGGTGCTGTTTCCAGACCAAAGACAAATTTAAGAATCTCGTTCAGATAACCTACACTGGGGTTCAGCAGCTGTACCCAGGCAATAGCGCCCACATACGGCGGAATCATGTAGCTGGATACCAGCAGAGTACGGTAGATTTTTTTGCCGGGCATATCAGTACGGCCAACCAGCCAAGCCAACGGGAAGGTAATCAGCACACTGACAATCATAACACCCAAAGACAGCTCGATTGTATTCGTCAATGCACGCCAGTTGACATCCTGGCTATATACATTGCGATAATTTTCCAAGTTAATTGCGCCATCCAGCATGATGCTGTCATACAGCAGAATTCCCATAGGGAAGATAACAAAGTATAAAAGCAACAGCACGGAGATAGCGATAACAATAAATTTACTGTTTATTCTTGACATAGAACGCTTCTTTCTCCTTTTTTGATACCTCAGAGCAACACCAAAAGCAAGCTTTCGGCCCCTCTTTATTGAGCAGAAAACAGGGATGGCCTGAAAGGTCTCCCTGTTTCCGCTATAATTTAATTTAGCAACGCATTATTTATCCATAACTCTCTTACGGAATTCTTCTTTGATTTGAGCATTGTTGTTAGCCAGCTTCTGCCAATCAACTTTAATTCTGCCTTCAACCAGTTTCTTAGTATCTTCAGCACCGGCAGGAGCTTTTACGTCGCCACGAACGGAGTGCATCCAGCCCTTAACAACTGCCTGCTGACCTTCTTTGGACAGCCACCAGTCAACCAAAGCCTTTGCACCATCAGGATTCTTGGTATCCTTGAAGATTGCAATCGGGGAAGGAATGTTGATAACGCCATCAGTCGGATAAATAACTTTCAGCGGCTCTTTCTTGGTGTTAGCCAGTTTCAGGATGTTTTCTTCCAGAATCATAGCTGCAGCATATTCGCCGGTCAGCAGCTTGTTCTGAATAGCGGAGTTGCCTTCTTCAACGCGCAGGCCGTTAGCTTTCAGCTTGTCGAAGTATTCCCAGCCATATTTGTCAGCCAGAGCGCCAACTGCTACATAAGCAGTACCGGACAGCATCGGGTTAGGCATAGCGATTTTGCCTTTCCATTTCGGATCTGTCAGATCAGTCCAGTTTTTCGGAGCTTCTTCCGGTTTCAGCTTGTTGCCATTGTAAGCAATAATCATGTTGCAAACACGAACTGCATACCAAGAGCCGTCAGCAGCTTTATCGCTGATAACATTAGCATCTTCTTTGGATTTATAAGGTAACAGCAAGCCTTGCTCATTGAGCTTCAGATAGTAGGACGGATCCGCAACCATCAGAACGTCTGCAGCAATTTTTTTAGCTTTGATTTCGCCGGTAATCTTGGTGATAACTTTTTCGGTACCGCCTTGGAACCAGTTAACCTTCATATCCGGAAAAGCCTTAGCAACGTTAGGTTTGCACATATTGTCGATGATGTCAGGATAAATAGAGGTATAAACCATCAAATCACCTTTAACACCGCCAGCCTTGTTATCAGCCTTTTTGTCACCGCCGCCGCAGCCAGCCAAAGCTACAGATAAAGCCAGCATTGCAGCTGCGCCAAGCATCCATTTAGATTTTTTCATTCACATACACTCCTTTTTTTTTGCATCGTCGTTGAAAATTATATTTTAGCGTGTTCCATTCTACACCCATATTTGATAAATTCGCTGCAGGCCGTTTTTTACCTGCTTACACTTTACATTAATTTTGCAAATATTTAACTTTTTGTGTCACTTTTACATTTATAAAGTGGACATTCCACCACCATATTACATTTGACGTTTTTTGTCCTATGTGGACATTTATCGTCCCATCATTGTCCGATACAAATAAAGTTCAATTCCCATGCAGGGACATAAGGATGCTTACGCAGATAAATCTTATACTCCGGCACCAGCTCCCACAAAAGCAGCGGCAGACGGAATAAATCAACATCATAATGATAGGCCGCTGCAAACAGCTTCGGCTTACATTTGCCGATTGTCTGCCTGCCGCCGGCAATAGCCTGCACCTCAGCCCCCTCGACATCCATTTTGATCATTGTCACCTGGCGTCCCGCCGCTACAGCATCAATCGTCGTCACCGGCACTGTTTTCTTCTCCGCACCGATAAACGTTGACTGCCGCCGCCGCTGTCGCTGAAGCCCAGCTCTCCCTGCTCGCTCCAGATGCCTGCCTCGTGTACCTCGACAGTAAGCCCCTTCTCCGCCAGCTCGTCAGCCAGCAGACGCAGCTTTCGGCAGTTACGGCGGTCCGGCTCTACCGCCAGCACCTCGCGCCATTGCCAGTCAGTCAGGCGTCCCAGCTCCTGGATGGTGTCACCGTTATAGGCACCAAGATCCATATATACTTCTTCGGCTGTCGGCGCAAGCAACGTTCTGATATCCTCCTCCCGCTGCGTTTCGCAGTCAAAAAGATAACTTATCTTACCGCTGAGCTTATAGTTAAGCGTATCTGCAAAAACTCTGCGCGACTGTTCATCCGCAAGTCTGTCGTAAACATACGCCAACTGCTCTTCGTAACGCTGCAGCCAGGCTGCGCTTACAGTTTCTTCCTCGTCAAAAAGCGGCAGATGCGGTGCCACCACCTCCTGCTCGGCAGCCAACTGCGCAAAGCGCTCCAGCACCTCCGGTCTTTCGCTGGCAAAAGCAATAACAACCAAAAGGTCATTGCCCAGACGTGCGCGCAGCGCATCATAGCGTTCCACCGTAAAGCCGCGGAACTGCTGTCCGCGGACGAACTCGTCACTGGCAAACACGCCCTGCACCTGCACTTCGTTTGCTTCGCACCAGTCAATAATTTTATCGGCTCCGTTGCCCATTCCGTAAAGCACTATCGGCTTTTTTGTCCGTCGCAGAAGCTCCCATACACTAAGTGTTTCCTGCATAAATTTTAACATATCACTACCTCTTTCCGTTTCTGATCATCTATTTAAGATAGCCGCAGCTTACTCATCTGACTATTTTGTTTGTTTTTTATTATACACTATCTCTGCTAGTGACGTTAAGAATTAAATGTGTTAAAATAGTAGTAATCGAAATATTACATCTGATACTGATGGAGGTTATAAAAATGTCCCTGCTGGAATCCGGAGAAAATTACTTGGAAACTATCTTAGTTCTGACAAAACGCAATGGCAGCGTACGTTCTATCGACATTGCGGAGGAAATGAATTTTACAAAAGCCAGCGTCAGCCGCGCTATGAGCATTCTTAAACGTGATAACTATATTATCATGGAGCCTGACGGCCGCATCCTGCTTACCAAGGACGGACAAAAAAAGGCTACTGCAGTTTATGACCGTCACGTCACCCTGACACGTTTTATCAACGAGGTTTTGGGTGTAGACGAAGCAATTGCTGAAAAGGACGCCTGCCGTATCGAGCATATCATCAGCCCGGAAACCTTTGCAGGAATCAAGGGCATGCTGAAGGATTAACCTAAGGAAGCTTTTGGGAGGTCTGCCATGAAAAAATTATCCCTGTTCCTGCTTACGTTTATTATGCTACTCTGCGTCAGCATTTCCTGCTTCGCAAATCAGCCATATAAGCATCCTGATTACAATCTGCGTACAGTCAAAGAAATTCATATTACCAGAATTGATAATCTTGAAGACGAACCCTCACGCAGCTTCAAATCTGACGAAAACGTCGAAACCAAAGTACTTGCCGCTGTTTTGCAGGCTGCCGGCAAACAAAAACTGATTGCTACAGACGAAACGCAAAAGCCGCTGCCTGAGTATCACAATGATAATAATACCGGCCGTAAAGCCTTTGCGCCCCGAGATTTAGAAATGCGCATTACTGTTAATCATTGCGGCTACAGTGTAGTTGCCGTTCCCGGTCATTTTGAAGATTACACTACTCAGGAAACACATTACTATTATGACAAAGACGGCAAGCGCCACTACTGGACGGAGGATGTTGTCCGTCAGCGCTGGGTACCGGAAAGCTTTCACCCGTATGCGCAGCTAAGCCTGATTTACAACTTTTATGATTTGTCTGATGGTACGCTTGTGGCCTCCTTCAGCGACAGCCGCAGCCGCGAATACGAAAACGACCCGGCAGACGGCATGCTTAACCGTTCTCTGAAGGACTGCTTCAAAAAAATCTTCAGGAAATAATACTGCAACAGACTGCTGATAACAGCAGTCTGTTTTTTTGCCATAACTGCATAATAGCAATTCTTATTATTTTTGTTGACATATCAACTATAAGTGATATAATACAAAGAAGTAAGGTTTATAAAATAACCTTCTACTATTTTTGATGATTATGAATTTCAAAGGAGTGCTTTCAAAATGAAAAGTCTGAAAAAATTTGCTGTTGCATCTATGACTTGCGCTGCCCTCTTAGGCTTTGCTGCTACCAGCCATGCCGCATACCAACTGAACGACGAAGTTAAAGACGCTACCCCGGCTCTGCTTATGGCATCCCAAATCGGCGTTAAAACCAATGTAAATCCTGCTCTGGCAAACCTGCCTGACAAAGACGCTATCGTTGTTATGAGCTTCGGTACCACCTTTAAAGACAGCCGTGCTAAAACTATTGAAGCAACTGTAGACGCTATTAAAGCTGCTCATCCCGGTGTAAAAGTAGTTACCGCTTTCACCTCTCATATTATTATTGACCGTATCAAAGCTCATGAAGGTCTCACCATCCCGACACCTGAACAAGCTCTGGCTCAACTGAAAGCTGAAGGTTACACCCGTGTTGCTCTGACCTCTCTGGATATTATTCCGGGCATGGAATATGCATACAAAGATGCAGTTTATAACCTGCACAAAAACGACTTCAAGAAAATGACCTTCGGTACTCCGCTGATGTACTGGCAAGGTCAGGAAGGCCAAGCTGACGATATTACCGAAACCATGAAAGCAGTTTCTACTCAATTCCCGAAACTCGGCAAAAAAGATGCTATTCTGATCATGGCTCATGGTACTCCGCATCCGTCCAATGCTTACTATGCAGTAATGCAAGACCGTCTGAATGAGTTGGCTACACCAACGCTTACATCTTCTCCGTAGAAGGCTGGCCGCATCTGGACACCGTTACTCCGCAACTGAAAGCTAAAGGCATTAAGAACGTAACTCTGATGCCGCTGATGATGGTTGCAGGTGACCATGCTAATAACGATATGGCCGGTGACGAGCCTGATTCCTTTAAATCTCAACTGCAGGCTGAAGGCTTCAAGGTTAACACCTATATCCACGGCCTGGGCGAAAACGCAGCAGTACAAAAACTGTTCGTTGAAAGAGCAAACGATTCTTGGAATGCTCTGGAAGCTAAATAATTTACTGACCAAGTAATTCATTTCTTTCACACCTTTTTACTCTCCGTCCGCTTGTCTGGGCGGAGAGTATTTTTATAATATAAATTAATTCAGGAAGAAGAGGTGCTACAGATGGATAGCAAAAAAGCTCTGGTGGTTATCAGCTTCGGCTCCACCTTCGACGAAACCAGAACCCACGATATCGGCGGCATTGAACAGGCCTTGGCCGCAGCCTTCCCTGCCTATGACCAGTACCGTGCCTTTACCTCCGTAATTATCCGCAAACGTCTGGCTGAACGCGGTATTAAAATCGACGATACGGAAACAGTGCTGCAAAAGTTGGCAGACGCAGGCTACGAAGAGGTAGTATTACAGCCGACACATCTGCTGCACGGCGAAGAATTCGAACAGAAGATTCTCAGCCTCAAGGATAAATTTACCGCTAAATTTCAAAAGATTATTATCAGCCAGCCTCTCATTGTTAACGAGGAGGACTATAAGCTGGCAGCGGCAGCTATTGCCGTTCAGGTTCCTCCCTTAGCGCCGGGCGAAGGCGTAGTCCTGATGGGCCACGGTACTCCGCGCAACAATAACAAAGCACATGGCTATACCTATGTTAAGCTGCAGGAAATCTTTGATTCTATGAAATTCCCTGTTATTGTAGGAACCGTAGAAGAAGAGGATACTCCTAATTTTGAAGCTGTCCTCGAAAAGCTGCAGGAGCGCAAATACAAGCATGTACATATGTATCCCCTGATGGTTGTTGCCGGTGATCACGCCAACAACGATATGTACAGCGACGAGGAAGACAGTTGGAAGACACAGATTGAAGCTTTAGGCATCAAAACAACCGGTCATCTGTGCGGTCTTGGCCGTTCCAAAGCTATTCAGGCTATTTATATCCAACATGTTTTACGCGTTTTGTCTTTAGAAGATTGACATTTATTAATAATTAACTAAAAAAACCTGCATTCTGTCCCCTTCGCGGGGAATATTGCAGGTTTTTTTATTGCTTAATGCAACAAAGTTATGCTATAATGGAATTGCCTAAATTTTTGTAAAATAAATTCATAAGAGAAAGGGATGATGAAAATTGGGTATTGTTATTTCTGCAATTATAACTTTTTGGGTTGGCTATTTGATTTACAAAAAGTACAAACCACAGCCTGTGCTCTTCATGGGCGGTATTATCATGATGTATATCGCTGCTATGTTGGGTTACAGCCAGATTTTAGGAGCTAAGGCTACAACAGGCTCCGTAATTTTCGATGCCTTTGAATTTATCCGCGCAACCTTCAGCTCTAACGTCGGCAAGCTCGGTCTGAACATTATGTCTGTAGGCGCTTTTGCTAAATATATGGATAAAATCGGCGCTTCCCGCTCTTTAGTACGTTTAACCATCAAACCGTTGATGGCTTTAAAATCTCCCTATCTGGTAATGAGCGGCACCTGGATTATCGGCATGCTCATCGGCCTGTGCATCAACAGTGCCTCCGGTCTGGCAATGCTGCTGATGGTAACCATGTTCCCCATTCTGTTAGGCTTGGGCGTAAGCCGTCTGTCCGCAACCGCTGCTGTAGCAACCACTCTCTGCTTCGACTGGAGCCCCAGTGATACCGGTACCATCCTCTCCGCCGAAACCGCAGGCGTTGACCCTGTAGTTTACTGGAGCCATTATCAGGTTCCTATCGTTGCTGTAGCCTTTGTAGTTGTAGGCGTTCTGCATTACCTGACTCAGAAATATATGGATAAACGCGACGGCCATATCGTGCAGCCGATGCAAGTTGAAAAAATTGAAGAAGAAGCAGATAATGCACCGATGTGGTACGCTATCCTGCCGGTAATTCCTCTGGCATTGATTCTTTCCTTCAGCTCTCTCTGGATTACCACTATTAAGATGAATATCGTTATGGCTATGTTTATCGGCCTGACTATCGGTGTTATTTGCGAATACGCCCGTTGGCGTGACGGCCATAAGGTTTTGGGCGATATTCAGACCTTCTTCGATGGCTTAGGCATGCAAATGGCTAACGTTATTACCCTGGTTGTTGCAGGTCAGACCTTTGCTAAGGGCCTCGTATCCATGGGTGCTATCACCACTCTTATCGACGGCAGTAAAAACTTAGGCTTCGGCCCGATGGCTATGATGCTGGTTATGGTAGCAATCATCGCTGTATCCGCAATTGTTATGGGCAGCGGCAATGCTCCCTTCTTCGCATTCGCTGCACTTACTCCGGCAGTTGCAGCGCACAGCGGCCTGCACCCGGTACTGATGCTGCTGCCGATGCACTTTGCAGCTTCTATCATGCGTAACTGCTCCCCGATTACCGCAGTTATCGTAGTATCCTCCGGTATGGGTGGCGTTTCCTCCTTTGATCTGGTAAAACGCACTGCAATCCCCATGGCCGGCGCTATGATCGTTACCATCGGTATGACCTTCTTCTACTACTACACCGGCTGGTAAGAAGCAAGTACCTTTAACTGTTAAGTAAAAATTTACAGTATTATAACCCCCGCTGTTCCACGTTCGGGAAACGCGGGGGTTTAATAAATTCTGAAAGACTAACTATAAAAAGTCAAGAGGTGGGTAAGAAAAAATTTTTT
>ERZ860023.953-NODE-953-length-13701-cov-1.194709_pt1 | contig 13701 bp, 16 predicted proteins | sample MGYA00509983_ERZ860023 | MGnify/ENA primary metagenome ERZ860023 (study PRJEB30046, sample SAMN00715180) | human gut metagenome | study: EMG produced TPA metagenomics assembly of the A metagenome-wide association study of gut microbiota in type 2...
GCTCCAGTTTTGCCGTATATTTCTTGCCGTCACGTTCATACTCTACTTTGAAAGGCGCTTCATCGGCATGTGTCATTGTATACAGACTGACATCATCCCATATATGCACGTTCCGCCCGTTGATCTCTGTGATAACGTCTCCGGCTTGAAGTCCCTCTTCCTGCGCGGAATAGCCGTCCAGCACTCCTGTTATTTCCGGACTTCTGTAACCGGTTATCATAATCAATATAAAACAGAAAACACACGCAAGAATGAGATTGAAGATCGGTCCCGCCGCAACAACTGACATTCTCGCCCACACGGATTTACTGTTGAAACTTCCTTCCGACAGATCGTCGGCATCATCTTCGCCCATCATACACGCGCCGCCGAAAGGAAGCAGTTTCAGAGAAAATTTTGTCTCTCCGATCTGTTTTCCTAATAACGTAGGTCCAAGTCCTAAAGAAAATTCATCTACCCGAATTCCGTTTTTCTTTGCAAGAAGAAAATGTCCCAATTCATGAAAGATGATAATAAAACTAAATAATAAAACTGCAATAATGATTCCCATTCGCTACCACCTGTTTTTTATAAATTCATATGTTTCCCGCTCAGTCTTTAGTATCTCTTCCACTGTCGGATCTGCAATATTTTTATGATTTTCCATACACGCCGAAATAATCTCCGGAATCTCAAGATATGCGATCTGTCTTCCGAGAAACATTGCAACAGCACGCTCGTTTGCCGCATTAAACACAGTCGGAAGAGAACCGCCTTTTCTCCCGGCTTCATACGCAAGCTTCAGTCCGTAAAACGTCTCCATATCCGGCTTCTCAAAAGTAATCTGCGAAAGTGTGGAAAAATCAAGACGATCTCCCGGAAGATACCTTCTCTCCGGATAATAAAGCGCATATTGGATCGGCAGTTTCATGTCCGGTGTTCCAAGTTGAGCGATCACCGCACCGTCCTCATATTCTACCATAGAATGAATAATGCTTTGAGGCTGTACGACAACTTGGATCTGATCGACCGAAACGTCAAAAAGCCATTTGGCTTCTATCACTTCAAGACCTTTATTCACCATTGTAGAAGAATCGATCGTAATCTTCTGTCCCATCTCCCAGTTTGGATGTTTCAAAGCATCTTCAACTTGTATACCGGTAAGTTCTTCTCTTTTTTTCCCGCGGAACGGTCCGCCCGAAGCAGTCAATAATATTTTATGGAGAGCTTTGCGCTGTCCCCCCTGAAGCGACTGAAAAATCGCGCTGTGTTCACTGTCTACAGGAAGGATCGACACTTTATATTGTTCCGCCAGCGGCATGATAATATGCCCTGCCGTCACAAGTGTTTCTTTATTTGCCAGCGCAATATCCTTTCCGGCTTTGATCGCCTCGATCGTCGGCAGGATTCCGATCATACCTACAATCGCAGTTACAACAATCTGTGAATCTTTCCAAGATGCAGCGGCAAGCAATCCGTCCATCCCGGATAAGATCTCCACATCCAGATCCGCAGTCTTTATTTTCAGCTCTGCGGCTTTTTCCTCATTCCACACTGCGGCAATCGACGGTTTGAATTCCCGGATCTGTTTTTCCAGAAGTTCAATGTTATTTCCCGCAGCAAGCGCCGTGATTTTTATATCTTTGTTTGTTCTTACAATTTCAAGCGTCTGGGTTCCGATCGAGCCGGTAGACCCTAAGACAGCGATTCTTTTCATATCTTTGTACCTCACTTCTGCATCTGTCCTGTAACATATCGCCCGTAAACTTATCTTCCGGCTTCATAATGCCCTTATGTCTTACAATAAAACCGCAAGATAATATATGACGGAGCAGTAAAAATGACACTGTCAAAACGATCCAGAATTCCTCCATGACCCGGAATCAGTTTCCCGTAATCTTTAATATTATGATAACGTTTGATCGCCGATGCCGCCAGATCGCCGATCTGGGAAATTGCGCCGCCGACTGCACCGATCACTGCATAAGAAACGATACTCGCCCCTGCATTTCCCCAGTGGTTCACAGCTAATGCATAAAGCACACCAATCAGGGCTGCGCCTGCAATTCCTCCTATCCCGCCTTCTACGGATTTTTTCGGACTCAGAACCGGAGCCATCTTATGCTTTCCGATGAGCATGCCTACACAGTATGCACATGTATCGCATCCCCACGAACAGATAAACACAAGCCATACGGTAAACACTCCTCCCGGAAGCATTCTTGTAAGGTAAATGTAAGACAGCATTACCGCTACATAAAATACTCCGAAAAATGCCGCCATGATCTGCTGTGTATTATATTTCGGATAAGAAAATACAAGCACTGCCATCTGGCAGATCAAATACGCCATAAAAAGCAGCATAAACCATGTATGTTTTTCTCCCGGGAGATATTCTTCCATATAAATAAGGCATAATACCCGAAAGCAAAAATATAACCGACAATTCCCGGCGCTTTTTTCTCAATGCCAAACACTTTATAAAGTTCTGACATTCCGATCAGGCTGATCGCGAAAAGAACCGTAAATAAAACTTGCCCTCCGGCAATCACTGTCGTCAATGCAATGATCATCAGCATAATGCCGCTCAACAACCGTGTTTTAAACATAGATTACGCCTCCTCAACTTTGCCGAATCTTCTGTGTCTGTGGTTATATTCTTCGATTGCTTTTACAAGTTCTTCTTTTGTAAAATCCGGCCAGGGCACATCCGTAAAATAAAATTCCGAATATGCAAGCTGCCAAAGAAGATAATTCGACAATCTCTGCTCCCCACTCGTTCGGATCATCATATCTGGATCCGGAATCCCATGAGTATCTAAATATGTCTCAAACACCGATTCATCAATCTCTTCTGCTTTTATCTTTCCTTCTGCACAGTCTTTCGCCATTTTTTGCGCTGCCCGTGTCAGCTCATCTCTGCTTCCGTAATTCAAGGCAATCGTAAAATTCAGACCGCCGTTGTCTGTGGTAGCAGCTTCTAGCTCGCGAATCCTGCTTTTGATATCGTCATCCAACGGCTCAATATCTCCGATCACACGGATCTTCATATCATTCTTGGCCGCTGTTTTCAAGCATGTTTTCATATAATTACGAAGCAGTTTCATAAGAGCCGCAACTTCATTTTCCGGGCGGCTCCAATTTTCTGTTGAAAATGCATAAACCGTCAGATATTTAATTCCCATACGCCATGCCTCTTCACAGATTTTCTCCACATTTTTGCTTCCCTGTGCGTGTCCGTAGTTTCGCGGCATCCCCTTTGCTTTCGCCCATCTGCCATTTCCGTCTAAAATATTGCTATATGCTGCGGTACGTTCATCTTTTCTTCCTCTCTATACGAAAGGGGGCTTACAATCAAAGCCCCCAGTTTTTGTAACGGCGTTAAGAATCCGATTACACAGTCATAATCTCTTTTGTCTTTACCTCGACCATCTTATCAATCTTTTCGATATATTTATCCGTAATCTTCTGAAGATCGTCTTCCAGATCTTTGATCTCATCTTCCGAAACTTCCGTTCCTTTTAACTTCTTAAACGCTACATTTCCGTCACGACGGATATTTCTGACAGCCACTTTCGCAGCCTCTCCTTTTTTCTTCACATCTTTTGCCAGTTCTTTTCTCCGATCCTCCGTAAGTTCAGGGAATACGAGGCGAACCGTCGAACCGTCATTAGTCGGATTGATGCCGAGATCTGACATAAGGATCGCTTTCTCAATCTCTTTGAGCATGCTCTTTTCCCACGGCTGGATCTGAATCATCCTTGCTTCCGGGACAGATACGTTTGCCACCTGTTGGATCGGTGTCGGCGATCCGTAATAATCAACTGTCAATTTATCAAGAACATGTGGATTTGCGCGACCGGCTCTGATCGTAGCTAATTCTCCGTCAAGATTATTGATCGTTTTTGTCATCTTTGAATCATATGTCGTCAATCTTTCATTCATATTTATATCCTCCTGCAAATTTTTTATAACGCTTATACAGTCACTTTCGTTCCCGTAAAGTTTCCGCTCATCGTTTCCACAATACTGTTTTCCTCGTTCAAACCGAATACAAGCATCGGCATCTTATTTTCAAGGCAGAGAATCGATGCTGTAAGATCCACCGCGGCAAGTTTCTGATCGATCACTTCCTGTATGGATATCTCGTCATATTTGACCGCTTCCGGATTCACTTTCGGATCGCTGTCATAAATACCGTCTATCGCCTTTGCAAGCAGCATCGCGTCCGCTTCAATCTCGATCGCTCTTAATACCGCCCCTGTATCTGTTGAAAAATACGGATGTCCCGTTCCTCCTGCGAAAAAGATCACTTTTCCTTCTTCCAGCGCCGCTACTGCCGCATCTTTTGAGAATAATGACGTAAACGAACCGCATACAAACGGCGTAAACACTTCTGTTTTCATCCCGACATAACGGAAAATATCAGATACATAAATACAGTTCATCACCGTTGCCAGCATTCCGATCTGATCTGCTTTTGTCCGGTCGATCGTCTCGCTCGTCCTTCCCCTCCAGAAGTTGCCTCCTCCGGTCACGATCGCCACCTGAATGCCATCCTCAGTCAGTTTCTTTACCTGCTCTGCAACTTTAATACAGGTTGCCTCGTCAAAACCTGTTTTTTTATCTCCCGCGAGCGCTTCTCCGCTCAGCTTTAACAGTACTCTTTTCATATCGTACTCTCCTTTGTTTTCTTCACATTAACTATTTAAAATCAATGCTGACCTAAAATGAAGTATAACATAAGTTTTTCATTTTGTCATGTACATATCCCGCATCTCGTTCATCTGCCATAACCGTCAGTTTATCGCCTGCCATAAGGCATGTTTTTCCTTTCGGAATAAACTCTTTTCCGCCTCTGTCTACCGCGACAAGAAGGCAGTTGTCCGGCAGATCTATTTCCATGACGGTGCGGTTTTCAAGAGCAGAACCTCCCATGATCACAAACTCGCTCAGCACTTTCTGCCCGCCCGCATAAACCGGCTGTTCTTCCTCTTTTTCTCTTTGCAGCAGATTTGCCAGAAGGCTTTCATAAATCGGTTCAGATCTTACCAAAGTTGCAGTGACATATGCAGTCACCGAAACAAGTGCAAGAGAAAGCATCTGACTTACCGAGCGGACATCTCAAACAGAAGTATGATCCCTGTGATCGGCGCACGAACGATCGCCGTGAAAAATCCGGCCATTGCCAGTAAAACGAAATTATTCATATACATCGGATCTAAACCGAAGATTTCCGTTCCTGTCATAGAGAAGATTCCGCCGACCATTGCGCCTAATATCAGAAGCGGAAAAAAAATTCCGCCAGGAGCGCCGGATCCGAAACTGACTGCCGAAAACAGAAATTTCACAAGAAACGTAATGATCGCAACTTTCAACACCATCTCTTTATCCGTCAAAGCAACGATCAGATCCCCTCCGCTTCCAAGTACCGAAGGCATGCAAAGTCCAAGCACTCCCGCCGCCGAAAACGCGATCATAAGACGAGTCGTCTCGTTTAAAAATTTCGGTCTTTTATAAAGTTCCTGCGCTTTTAGCATCACCTTATTATAGAGCGCTCCCATCAGACCTAAAATCACTCCCAACACAAGGATCATCCAATAATAATTCTGGGGAAGCGTCTGTTCCAACTGAAATCGGAACACCGGATCAAGCCCCATAATATGAGACGATATATAATCTGCCGTAACCGAAGCTGTCATAACCGAAATAAGCAGACTTGTCGAAAACCCTTTGTGCAGTTCTTCCAACGCAAACATAACGCCTGCCAAAGGAGCGTGAAATGCCGCAGCCAGTCCGGCGCTCGCCCCACACGTCATCAAATACCGTTCTTCTGTTTTCCCTCTGCTTAAAATCCGTGATATTCCCTGTCCGCTCATCACTCCAAGCTGTATAGACGGACCTTCCCTGCCAAGAGACAGTCCGCCGAACAGACAAAGAAATCCTCCCGCAAACTTAGCGGGCAGAACTTTAAGCCAGTTTTGATTCAATTTTCCAAGTATTTCACCTTCAACCTGCGGTATTCCGCTCCCCGATATCATCGGTTCCCATTTTATCAGTTTCCCGACAAGCACTGCAAGCAGCATCAAAACAGCAAACCATCCGCAATCCGCAGTGGATTTCCTTTATAAACGCCAGCGCTTCACCAAGCCATTTTCCCGCACAAGTAAGCGCGATTCTGTAAAGGAGCACGATCAACCCTCCGACAGCTCCTACGAGAAGTCCTTCCCCGATCAATATAACAGGAAAACGCTGCGCTCTTTTTATTGTATGCGATGTATTTCTTTTCATTTTATCCTCATTTCTTCCATTCCTTTTTTCTACAGTTCCGACAAAAAGCCGTAAAGATCATCGAAGATCTTCCCGAAAATATTTCACACCAGAAATATAGACACAATCACAGTGACAATACCGCATATACCGATTGCAAGTCCGCTCATCGCGCCTTCCACTTCCCCGATCTCAATCGCTTTCGATGTTCCTACCGCATGGCTGGATGCCCCTATGGCAAGTCCTGCCGCAACCGGATCAGATACCTTAAATAATTTTATAAGAAGGGGCGCAAATATCCCCCCTAGTATTCCTGTTCCGATAACGGCGGCAACCGTAATCGGAACGACGCCGCCTGCCGGTTCTGATATGCTCACGGCAATCGGGGTTGTTACGGATTTCGGCAGCAAAGAAACTGTCAGACTTTTATCCAGTCCGAAAACCGGCACAGTCCGTAAACACTTCCCATAGATGCCAAAGATCCGGCCGTGCAGCCGACAAGAATCGGAAGCCAGTACTGTTTGAGTATCTGTATTTTTGTATAGATTGCCACTGCAAGGCAGGCAGTTGCCGGAGCGAGGAACATATTAATAATCTTTCCTCCCGCATTATAATCTTCATAGGGTATTTTAAAAATAAGAAGAACCCCGACAATAAGAACAATGGCAATCACCAATGGATTACAGACAGGTGTTTTTAACTTTTCATTTAATTTCACCCCGATTCCGAAGGCTAGAACGCTTAGCGCAATTCCAAAATACGGTGAAGAACACAATTCTCTCATTTTTCTCCGCCTCCTGACTGTAGATTTTCTGGTTTCCTGCTTTTCATCAAACGGAGTGTCAATTTCACGCTCCATGCAGTCACTGCAAATGTAATAATTGTAGAAATAATACAAACAAAAACTAACTGTACAATCGAATGTTTCAGCACATCAAAATAATTCATAATACTTACGCCCGCAGGAACAAAAAAGAACGCCATATTTCCGAGAAGAAAATCCGCCTTTTCCTGAATATGTTCTATCTTTAAAACTCCGGTAAACAGGCATAAAAAAAGAAGTATCATTCCGATCACACTTGCCGGAAAGGTAAAAGGAAGCAGTTTCTCTATCACAAGGCTAAGCCAGCATACTGTAAAAATGATCCCGATCTGTCTAATGATTTTCATTGCATCAACTCCTTAATTGTTCTTGATCGCCTATCATTAACTCTACTAAAATACCACTGTCTTTGCAAGACTGTCAATGTCGGGCGCTATTCTTTAAATCTGTTCATATATCATTTATCTGCACATTAAAAGGCGAAAAAAGAGATAGAAATAAAAGAAATATGCAAAAAAAATCATTGACATTCTTTTTTTTGTATTCTATGATACTATTAGTTTCGCACTTTAAACAGTTAAAATTTTGCAGTATGAAGTTGAACGCTTTTGTTCTTCCCTTCGCTGCCGAAAATATTTTTCATAATACAGGGAGGCATTTTTATGATTATCGTACTGAAACCACATTCAACAGAAGAAACTATTACACGTGTAGAAAATATGGTCAAAAACCGGGGACTCGACACACACATCGTCCGCGGTACAGAGATGACGATCATCGGATGTATCGGAGATACAACGCTGATCGACCCACGACTCTTTGAAGTTGACAGTTCCGTAGATAAAGTTATGCATGTTCAGGAACCTTACAAACTTGCCAACCGCGCGTTTCATCCCGAAGACTCCGTGATCGACGTCTCAGGAGTCAAAATCGGCGGAGGACATATGGGATTGATCGCAGGTCCTTGTTCTGTAGAATCTTTTGATCAAGTGCTCGAGATCGCAAAAGCCGCAAAAGCCGCCGGAGCTAATCTTCTGCGCGGAGGAGCATTTAAACCGAGAACAAGCCCGTACTCATTTCAAGGGTTAGGTCTTGACGGACTGGAGATTCTCTGTCAGGTCAAACAAGAAGTCGATCTTCCGATCGTAACAGAGCTGATGTCTCCTGAATACCTCGATGTTTTCAATGAGAAAGTAGATCTTATTCAGATCGGAGCCCGCAATATGCAGAATTTTGATTTATTAAAACAGCTCGGTCAGGTAGACCGTCCGATCTTATTAAAACGCGGTTTGAACGCTACCTACGAAGAATGGATCATGTCAGCCGAATATATTATGGCTTCAGGAAATGAAAACGTTTCCTGTGCGAGCGTGGTATCCGTACATTTGAAACATATACAAGAAACACTCTTGACTTACAGAGCATTCCTGTACTTCGCAAAAAGACACATCTTCCTGTTGTAATCGATCCTAGTCATGCAGGAGGAAAATGGTGGCTTGTAGAACCGATGGCAAAAGCTGCCGTAGCGGCAGGCGCAGACGGTCTGATGATCGAAGTTCACAATAATCCGGAGTGTGCTCTTTGCGACGGAGCACAGTCACTGAAACCGGAAAATATGACACACTTCTCAAAGAAATAAAACTAATTGCCGAGGTTGTCGGAAAACAGCTATAAAAGGAGATTCTATGAAACTAACAGTCAATCTGAAGGAAAACTCTTATCCGATCTATATTGAAAACGGGATTTTAAATCGCGCGGGAGAATACATCGCCGATCTGTTTCACGGACAGCGTATTATGATCGTCTCCGATGACAATGTATTTCCACTGTACGGAAAACAATTATGCGATTCCCTTTCTGGCTACGAGTGTCATTCTCTCGTCCTCCCTCATGGAGAACCGACAAAAAGTTTCGACACACTTCCGAAAGTCTACTCCGCAATGCTTGACGCAAAACTGACCCGAAGCGATCTTGTGATCGCTCTCGGAGGCGGAGTGATCGGGGATCTGACCGGATTTGCGGCATCTACCTACTTGCGAGGAATCAAATGTGTGCAAATACCGACTTCTCTTTTGGCACAGGTAGACTCATCCGTCGGCGGCAAAACCGCCGTAGACCTTCCTCAGGGGAAAAATCTTGTAGGCGCGTTCTTCCACCCGAAAATGGTGCTGATCGATCCTCTTGTACTGAACACACTGCCTGATCATTTCATCCATGACGGCATGGGCGAAGTGATCAAATATGGCTGCATCAAAGACTCCGGGTTGTTTGATCTTCCCTTTCTCATTCTTCATTTGAAGATCTCAAACCGGATCTGCCAAAATCATTGCCAGATGTGTTGATATCAAACGGATCGTTGTAGAAGCAGACCAGTTTGATACCGGAGAGCGGATGCTTTTAAATTTCGGTCATACACTGGCCCATACGATTGAACAATATTATCAATATGAGCGGGAAAGCCATGGAGAAGCCGTCGGAATCGGCATGTATCAGCTTACGAAAATGTCAGAAAAACGCGGCCTTACCGCAAAGGGATGCGCTGAAAAGATTCGGAAAGCTTTAGATATCTACAATCTTCCGACAAGCTGCAAATTGACTGTTTCCGAACTGATCAAAGCGATCTCCCTTGATAAGAAAAACTTAAACGGACACTTAAACCTCGTCCTTTTAAAAGAAATCGGCGACAGTTATATTTATCCTACAAAAATCGGTTTTTTTGAAAACGAGTTGAACACATTTATGTGAGAATGTTGTACCTATAGTCTTCATAAACGAATAAACTTTTACATAACGACAAAAATAAAGCAGGAGATGCCGCAAATCAACAGCGCATCTCCTCTATTTTTATATCTTTTATATCTTTATTTTTTATATCTTTGTTTTTAATATTTTTTAATATCTCCATTTTATATACTTGCTTTTACATACTTGCTTTTATTCTTTTTCCGCCATTCCTTTATACACTTTCTCCGCCGTGATCGGAAGCTCCCTCACAATTACTCCGACTGCATTTTGAACTGCATTTGAAATTGCAGGAGACGGAGTATTGATAACGATCTCTCCAATGGATTTTGCGCCGAAAGGTCCTGTCGGTTCATAACTGCTCTCGAATTCCACACGGATCTCTCCGACATCAAGACGGCTCGGTATTTTATACTGCATAAAGGAATTACTGTAGTTCTTTCCTTTTTCGCTGTAAATGATATCCTCATAAAGCGCCATTCCGATTCCCTGGGCGATTCCCCCTTCAGTCTGCACTCTTGCAAGATTCGGATTAACGACCGTTCCGCAGTCTACAACAGCGGCATAATCGATTGGTTCAACAACTCCCGTCTCTTTATCGATCTCCACTTCTGCAATACCGACCATGAACGGCGGCGGAGATACAGGAGAAGAAAAGGGTTCTGTTGCGGACAGCGGCGCGTTGCTGCTGCACATTACTTTGTTTCCTATTTCTTTTCTCGTTATCTCTTCTTTTGTTTTCAGATTGACAACTTTTTCTCCGTCAAACTCCACATCATCAGGACTGCATCCGAGATATTCCGCCCCTCTTTCGCATATCTTTTTCCGAAGTGTCTCACACGTTTGCACAACTGCCATTCCGTAACATATGTCGTACTGGATGCGTAAGATCCGCAGTCATACGGGGAATTATCTGTATCTACTCCATGCACGACAATATCTTCCATCTCACACTCAAGACATTCTGCAGCCATCTGTGTCAGTATCGTATCGCAGCCCGTTCCCATATCGGTCGCCCCGATCATTAAACTGTAAAATCCGTCATCGTTTACTTTAATTTCAACCGCGCCTGTATCTACTCCCGAAATTCCCGATCCCTGCATCGCCATAGCACGCCGACACCGCGGACTTTTCCGTTTCCACAGTATAACAGGGATATTTTTCATCCCATCCTATCATTTCTTTCGCACGTTCAAGACATCTGTCGAGAGCACGCTTCTCGTCGTCTCCCCATAGTAGGCAGGCATCATCTGACCTTCCCGCACCATATTTTTCGCTCTGAGAACGGTCGGATCCATATGAAGTGTCTGTGCCAGTTCATTTACCGCAGACTCTAAGGCAAAAATACCTTGTGTCGCCCCATATCCCCTATAAGCTCCCGCAGACATAACATTTGTATACACTACGTCATAACTGAACCGAAACGCTTCTGCGCTTCCGTAAAGAGGAATCGATTTATGCCCGGATAACCCGACCGTTGTGGGGCCGTGTTCACCGAACGCGCCTGTATTTGACAATGTATACAGATCAATCCCTTTGATATTTCCCTCTTTATCCGCTCCTAAACGAACATGGATTTCCATTTCGTGGCGAGGTGACGAAGCGATCAGAGACTCTTCTCTTGTGTAAATAATCTTTGCGGTTTTCCTGTTTTCCATGTAACAAGCGCCGGATAAATCTCCGAAACCGACGTCTGTTTTGCCCCGAATCCGCCGCCAATACGCGGCTTTATAACACGGATTTTATGCTTCGGAATATCAAGCGCATTTCCGAGAATGCGGCGGACATGGAAAGGCACTTGGGTAGAAGATACAATATTCAGCCTTCCGTATGCATCCATATATGTATATGTACGAAATGTTTCCATCATCGCCTGCTGATTTGCTTTTGTATGGTATACCCGATCGATCACATGGTCGCAAGATGCAAGGACTGCATCTACATCTCCGCTCTCACTTACGTCATGAGCACACAAATTACGTTTGTTATCCGCTCCGACAGGACAAAGACTTCTCCAGTTTTCTTCCGGATGAACGAGGATCGGATGATCTTTTGCCGTTCTGAAATCTAAAACCGGCTCCAATACTTCGTATTTTACTTTGATCAGCCTCATAGCCTGCTTTACAACCGCTTCCGAAGTTCCAGCGACGATTGCGACCGCATCTCCTACGAACCGGATTCTCTGATCAAGAATAAGCCGGTCGTACGGACTTGGCTCAGGATATGTCTGACCTGCCAGCGTGAAACGTTTATTCGGACAGTCTTTATATGTAAGCACACATTCAATTCCCGGGAGCGCCTCCGCACGTGTAGTATTAATCTCTTTGATCAGCGCATGAGCATGAGGGCTTCTTACAAGCTTTACGATTAAGCTGTCTGAAGATGCGATATCATTTGTATATACGGCGCGTCCTGTCACGAGCGCTTTTGCGTCAACTTTCCGGATTCCTTTATTTACAACACGCATCTGCCGCATCGTTTCTCTTATTTCCTTGTTCTCACTGCACACATTCTGTCCTTCTGCCATGTCTACTCCTCCTTTCCGCCTTTTTTCTCTGCATTTTTACTTCTATATATTTTTTAATCGCGCGAAGCTGTCCCATATATCCCGTGCAGCGGCAAAGATTTCCCGCAAGGTATTCTTTGATCTCGTCCAATGTCGGGTTCTGAAGTTCTCTTGCCATTGCGAGCACGTTCATAATAAATCCCGGAGAACAGAAACCGCACTGCTCCGCTCCTTCATCTGCCAAAAATTCTCCGAACTGCGCAGCCTCTTTTTCAACGCCTTCCAAAGTCGTAACGCTCTCTCCCTCGATACTTGCGGCAAGAACCGAGCAGGAAAGGCGGGATTTTCCGTTGATCCAGACTGTACACAATCCACAGTTTGTCGTCTCGCAGCCGCACTTTACGCTCTTACATCCGAGATCTCTCAACACATTTAAAAAATCGTATCTGCGCCAACTTCTGCTTTTACCTGTTTGTCATTTAAAACGAACTGTATCTCCATTATATTTCCTCCGATAAAATCGACATTATTTCTCTCTTGATAAGGACCTTTGCCAAATGCTGTCTGTACCCGGCGCTTCCGCGCATATTTGTACCGTACTTAAATTCTGCCGCTGCCAAAGCCGCATATTCCTCGATTTTCTCTAAAGACGCATCTTTTGCGACAGACCATTTCTTTTCGATCATATCTGCCTTCATCGGTCTTGCGCCTACCGCAAAATACCATGTCTCCTGCCCGTTCGCTTTCTCTCTTGACACTGAACAGGCGATCACAGGGAAATCCGTCTTCGTCTGACGGATGGAATCATAACGGAACTGTCTTTTCTTCTTCTTAACAACTATGAAAAGAAGCAGATCATTATCCGGTTTTTTCTTTGCAAATTCAGCTAAGCAGATTCTTCCTCCGTCATAAAGTTCTACATATGTATCCAGTGCCAAAAATGCAGTTAATACGTCTGAAAAACCGAATCTTCCGTAAATGCTTCCTCCAACCGTCGCCTGATTCCGAAATTGAACTCCGACAATGTGACGCACAGCCTCCTCTATTCCGTCTCCGCATAATTTTTTAACTGCTTCGCTTTGCTCGATCTGACGCAGCGTACACATTGCTCCGATTCGTATCTCATCTTCCGTTTCTTCTATTTGATCCAATCCTAAACCTGAAATATCGATCAATGTTTTCACTCTTGCATTTGAAAGGCGCATCCACATCATTCCGCCCATGATCCTGCTGCTGCGCGCCTGATTTAATTCATATGCTTCTTCCGGCGTTTTCGCCTTTACATAATTTCCAATCGTAAGCACAATCGTTCTCCTTTCCTGATACATACATAACTTAGGTGTTTGCGAAACGCCACAAGCCGCATAAATACGGCATTTAC
>ERZ860023.956-NODE-956-length-13680-cov-2.736220_pt1 | contig 13680 bp, 16 predicted proteins | sample MGYA00509983_ERZ860023 | MGnify/ENA primary metagenome ERZ860023 (study PRJEB30046, sample SAMN00715180) | human gut metagenome | study: EMG produced TPA metagenomics assembly of the A metagenome-wide association study of gut microbiota in type 2...
TTACTACGTCTACGCTTCCGTCAGGAAATACAGCGCTACCGCACATACGAATCTCGCAGTACGCTCTTCATCCGGAACCCCTTCCAGACGATCCAGAAAAATACGGTTTTTAATATCATAGGATGTGTCTTCCCCTGCAAATCTTGCAGAATAAATTCCCGGAGCTTTATCGAGATAATCGATTTCCAGCCCGGAGTCATCCGCAAGAACAATATCGTTTGTAAGAATTCTCGCTACCGATCTCGCCTTAATCTCTGCATTTTCTTCAAAAGACATTCCGTCTTCCACAATATCGATATCCACTCCCGCTTCTTTCATCGAAACGATCTCCGTATTCAGATCTGAAAGGATCATTCGTATCTCTTTCATTTTATTTTCATTTCCCGTTGCAAATACAATTCTTCTTTTCATAATGCCATCCCCTGCTCTCTTACCGTTTTCCGCGGCGGTCTTGGACCTTGAAATTGATAGAAATAAGTCCGCAGCATCCCGTTGTAGATTTTCCGGTTTTTATCTGCCTTCCGTCCGAAATACCGTTCCGCTTCCTCATAGCTTGTAATCATATACGCCGACCAACTATCCAGATTTTTAAAGGCGTCTCCGAATTCTTTATATAATTTCGAAGAGCTTCTTTTTCCTCAAGACGTTCGCCGTACGGCGGATTCGTAATAATAAATCCATACTTTTTCGGATGACTGAGATCCTTTACTTCCCTTTGCTGAAAAGAATCAGATGACCAACCCCTGCTTCCTCTGCATTTCTGCGAGCCGCACGAAGGACAGATGCATCTGCGTCATATCCTTGGATATCAGTCTCTATATCGTCGTCTATCATATCCGTCGCCTCATCGATTGCTTCATACCATGACTTTTTCGCAATGATATTTGTCCATGTCTCAGCCGTAAACGATCGGTTCATTCCCGGAGCAATGTTGGCTGCGATCATCGCCGCCTCGATCGGAAACGTACCGCTTCCGCAAAACGGATCTACGAGAATCCGGTCTTTTTTCCACGGAGTGAGCATAATAAGCGCCGCTGCCAGATTCTCTGCGATCGGCGCTTTTCCCGCCACCGGGCGATATCCTCTCTTATGAAGCGATACTCCGGTCGTATCAAGCCCTACCGTCACCGTGTCTTTCATAAGAAACACGCGCACCGGGTAAGACGCGCCTGTTTCTTCAAACCACTTGATCCCGTATTTGCCCCGCAGTCTTTCCACCATAGCCTTCTTCATGATCGACTGAATATCAGATGGACTAAACAGCTTGCTTTTTACCGATGCCGCTTTTGCCACCCAGAACTTTCCGTCTTTCGGTATGTAATTTTCCCACGGCAGCTCCTTCGTTTTCTCAAACAGCTCGTCAAATGTCTTTGCCTGAAAACTGCCGACTTTCATCAATACACGCTCCGCGTCCGCAAAAATATGTTTGCCCTGCAAACAGCCTCCGCGCCTCCGCGAAAAGTAACCCTGCCGTCTTCCACCTGTACGATCTCGTATCCGAGTTGTTCAACCTCTCGTTTGAGTACCGATTCCAAACCAAAGTGACAAGGGGCTATCCATTCTATTTTATCCATGAACTTATCCGTCCTTACCTTTTTCTTCCTACAATATTACTATAAAAACAGGGCAGAGTAAAGTTGAAGTTTACTCCGCCCTGCCATTGTTTTACTATTATTTTACCGAATAAAACATTTCACATCGTATTCTGTAAATACGAGATGTTTTTCACCTAATCTTTAGTATTTGTCAGATTCGTCAAACGCGTCTCTGATCTTACCACAGTTTTTATTTCCGCCGTAGCTCATAGCAGACTTTGCGCTGTTTTTATCTGCATTTTTGTTTGCGTTTTTACTTGCATTTCTGCTTGCATTTTTTGTTGTGTTCTTATCGCAATTTTTGCTGCTGTTCTGTGACTCTGAATAAGAAGAGAAAGCTCCGTTTTTTGACTGTGCGTTTTTGTCTGAATTGTTTGCATTACTGTAGTTTTTTGCCATTGTATTTTCCTCCTGTTTTTTTGATTCAAAACTAGTATTTCTCCTTATTATTTTTTTATTCCTCTTTTTATTTGTGTTTTTCTTTGTATTTTATTAAATTTTTCAAATATTTTTGTTCAATTTCTTAATTTTTTGCTTGCTTTTTCCATTTTCCTATATTATACTGTTTCTTGTAGAAAGGTTATTTTCTACAACCCCTTATTAATTATTTATACTCCCCTCAAAAGACCGATGGCTCCCCCATCGGTCTTTTACTTTCTTTTCTCTTCTTAAAGCGGGATGTTCATATTTTGTTCATTTATTATTTTAAATTCTTTCATTTTCTCCTCACGTTTTCTTCATTTATATCGCATATACTAAGCTTACCGAATTAAAGGTGATTACAAGTTGTTTTTGCATAAACTTTTTCATAATACATGCCGGGAATCATATTGATTACCCGGCATCCTCCCTTTTCAGAACTATTTTTCTCCATATTTCGTATTTTCACTCTGACGCTTACGATTCTCCTTCTTCGCCTTTATATAACTCATACCCTTTAAGCATCTTTGTGATTTTTTCCGACGCCTCAATCCGTTCCAAAACTTTCTTCCCGGTCTCCGCCGCTTGTTTATAATCGCCCTGCGCTGCTTCCAGCTTCATTTTTCTTACGCCGGCCTCTTCTAATTGTATCGGATCTTGCTCCCATTCGATCAGTTGACCGTATGTTTGAATCTGCTCCGTCTTCATTCCCGACCGCTCATAAGCATCGGCCAGTTTCCACAAAACGGACAATCTCGCTTTTTCCCCTATCTCTATCGCCTTTTGATTTCCACTATCCGTATGTTGATCCAAATACAATTCCATCCATTCCGCAGCGGCATCTGTTTTTCCACTCTCGTCTGTCACATTTTTCTTCACTTCATCCGCATCTGCCGTATCTTTTTTTCTTTCCTCGTTTTCTGTATCTCCGTCTCTATCTGACCGCACCTCCGCTTCTCTGTTTGCTCTTTTATCTTTGCCCATATCTGTTTCTGTCATTTCCACACCTAGTTCTGTCGTTTCTGAGCCTGTTTTTGTCGTTTCTACATCTGTTTCTATTGTTTCTATATCTGTTCCCGTATCTGTTTTTATATCCTCCCCTGTAATCTTTTCTCCGTTCGATACAGCCAGATCTGTGTGAGCGTCTCCCATATAAACCGCCGCCAAAATACATCCCGCCGCACCTGCCGCGATTCCCGACCATACTCCGACACGCTTTTTGTCTGTCTTTTCTGTTTTGTTCCTCACTGTAGGAAGTTCTTTTAAAACTTGCAGAAACGAGCTGTATTTTTTTCTTGTCTCTCCGATGCATTTCCCACATATACGAAAAAGACGGATTTCTTCCCGTTTTGTCAGCGCCGGAACTACTTTCATATATGCCAGCATAAAACGAAGCGTATTCCCGTATCCAAACAGATCAGGCTCTCTGCTGCCGCAAGTATCCATTTCGTATACCGGTCTGATAAAATGACTTCTGACAGCTCTTTTCTGCATCTGCTTCATCACCTCGGCATTTTCTCTCGATTCTGTATCCAGAAACAACACTTCTCCTTCATCAGACAACACAATTCCATACGGATTCAAATACTTATAATTCTGTCCTTCACCGCATCGCTCATACTGCTCTGCACAGACTGCCATTTTTCGGAACCATCCAAATAAAACTGCTTTATCGACGACCGCTTCATTCTTCATACGATCGATAAGCAGCATACCATGTACACAATCCATGCTTCTGCGGCAGTAACCTCCGTATTCGACAAATTTCAATACTTCATACATTTTTTCCAAGTTCACTGCATTCATTTTTTCCATATTCACTTTTTCATCGGGTGCACATAACCGGAAGCGGGGCGTCCCTCCTGCCCCGTTCCCGAATGAGCTTATTATTCTTGGCGAAATCCGGCGAAACAACTGCCGTAAAAGATGTGTCTTGAATCAGACTCATTTAATAAGTATTTGTATCTTACTTGAATTTATACAGAAAAGCAAGTGTCTGCATTATCTTTTTTCTTTTGCTTTTTTGCCTTTTTCTTTTGTCTCTTTCTTACGTCTACACAATCCGGTCAAGCTGTTCAAGAGCCGCTGCGATCACTTTATCCATATCATAGTATTTATAATTCCCGAGTCTTCCGCCGAAAATCACGTTTTCCTCTTCGTCCGCCAATTTTTTATACTGTTCATATAAAGCGTTGTTTTTTTCGTCGTTGACCGGATAATAAGGCTCCATTCCAACTGCCCACTCCGAGGAGTATTCTCGTGAAATCACAGTTTTCTCCTGCTTTCCGAACTCAAAATGCTTATGTTCGATCACACGTGTATAAGGCACTTCACCATCGGTATAATTGACAACCGCATTCCCCTGATAATTGTCACAGTCAAGTGTCTCCGTCTCAAATCTCACCGAACGATACTCAAGCGCTCCGAGTCTGTAACCAAAATATTCATCGATCATCCCCGTAAATATGATCTTGTCTGCAATATCCGCATTCTGAGCACGAAATTCAAAAAAGTCTGTTCCCGTAAGAACATCCGCTTTTTCAAGCATTTTTTCCACGATCGGAGTATAGCCGCCGATCGGGATTCCCTGATATCTGTCGTTGAAATAATTGTTGTCATACACAAAACGAAACGGAAGCCTCTTAATGATAAATGCCGGAAGTTCCGTACATTTTCTTCCCCACTGCTTCTCTGTATATCCCTTGATCAGTTTTTCGTAAATATCCTTCCCACCGAGGAAAGCGCCTGCTCCTCAAGGTTTTTCGGTTCTGTTATCCCCGACTCTTTTCGTTGTCTTTCGATGATCTTCTTTGCCTCTTCCGGTGTTTTTATTCCCCACATCCTGCTGAATGTGTTCATATTAAACGGCAGATTATACAACTCGTCTTTATAAACTGCTACCGGAGAATTAATATAGTGATTAAACTCCGCAAATTGATTTATATAATCCCATATTTTTTTATCAGACGTATGGAAAATATGCGCTCCGTACTTATGCACATGAATCCCTTCTACATCTTCACAGTAAATATTTCCGGCAATGTGATCTCGTTTATCGATCACAAGACATGACTTTCCCTTTTTTCCAAGCTCATATGCCATAACTGCGCCGTATAATCCCGCACCGACGATCAGATAATCATATTTTTTCATACCAAGCCTCTCTTTCCGCGCCGCAAAATATCAGCGCTGATTTATCCTGTATTTTAACAGCATAACATCTTTTCCGCAATTTTTCTTATAATGTATCACTTTTTGTCATTTTCGTTATTTTGCCTATGTTTTTGATTTTTTTGTTTACAAATTAGTCATTATGCACTAAAATAATTGTATATCCGTCCGCAGCAACAACCTGCGGGCAAACATACAGAACGGAGGTACTTCATCATGAAAGGAAATGTAATTGTCGGACAATCCGGTGGTCCGACAGCGGCAATCAACTCAAGTCTCGCGGGAGTATACCGCACTGCCAAAGACAGAGGCGCAAACAAAGTATACGGTATGCTTTTCGGCATTCAGGGACTCCTTCAAGAGCGTTACATTGATTTGTCCGAGTACATTACGAACGATCTTGATACAGAACTTTTGAAAAGAACCCCTGCGGCTTTCCTCGGATCATGCCGCTATAAACTGCCTGAGATCCACGAGAATAAAGACGTATACGAAAAAATCTTTTCAATTCTCGAAAAGCTTGACATTGAAGCCTTTATTTACATCGGCGGAAACGACTCAATGGATACGATCAAAAAACTTTCTGATTACGCCATTGTAACAGGTTACCGCACCCGATTTATCGGATGCCCTAAGACGATCGACAACGATCTTGCTCTTACAGACCACACTCCGGGATACGGAAGCGCCGCAAAATATATCGGAACATCTGTAAAAGAAATCATCCGCGACAGCTTCTGCCTTGAATATGGAAAAGGGCTTGTTTCTATCGTTGAGATCATGGGAAGAAACGCCGGATGGCTGACCGGAGCGGCAGGTCCTTGGAAGGGGGCGGGCTGTTTGGGAGCCGATCCTATTTATATGCCTGAACTTCCTTTTGATATCGAAGCTTTCAGCGAAAAAGTAAAAGATCTTCTGGCGAAAAAACCGTCGGTTGTTGTCGCCGTTTCGGAGGGAATCCGTCTCGCCGACGGAAGATATGTATGCGAACTCGGACAAAGCGTTGATTTTGTCGATGCGTTCGGTCACAAACAGCTTTCGGGAACTGCGAACTATCTCGCAAGCTATATCGCCGGAGAATTCGGCTGCAAAACCCGTGCGATCGAATTGAGCACGTTGCAGCGCTCCGCTTCCCACTGCGCTTCCAGAGTCGATATTCTCGAAGCTTATCAGGTAGGCGGCGCGGCAGTAAAAGCTGCGGATGAAGGAGATTCCGGCAAGATGGTCGTTCTCCAGCGTCTTTCCGACGATCCGTATCAATGCGGAACAGAAGTAAAAGATGTGCATAAGATTGCAAACGACGAAAAAGTCGTTCCGCGCGAATGGGTTACAGAAGACGGATCTTATGTAACCGACGATTTTGTTTCATATGTACGCCCGCTCATTCAAGGTGATGTATCTCCGGTAATGGTTGACGGTATCCCGCGTCACCTCTACCGCAAAAATTAATTCACATACTGCCGCTCCTGATATCTATGATATGTTCACGATCAGGATGCGGCAGTTTTTATATCCGGTTTTATAACACTGCTCCTTTTTATTCTCTTGTCTCTTTCTTATTCTTCCTTTATACTTTACCTATATACAGATGCGTTTTTCACTTATATATGATTACATATGAATCCATTTATTTCCGTTACGCGTCTTGTTTCGCATAATAATTATTACAGCAATCTTATATTCAAGGAGGTTTTTTCATGCTTATTAAAAACGGTTTTCTTATAGACCCTGCCACTAAAAAATCTGGAAATTACGATATCCGAATCAAAAACGGGATCATTACAGAAATCGGAAACACTCTTTCACCTGCCCCAAACGAGCAGGTAACAGATGCCGCCGGTCTGACTGTCGCGCCGGGACTTATCGATACGCATATCCATTTCCGTGACCCCGGATTTACTTACAAAGAAAATATCCACACAGGTTCACAGGCCGCCGCCGCAGGAGGATTTACTTCTGTCATCTGTATGGCAAATACGTCTCCGGTCGTAGACAATACAGAAACTTTAACAGATATTTTAGAAAGAGCGAAAGACGAAAAAATACACGTCTATCAGGCCGCTTCCGTCTCTCATAAACTGCGCGGCGAAGAAATGACCGACATGGAAGCGTTGAAAACTGCCGGAGCATGCGGATTTACCGACGATGGCATTCCGTTGAAAAACGCCGCGTTTTTATACGAGGCAATGGAAAAATCCAAACAGCTAAACGTACCGATCAGCCTTCATGAAGAAGATCCGTCATTTATTAAAAACAACGGCGTCAACCACGGCGCGGTGTCTGAACAGCTCGGCATTTACGGTTCTCCCTCTATCGCCGAAGAATCCCTCGTCGCAAGAGACTGCATGATCGCGCTGCATTCAGGCGCCGACGTTGTTATGCAGCATATCAGCTCGGGACGTTCCGTAGACATTATCCGCCACTTTAAATCACTCGGCGCAAATATTCACACGGAAGCAACGCCGCACCATTTCACACTGACAGACGAGGCTGTTCTGACATATGGAACACTTGCAAAGATGAACCCGCCGCTTCGCTCCGAAGCTGACCGTCAGGCAATCATCGCCGGACTCGCCGACGGAACGATCGATATTATCGCAACAGACCATGCCCCGCACAGCAAAAAGAAAAAGAACGCTCCATCACTGCCGCTCCAAGCGGAATCATCGGTTTGGAAACATCACTGGCGCTCGGGATCACTTCTCTTGTACGCAAAGGGCATCTGTCACTTATGCAGCTTCTCGAAAAAATGACGATCAATCCCGCCAGACTGTATCATTTAGACGGCGGAAAAATCGAAAAGGGCGCTCCTGCCGACCTCGTGATCTTCGATCCCGAAGCAAAATGGATTCCTGAATTCTTCGCTTCCATGTCGTCAAATTCACCGTTTATCGGCTGGGAATTGTACGGGAAAGTGAAAATGACTGTATGCGGCGGAGAAATTGTATACACTGCCATTTAATTACTTTTAAAAATCTCCATCCTTCAAGTAAGAATGGAGATTTTTTATATAATACTATAAAGACTCCTTGACCAAAAGAAAAGCGATGACAAACATCTAAAACATGTAAGTTATTACCATAACCTATGCATTTTGTTACATTTCAAAAAAAAGAGTAAAAATAGTGTTATAATTAAGGAGAAAAAATATCATCTATTCAAACTCTCAAATAAATTGACAGCAACACAAAGTCAATCACATATATATCGGAACGTGATGATACTTATCAAAAAGCAATCGCAAAAGTTTATGATGTAACTGACGAAAAGTTTTGGGCATATTTAGAGAAATTAAAAAACTATAAACAAAGCAACCTATTAGAATTAAAAAAGAATTCTATAAAGAGTTATGCCAATGAAAACTTTACTTTTAGTTTTCATTAAATTCACTACTTTTAAATATTTGATGTACGAGGAAGGGAACAGATATGAAAAATTTTTTTAAAAAAACTACATTAATTCCAATTTTATTTGCTATGTTAATTTACTCTCCACTCATCACAAGCCATGCAACGCACTTAGAAACTCAAACCAAACGTCAGTCATTGCAAAAAGGAAGCGTAGTTCAAGATCAACATGTTTTTGCAATACCCGATAATGGATGGAATGTAGTGGACATAGAATTAGACTATTACGAATCTTATTATTCTTCCACTAATACACAGAATGCATTTCCATTTCGTCAAAAATTTTATATGATAAAAAGATCTGGCGCTGGAGCTAACAATATTTCTGTAGATGTATCTAACGCATTACATACGGATGGAACTAACAAAGTTATTATATCACCGTTCCAACAAGGCGATTTGTTGGTAGATACTAGCAAGTGGGAATGGGGTGTTTCCCAAACAAAAAGATATTAAGAAACAGCCCATGTTTACCTGCTTGCAAACAAAAGAATATTGCTACTAGACTAAGAGATACTACATAAGTGTGTTGGTATCTCTTTTTTGTTGCCGTGAAACAGCAGACTATTTCATTTCTGCTTGATTACCTTAAAACTTATTAGTCTATGGTTTGTCAAGGGCTTGTTGCGTGAGAAATGCTGAATATCACCCTTTACAAAACATAGGCTGATAAGTAACTTTTCAAAAGCAGAAAAGAAATGGCAATGCTTATAACAATATGATATAATGCAGATGAAGACAAAAAAGGAATTTGTCGAGCTGGTTAGTTCGAGATAATTTTGAGTTTGTTAAGATGTGGTGCACTTGATGGAATCACAGGTACGACATCATATTATGGAGGATGAAATAGATGATAGGTTTGATTGTTGCGAGGTCAAAGAATAATGTTATAGGCAAGAATGGTAATATACCATGGAAAATAAAGGGAGAACAAAAGCAATTTAGAGAGTTAACAACGGGTAATGTGGTTATTATGGGGCGAAAGTCTTATGAAGAAATCGGTCATCCGTTGCCTAATAGAATGAATATTGTTGTTTCCACCACAACAGAGTATCAAGGAGATAATTTAGTTTCAGTTAAATCATTAGAAGATGCATTATTATTGGCTAAAGGACGAGATGTATACATATCTGGTGGATATGGACTATTTAAGGAAGCTTTGCAAATAGTAGATAAAATGTATATCACAGAAGTAGATTTAAATATTGAAGATGGAGATACATTCTTTCCAGAATTTGATATCAATGATTTTGAAGTTTTGATAGGGGAAACACTTGGTGAGGAAGTGAAATATACGAGAACATTTTATGTAAGGAAAAAATGAATTGAGTAAATTTTGGATTTAGGGTGTTTTCATAAATATATTGCTTTTTATGCATATATAAATTGTTGTAAGACAAATTCCAGTTTGTATGGGGCGATAAAATCAGAATTTGAGAGAGGATTGAATATGAATAAGGAATGGTCTGAACTTAATAAAACAATGCAGGCACAAATAAAAAAGAAAGATACTTATAAGAGGGGTATTGATACTTTACTTACTTTACGAAGTCAGTTAATACAAACCTTAGTATCTTTCAAAGAAGAATTATGCAGAGAAGATTTTAACTCAATCCCCTTCATAAACGCTGATGGTTATCATAGTAAGACGATTGCTTATTCTATTTGGCATATTTTCCGCATTGAAGATATAGTTGTGCATACAGTGATAAATGAAGATGAACAAGTATTTTTTGCAGGCAATTATCAAGAGCGTATCAATTCACCTATCATTACAACAGGAAATGAACTCATGAAACAGCAGATTGCAGACTTTTCAAAACAGCTTAATCTGGAAGAATTATATTTATATATTTTCGAAGTATGGGAAAGCACTGAGAAAATGCTTGAACGGTTATCTTATGATGAATTGAAAAGAAAAATACCGAAAGAAAGAAAAGGATACTTAGAATCGTTGAATGTAGTAAACGACAATGAAAAAGCAATTTGGCTGATTGATTATTGGTGTAATAAAGATATTTGTGGACTAATTCAAATGCCGTTTTCAAGACATTGGATTATGCACACAGAAGCCTGTTTGCGTATAAAGAACAAGATACATTCATAGGCAAAAATTTCAGTTTGTAGAACTAAGGAAATTGGAATTTAAGGAGGAATAAAGTATGGTTAGTGATTTTATAAGAGCAGCATTTCCATGGATTTTAATGGGTTTATTTGTAGCAATCAGTTGTTCCCTTATGAGTAAAAAAGAGAAATAAATTCCTGTTTGTATTTATAAAAGAGAAAAAATGAGAAAAGTAGTTTTATTTATTGCCATGAGCCTTGACGGATATATTGCGGACGGTAATGGTGGAGTAGCTTGGCTAAATGGTCATGGAAATGACAATGAAAACATCGACACTTATACAGAATTTACCAAAGATATAGATACTGTCTTAATGGGGTGGAATACTTCTCATCAGGTTGTTACTGAACTTTCTCCGCAAGAATGGGTATATAATAAATTTACAACTTATGTATTAACACATAAAGAGTGCAATTCTTCCCAACAAATTCATTTTACAAGTGAAAATCCTGTTTTATTATTGGAACGGCTAAAACAAGAAGCAGGAAAGGATATTTGGATTTGTGGCGGAGCAAATCTTGTTCAGCAGTTGGTAAGCAAAAATATGATTGATAAATATTACATTTCTGTTATTCCTACTCTGTTAGGAAATGGGGTTCGTCTTTTGGGCAACATAGACAGGGAAATAAAGTTAAGGCTTTGTAAAACACAGACTTATAACGGAATAACCGATTTGATTTATATGCGTAGATAACTAGAGAGAAACAGAAAAGCTGTTAAACCGACGGAGCGATCCGACCACGTTGGCGGGAAAATCCTTAAGATTTTTCCGCCATGCTTGCAAGGGGGCGGTTCGCTTCGGCGGTTCGGCGAGCTTGCGAGCCGTTCAAAGCCCCCGTTATCTAACAGGGGGGTACTATTACAAAAGACAAGAGCAAAAACAAATACAAAACTGCTGATATGCAACGATTTACAAGGTTATAAGAACTTATTTCACTTCACATCCTATTTTTTCGATCCGACAGGTCTAAAACAGCATATCAATAGCAAATAATGATAAGATACAAGGCGTATGCTTCTATGAGTATATGCCTTTTTTGATTGGAGGAATAAAGCATGAATGATATGAAATTTATTGAAACATTAAAGCAAAAGAGAAAAGACTGTGATTATTCGCAATCACGACTGGCACAGGAATTGCAAATCAGCAGGCAGAACTTAAATGAAATTGAAAACGGAAAAACAAAAGCCAGTAAAGAAATGAAACATATACTTCTACATTATCTTGATTATTGTAATTGTACTCAGCCTTTCACTTTAACGATTGACTACCTGCGTGTTCGTTTTCTCACCACAGACGCATTGGAAATTATAAAAAATGTACTGGCAATGAAGAGCGAATATTTTATCCATGAAGATTACGGAATGTATGGCTATGAAGAACAGTATGTCTATGGGGATATTAGTGTAAATGCTTCTAAAGATAGTTCTATGGGTGTTTTATTGGAATTAAGAGGTATGGGGTGTCGGAACTTGGAATATGTTTTACAGGCAAGAGGGATAGACTGGTATTACTTTTTAAGATGTTGTATAGATTATCAAGGTGTTTTTAAACGCATAGATTTAGCGGTCAATGATATGGGCGGACTGCTGGATATAGAAATTCTAAGGGAACGCTATTATGCCAACAAGGTATGGAAACGTTCAAGAACCCATGAAGCAGTAGACAGCGGGAAATTATCGGGTACACATGGAGATACTGCAAAAACCTTTTATATCGGTTCAAAGAATAGTTCCATCTACTTTTGCCTGTATGAAAAAGAAAAGGAACAAAAAAGCAAAGGTATAAAAACAAACATTAAGAACCGCTTTGAAATTCGTTTAAAAAATGGAAAAGCAGAACAAACGATAGAACAACTTGTTTTTACAAGAAATCCCGAACAGACCATAGCAAGCCTTATCCTCACACAGATAGATTTTCCCGATTATATTTTATGGGATATATTTTTAGATAATGTAACGACCTCACTTCCGTTTATTATGACGCCTGTTGCTGTCAATATGGAGAAAACAAAACGCTGGTTAGAAAGACAGGTCATGCCCTCTTTATTGATGATAAAAGAGATTGAAAAGAAAACAGGAGCAAATTATCTGGAAGAAATCGACAGACATACAAGACTAACAGAAAAGCAGGAATTAAAAATTAAACAAATGACAACAGACATAGCAGATATGATTGAGAAAGATACCGCTGTTCCACAAGGGAATGACGGTATTTTTTAATTTCTTCAAAAAATCTGCAACAAAACGGTTACTTGCGTACAGATATGGTGCAAGGAAAGGAAATCTGACTTTTTTTGAAAACAGGTCATTAAATCGGTGGTTGCTGTCCCTATATGATGTGAAAGAAGAAACGATTTTCAATTTCAACTTAACAATCCGTAGTTTCCATTCCCTATATGGAGCAAAGAAAATCTTTCATTCCATAGTTGGTAGTAATAGTGTTGCATGGGTAGTTAGGGTGTGAAAAGAAAATCAGATTTTTTCATCACCAACTTAGCAGAATGACACTTTCTTTCCATATATGGTGCAGGAAAAGAGAAAAGTTTTGAAGATTGGTTACGCTTCTGCTCTTTTCCAACGCGGTATATAGGAAAGACGATTTTCTTCTTTCATGTTCTTTGACAACTGAATAAAGCAGTTCAATACGTTTGACAGACAGCGAGCCGTTGAAACAGATACGCCATGACCTTTCCCCTGCAAAAGCGAGCGACAACTTATTTGTGTTCCTGTAAAAGATTTGTTCTCTTTTATCGCCATGACCTGTCCTGTCTGATAATGATACTCCCGTACAGCCACAGCTTGAGCGTTCAGAGCGTCGCACGCAATGGGTACGGCTACATAAGAACTATGCAGAGGTGGAACTCCTGTGGGCTATGACAAAAGCCGTTGAATTGCTTAGAAAGATTTTACAGAAAGGGGGTATGTGTTATTGATAATGCTGTAAAAACAATTCAAAAGA
>ERZ860023.957-NODE-957-length-13676-cov-1.331180_pt1 | contig 13676 bp, 19 predicted proteins | sample MGYA00509983_ERZ860023 | MGnify/ENA primary metagenome ERZ860023 (study PRJEB30046, sample SAMN00715180) | human gut metagenome | study: EMG produced TPA metagenomics assembly of the A metagenome-wide association study of gut microbiota in type 2...
AGCGGCACGCTCTTTTTTCTCCCGCGGCAGAAATGCCTCAAACGCAAAACGTCTTGTTGGAAGCCCGGACATCGTAAGCGCCGTAATACATGCCGCTGCTCCCGGCAGGGAAGTCACTTCGATCCCTTCCTCATAACAGATGCGCACTAAATCTTCGCCCGGATCGGAAATACCCGGTGTCCCTGCATCCGTGATCAGTGCAATGTTTTTTCCTTCCCGCAGCTTATCTACAAGCTGATAGGCTTTTTCTATTTTATTGTACTCATGATAACTCGTCATCGGCGTTTTGATCTCAAAATGATTCAACAGTTTGATCGAATTTCTGGTATCTTCCGCTGCGATCAGATCCACTTCCTTTAATGTACGAAGCACCCGGTACGTGATATCTTCAAGATTGCCGATCGGCGTTGCACATAAATATAATTTTCCTGCCATCGTTCTCTCCATTTTCGGAATATTATGCTGATTCTTATTAGCACATTATAAAACCACTCCGTAAAATTGACAAGAAAATCCTGCGTTATACTAAGATAAGCTTTCATGTTCAATTAATTGATTCACCTTCCTGCGGAGTTCAATGAACTCATCCGTATCTTTGAGTGACAGATCACGATCATATGGCAGCAATACCGGAACCTCTGCCCTTACGGTTCCCGGTCTCTGTGTCAGCACATAAATTTTGCTGGATAAAAAGACTGCCTCCTCTATATCGTGTGTGACAAAAATAACAGTCGGCTTTTCCTCCTGCCAGATCTGGCGCATTAAAAGCTGCATGTCCGCTTTGGTCTGCGGGTCTAAGGCGGAGAACGGTTCATCCATGAGTAATACCTCCGGGATGTTTGCCAGTGCTCTTGCGATCGCAACCCTCTGTTTCATACCACCGGAAAGCTCCCTTGGATAACTGTCACGGAATTTTTCCAGTTTGATGATCTTTAAATATTTATTCAGAATCTCTTCCTGCTGGTCCGCCGGATTTTCCGCAGTTTTAATCCGAACTTAATGTTATCTCCGACTGTCATCCACGGAAAAAGTGTATAGGACTGGAATACCATGCCACGATCCGCTCCAGGGCCTATAATGTCACGATCCTGAATGACGATCTTTCCCGATGTCGCAGTGTCAAGACCGCCGATCATACGCAAAAGAGTGGATTTACCACAGCCGGACGGTCCTACGATCGAAACAAATTCATTTTCCATAACATTGATGTTCACATCTTTCATCGCCTGGACATCGCCTTTTGCCGATGGATATATTTTCTGCAGATCTCTGACATAGACGGTACTGTTTGCAAGATTTGCCTCTATATGATCTTCCGCAGGCGGAAGTATATTCTTTTTTTTCTTAAAAAATCCCATATGATAAAACCTTACCTTTCTAACGGTTTACGCAGCCGCCCACGGAAACAGTTTTTTATTTAAAAATGCAAAAATGCGGTCCGTAATCAGTCCTAGCAGACCGATCAAAATAATGTTGGCAAAAATAGCGTCCGTCTTTAAGAAACGCTGCGATTTTAAGATTGTGTATCCAAGTCCGGTATTTGCCGCAACAAGCTCTGCACTGACTAAATAAGTCCATGCCCATCCGATCATCATACGCAGTGTTTCCATCAGTCTTGGCATCATTGCCGGAATCAGGATCTTAAAGATCGTCTTTGGAGTGTTTGAACCTAACGTATACCCGGCATTGATCAGATCATCCGGTACCGCAAGCGCATCATCCGCAACCATTAATACAAGTTGGAAAAATGTACCGATAAAAATGACCGTGATCTTCGCACTTTCTTCGATTCCTACCCATACCATGATAAGGGGTACAAATGCCGGAACCGGCATATAACGGACAAACTCACACAGTGGGCGGATAAATGCTTCTGCCTTTTTGAATGTTCCAACTAAAATACCGATCGGAACACCTAAAAGAACCGCATAGACAAAACCAAGAGTGATACGGTAAATACTGATGCCTGTGTTCTGAAGCAGGCTTCCATCCTTGATGGACTCTCTATAGTAGTTCACCACATTTTGTGGTTTCGGAAGAAAAATTTCCTTGATCGCACCACTTTCACTTGCAATCAGCCACGCAGCAAGCACAATGACGAATGAAAGTATTGCAAACAATATATATTTTTTCCTGTAGATTTCCTTTCTTATCTTAATTCGAATCATTATTCTGCCCCCTTAATGTAGGTATCATCCAAAATAGAGCTTAAATCATCCGGGATCCCATTGATCATCTTGGTTGATAACAGGAACTCCGCCGATTTCTGTAACGTATAAGAAAGATAGGTATAATCATCTCCGTCTTTAAAAGTTTCTTCATTCTTTGCCTTATCAAAAATAGTAACACCGTCTAACATGGTCATATAATCATCTCTGGTAAGTTCTGCACCGTCGCAGATTGCCTGAATGAAATCATCATCTCTTGCATTTAACTTTTCTACACCGTCAAACCAGGAATCGACGATTTTCTGTACCGCATCGGAACTTGAATCCAACACTTCCTGTCTGACCGCAAGTGTATCCGGGATCAAACCAGGCTCTTCCTTTGTGCTGTACAAAAGTTTTCCACCTGCACCTATCGCTGTGGAAAGTGTCGGCTCCCAGAGCACTGCTGCATCGATACTTCCCGCAATGAATGCCGGGCCTGCATCATTGATCGTCATGTTGACAAAGTTGACATCATCAATCGTCATATTGTTTTCTTCTAATATTTTCAGCAAAAACATATGCTCTAAGGTACCAACCTCAGTTGCAACTGTCTTACCCTTTAAATCTTCAATACTGTTAATTCCATCCTGTACCACGATACCATCTGCACCGTAGGAGTTATCATTGACTAAAACAACTTTAAAATCCACACCCTCATTGACCGGTGCTACTGCATCGGAAGCTGCGATACAGATACCATCCACCTGTCCGGAATAAAATGCGGTCAGCGAATCACTGTATACCGGGAAGAACTGGAGGTCAACATAGACACCATTCTGTTCAAAAATACCGGTGTCCTTCACGCCATACCATGCATACCAGCCGGACATCGGACTGACACCAAGGATGAACGGATTGCTCTCTGTTCCTTTTGCCTCTCCTGCATCTGCGGTCTTTTCCGTCGCTTTTGCACTATCACCATTTGCTGTACTGTTTCCTGATGTGCTGTTATTTCCACATCCTCCTAACATGGCAAGTGCCATCATTGCAATGAGCAGAATACTGATACTTCTCTTAATTTTTTTCATATGGTTGTCCTCCTCTTCCTCTTACTGCGCTTACATGATCGCTTCGATTCCTTTTTCTCCGGTTCTTACGCGGATCGCATCATTAACCGGAAGTACAAAAATTTTTCCGTCTCCGGCATGATTCGTCTTATTAACCTCCACAACCGTGTCGATCAGTTTCTGTAAATCTTCATCCCTGACAAACATATCGATCATTCTTTTAGCGACCAGTCTGTGTTTTACCGGTGCGCCCTCATCATAATCGTAATGTACCGGACATTTTCCCCGCCCGATGATCTCACGGATCGTCATGGAATGAAATCCCGCCTGGTCTAAGGCATCTTTTGTCGGAAAATACATTTTAGGTCTTAATATAATCATTACCTCTTTCATCGCAGCACCTCCGTCCTATAACTCGTCTTTTCCACTGCTGATCGTGATTGCACGCTCCACATCGCTGACAAAAATTTTTCCATCTCCGTAGGTTCCGTTTTTATCCACTCTCGCGTTCTCAACAATTACTTTCAACACCTTATCCACGTCCCCATCTTCCACAACAAGCATGATCAGTTCTTTGGGGATTTCATCATAATAGGTGTCACCTACTTTTAAACCTTTCTGTTTTCCACGTCCAAGCACGCTCATTTTGGTTGCTGCTGCAAAACCGCCTGCAAGCAGTGCATCAAGTACATCCTCTGATTTTTCCGGTCTGACAATCGCTTTTATCATCTTCATATTTGTTTCCTCCATTTATTCGTGTTATTTCTATCATACTAATTCATATGTTCCGATATCGGTGATCTCCTTTGCATCCGCAGACCCGCATTCCTCACAAAGAAAACCTTTAACGATCCTGCCATCGGATAATTCCACATTCCCGATACAGAGTGGCTTTTTTACCTGCTGTAAAAATGCTCCGATGCTCACAACCGGCAGTTCATAAATCTCTACCGCTATCGCAGCGCCCTTTTTATCGTCATATACCATGCCCGGTTTCTCCGGTACGGTATCCAGACGATACAGTCTGTAATGCGGTGCAGTATTTACGCTCTCTTTGTAGGATGCTTTAAGCTCTGTCAGCTGGCTTTCCAATGGAAATCCTTTTTTGTGCAGTCCGCATACCGCAAACGGGATACTCTGTGTCTTTAAAAACTGCTCCGCCGTGCCAAGGATCTCGCCCTCCTGATCGGATAATGAGAAAATGGTAATTCCAAACGGAATGCTTGTATCTGCCGTATTTTCCGGCACTGCTATGGCACACATGTCAAGCAGGTTACAGTGATTTGTATAAAGTCCCATCTGACTGTTTGTGGAAATCGGATCTTTTCTGACATCATCTCTTTTAAATGTACCGCCCGCCGTCGGCATGATGAGAACGGCGTCTTTTAAAATGTGTCTTGCCCGCATCTGGTATTCCTGTAACTGGTGCATCGCCTCGAATACTTTTCTTGCCGTGTGCTCCGGTTTATCGCCTGACCTTAAAACTGTTTCTGTTACCGGAAATACTTTTCCTGGGTGGCTCTCCACGAAATCACCGAGATCTTTCCAGCGCTCTGCCACCCAGGGTCCGTCATAAAGAATGGATGCTGCCTTTGAAAACATCGTGTAATCGATATATTCCACGGTAATCCCCATATCCTCGATCCGCTTTTTCGCCTGTTCCCATTTTGCTTTGTAAATATCTTCATATGGTCCGTAAAATGTCACACCGTCTTTTGCCAGACAGATTTTTTTCGGAAGTTTTGGCAGTGGCTCTTTGTACTCCCTTGACCAGCAGCACTCTTCATCCACGCCGCGCGCCGCAAGGTTGACTTTCTCTGCATCTTCCAGGCTGTTGCAAACACGGTGACACAGTCAAGGCTTGCGCATGCCGGAACCACTCCTTTGGTCGACCAGGCGCCGAAGACGGCTTGTAGCCGACCAGACAGTTTAATGCTGCCGGTACACGGCCGGAACCTGCGGTATCTGTTCCCAGTGAGAACGCTGCCATTCCAAGTGCCACAGAGACTGCGGAACCGGAACTTGATCCACCGCTGATCAGTTCTGGATCAAGTGCGTTTTTTACTTCTCCATAAGGGCTTCTTGTTCCGACAAGACCTGTTGCAAACTGGTCTAAGTTGGTTTTCCCGACCGGAAATGCACCTGCCTCGATCAGTTTTTTTACAACCGCTGCATCTTCTTTTGGATCATATGCATAATCCGGACACGCTGCTGTCGTAGGAGATCCCGCCACATCAATGTTGTCCTTGACTGCAAACGGGATACCCATAATGGAAGTGATTCCATATCTTTTGGAAGTTTTTCAATGTAACCCATCATCCGTTTCAGATCCGGCGCGACAATCCAGATATTATAATCCCTGTACTTTTCTGCCCGGCGCACGATCTCGCCGGCAAGCTCCTCCGGAGTAAGTGATCCTTCTTTATAACTGTTTCTGATCCATGTCATTGTCAGTTTTTTGGGGAAATATTTCATATTTATCACTCTCCTTTTACACGCGGATACTTGCCGCAAGCTGTCCGGAATTTACCTGTTCGCCCGGTTTTAAATATACTTTTTCAATGATTCCGCTGTACTCTGCCGTAACCGGGAATTCCATTTTCATGCTCTCTAAGATCACAAGAGTGTCCCCCTCTCTGACCTTCTGTCCGTCCTCGACTAATACCTTCCATACACTTCCCGGAATATTGGTTCTTGCTGCCTCACAGCCGTCCGGTACGGTTTCTTCCACGATTGCCGGTGCATCCTGTGTCTCGGAATCAAACTCATCGAGTCCTTTTTCTTTCCACATCTTCCGCTCTGCCTCAAAAGATGCTTCCTGATGATCTTTAATGCCCGGATCGTATCTTCATGTTCCTTTAAGAACTGCTCATATTTTCCAAGGTTGAAGCTTGTCTCTTCTATCTTAATCTTGAACCTGCCACGAAGAAAATCTTCTCTGTCTTTTAAGATTTCCTCTGCGCTGACCGGATAGAAACGGATCTGATCAAGAAATCCAACAGCCATGGTTTTCCATGTTTGAAATATTCTGTCTCTTTTAACGGATTCCACATCTGAATGGTACGTCCGACAAACTGATAACCGCCAGGACCCTCCATACCATATACACACAGGTATGCGCCACCGATTCCAACTGCATTTTCCGGTGTCCATGGTCTTGCCGGGTTGTATTTGGTCGTTACCATACGGTGTCTCGGATCAACGGGTGTTGCAACCGGAGCTCCAAGATAAACATCGCCAAGTCCAAGTACCAGATAATCCGCATCAAATACAATCTTCTTTACATCCTCTATGCTGTCTAAGCCGTTGATCCTGCGGATAAATTCCGGGTTGCTCGGACACCATGGTGCGTTTGGTCTTACCGTCTGCTGATAACGCTTCGCTGCAAGCTGTGTCTGCGGATCATCCCAGGATAACGGAAGCCAGATGATTCTTACGGAACCGTTACATCGGAAAGTTCCGGTAATGTGCGGTTGGTTTCAAGTACCGCTGCAAGCATTTCCTTAAGGGAAATCTTTTCGATATCAAAATGTATCTGTAAGGAACGGATGCCCGGTGTCAGGTCAATGACCGGCAGATCTTTTTTCTTTAACTCCTGCATGAGAACGTGAACCCGGAAACGGATCGCAATATCGAGTTCCATCTCTCCGTATTCCACCAGAATATTATCTTCACCATCAAGTCTTGCAACGATCTTTGTTCCCGCTGCCGTTTCCTCCGCGAGGATCGCGTAATGGTAATCAAGATCTTTTTGCTCCGGCAGTACAACTTCTTGATGTTCATGACGAAGATTTGCTTCCTCCGCTTCCCGGATTTCCTTTGCCTGATCTAAATCAAGAAGCCTGAAGTGAACTTTATCGCCCGGATGAAGCTGTCCTAATTTCCACATCTCGCCTTTTGCCGTTGTCACGGAACATACGAATCCTCCAAGGCTCGGACCGTCCGGTCCAAGTAAAATGGACTGGTCACCGGTCAGATCCAGGGTACCTACCGCATAGGCATTGTCGTGAATGTTTGACGGATGAAGTCCTGCCTCGCCGCCATCCTCCCGTACCCACTGAGGGATCGGGCCATTTAAACGGATACCGGTTCTCGCGCTGTTAAAGTTTACCTCATACTCATATTCTGTTAAGGTCTTAAGTATTCCGGTTTCAAATATTCCGGTGTCGGCTGTGGCCCCGGGATCACACCGATCGTCCACTCATTCGTCAGTTTTGGACGATATTTTTCCGGCATGGAATCGATCGAATCGATCACACATTTTTCCTGTAAACGAAGCACATCTCCGGTGCGTAAGGTACGTCCGTTGTGTCCGCCGAATTTTCCATCAATAAATGTAGAACTGCTGCCCATGATCTTTGGCATATCAAATCCGCCTGCCACTAAGAGATAGGTTCTCATTCCGACTTTACAGTCTTTAAATTTCAGCACCTGCATGGCGGATGCATGTACCACCTGATACATCGGGATCTCCACTCCATCTAAGGTTGCCTTCATATCTGCACCTGTGATACAGAAACTTACGGTTGTACGGAAACGGTAACTGCCGCCTCTTAATGTCAGCTCTAATCCCGGTGCACTCTCATCATTGCCAAGAATGCTGTTTCCAATTCGGAAGTTATAAGCATCCATTGGGCCGCAAGGTGGAACTCCTACAAACCAGTAACCGATCATGCCCGGATAATCCTGAACCGTTGTCTGTACTCCGCCGTCAAGTACTTCGATTGCATGCTCCTGTGGCATAAAATCTTTTAACATTCCGGTAAACAATGCACCGGTCTGATAGGTTTCTGTTTTTAACAGTGCTGCTAAATACTGCATATTTGAGGTAATTCCGTACACTCTTGAATCTTTAAGTACACGTTCCATCTTTGCGATCGCATCGGCACGGTCACTTCCATGTACGATCAGTTTTGCAAGCATCGGATCATAAAGGGATGTTACCTCCACACCTTTCTGGATCCAGGTCTCCACACGCGCTTCCGGTAAAAATGTAACCGCATCGATCTTTCCTGTGCCAGGGCGGAATCCGTTAATGCAGTCCTCAGCATAGACACGAACCTCGATCGCATGTCCCTGCGGCTTATGTACCAGTGATTTTATATTTTTTAACTCACCGGCAGCCTCTTTGACCATCCACTCCACAAGGTCGATCCCAAGTACCTCCTCTGTGATACCATGTTCTACCTGAAGTCTTGTATTTACCTCAAGGAAATAAAATCCTTCCGTCTGATCATCATATAAAAATTCAACCGTTCCGGCACTTCTGTAGGAAGCTTCCTTTGCAACCGTTCTGCTGCCGCATACATTTTTTCCCTGACTTCATCCGAAAGATTCGGTGCCGGACTCTCCTCAACAACTTTCTGGTTTCTTCTCTGTACCGAGCAGTCTCTTTCTGCCAATGCTGTTGTCTCACCATATTCATTACCAAAGATCTGCACTTCCACATGGCGGGAACGTGTTACATATTTTTCAAGAAATACGCTGCATCATTAAAGTTTGCTGCTGCGAGATGACAAACTGCATCATATGCCTGCCTTAATTCTTCGGTGGAGTTACAGATCCTCATTCCGATTCCACCGCCGCCTGCTGTACTCTTTAAAATAACCGGATATCCGATTTTTTCTGCCTCTGTAACTGCTTCTTCCACTCCGGACAAAAGTCCGGTTCCAGGTAACAGTGGAACACCTGCCTTCTCTGCAAGTGCTCTTGCGGAATGTTTCAAACCGAATAACTTGATCTGTTCAGAATCCGGTCCAATGAACTTAATGCCGTTCTCCTCACATTCTTTCGCAAAATCTGTATTCTCACTCAAAAATCCGTATCCCGGATGGATGGCTTTTGCACCGGTATCCAGTGCAGCCTTTATGATCTTTTTTGTATCGAGGTATGTCTCTTTTGCCGTACCATCGCCAATGTATACTGCCTCGTCTGCACGTTCCACATGTAAACTATCCTGATCCGCCTTCGAATATACAGCAACACTGCCGATTCCCATTTTCTTTAAGGTACGTTCAATTCGAACTGCGATTGCTCCACGATTTGCTATCAGTACTTTATCAAACATAGGGAATCCTCCAAACTTTTTTCACATTTTTACTCTGCGTCCCAGATCAGCATCTTGATTGGGGTCGGGTTGTATGCATTACATGGATTATTGAGCTGCGGACAGTTGCTGACTAACACCATCGTATGCTCTAACGCTTTCATCTCCACATATTTGCCCGGTGCAGAAACACCATCATCGAATTTTGAACCGCCATCCTTTGACACCGGAACATTCATGAAAAAGTTAATGTTTGGGGCAAGGTCACGTTTCATGAAACCATGCGTATCGTCTGCAAGCTGTAACATGAAGCTGTCTCTGCAGTTGTGCATGTAAATTTTTTCTCTTGCATATCTTACGGTATTGCTCTGCGCGGAACATGCACCGCCGATCGTATCATGACGCCCGGTCAGATCTGCTGTGATCTCTAACAGCGGTTTTCCAGACTCGGTTCTAAGGATCGTACCCGTAGTCAGATAGATATTTTTCTGCATCACGATCGTTGGGATTGCTCCGAATGATCCTCCGGGTTGGTCATGTCATAAAATGTGGTATCGACTGCCTGATTTCCTTCCATGTCTACAATTCTTAAGGACTGTCCCGGAAGCAGTTCATGCATCCAGCCTTTCCCGGCTTCCACGACTTCGTTATAAATTGCATTTTCTTCTTTTAAATCACTTGTTTTCTCTATAAATCCGTACATATCTCTTAACCTCCGTTTTCTACAACAATTTTCTCTGCCTGATTGTTTACTGATTTGGCTCCGTTCTGCCTTTTAACGTCCCAGCAGGTTGTAATATTCCCATGTATTTTCAAATGCTCTGTAGTTCTCCGGGCGATAGTTGACACATTCATCGGTCAGATCAACTTCCGGTGCATCATATACTTCGATGGAAACCGGAACCGAAGGAAATTCTTTTGCCGGATCTAACGGGTTTGGTGTATTTGATACGATAAAGATCATATCCATTTCCGTGCGGAGTGTTACGGTTGCTCCCTCTTTACAGTGGCCTTCCTCAAAATGCATGCTGCCATCTTCCTCAATGTAAACTTTTGAGAAAAGGTTCACGCACGGGACTAAATCTCTCGCGCTCATATTGTTGCGCACCAGCTCCATTTTGAAGTTCTCCTCACCGCAGCGGTACCAGTCATTTCTCATCTCCTGGTAAGTTGTCTTTCCGTATTTTTCATCGGTAAGAAGCCTTGTCGTATATCCTGAGATCGTATCATGCCATCCAAGGCTGTCCTCCACGATACTGGCCAACACACGTCCGTTATCGCTCATCAGCACATTTCCTTTTGTCAGGGAGGAAATAAACTGTGCTTTTAACGTATCCGGCATGTTATAGCGCTCCGAAGTATCTAACATGTTGTACATCAACATGGAAACATTTGCGTCATCGCCGAGCGCCTTGAAATGAATATATTTTCCACGTCCAATATTTCCTGACCATTTCTCTCCCGGTCTTAATGTCTTGCTCCAGATTTTCTTCATAATAATTTCCACCTTTCTTTGAATCTGCTGATCAAACGCTTATTTTGGGTACAAAAAAGAGGAAACGCAAAGGCTGCTTTTTATGCACCTTTGCATTTCCTCTTTCTGTTTTCTTATGCACTGATTGTAGCATCGGAAAAATAATGTGACAATTGAACTTTGTATGCATTTTTTTCTGTATAATTAGAACTTTTTTAGAACTTTGTAGAGTTATATGTCTCTAAAACATTACGAAGCTGCGCTCTGGTGTCTACCCCTACTTTTTCAAAAATATGGTAAACATGCTTTTTTACCGTAGAAAGACTGATTCCCATATTCTCTGCGATCTGGGCATTTGTCTTCCCCCGTCCATACAGGTCAGTGCTTCTTTTTCCCGCTCTGACAGTTCAAATTCTGCCGCAAGATGTGCAAGCATCTTATTCCTGTTGCCTGCCGCCTGCTTTGTTCCATTGAGTAGTCCTGCCAGTTTATGGGAAAGGTGCCCCTTTAGCACTTCTAAGATAAACATATCTTTGTCCGAAAAATCCCCAAGAAGTTCACTTCGGAAAAAATTAACAATACCAATCGGTTTTCCATATCTGCGAAGCAGTATCCCCGCACCAAACGGGATATGATTCGGTTTTAAAAATCCCTGATAAAACTCTGTTTTCTGCCGCAGTGACTCCTCCATAATATCGGTATCACGGTAAGTGATCGTATGCTCAGACAATTCAAATGTATATTTCATGTAGTCTTTTTCATAATAAGAATCCAGATATTCTTCATAGACTCCCGGCTCCATCTCAATAAAGGACGATTTTTTGCTTTCAATGCCGCCTGCTTCATTAAAAACAATAAAATATCCTTTCGTATATGGGATCAACATACGGTAAGTTTTTAACACCCGTTCCGTAAATTGATCAATATCGGTAATATCATACATTTCCAGCAACACTTTATTGATGGTCAGCCATTCTGTTTCTTTTAATGTGTTTTCCATATCTGCTCATTCCAACTCGTATTTTCCCCAATTCTATCACAGGAAAAATCATACGACAATATCCGTTAAAAGCAGCCGGATCCTGCTATTATTCTTCTGCCAGTAATTGTGACGGTTCCACTGGCTTCTCAATAATTCCTTTATCAAAATAGAACCTGGTGCATCTTTACTGGAAAAAATGAGTTTTCCAACTCCCTGCTCTACCGCATTGCTAAGATATGGCTCCCATGTAACTGCCGCATCCAGATCACCACTGATAAAGGATACTCCGGCATCAGAGGAAGTCATATTAACAAGATCTACATCCGCATCCGTAAGTCCTGCTGTCTCAAGTGCCTGCATCAGCAGATAATGTGACGTCTGGTTGATAGACACGCCGACTGTCTTTCCTTTCAGATCTGCAATACTGTTAATATCATTTTTGACAAGGATTCCGTCAGCTCCGGCAGATTCATCCACAATTGCCGTTACATCCAGCATATCTTCATCATACTGGCTCTCCGCAATGATCGCTGCATCCAAGTTGTATATGCAAAGACCTTTCATCTCCTCCGGCAGCCCCTCTACAAACTGATTTGAACATCAATAACCAGTAATGCACTTTTGTCTGCTATCATAACAACCACCTCTTTCCAAATCTGTTGTCATGAATTATAACGGCAGGTATATATTTTCACAATCAGCAGAATGATTGATTTGCATACTACTTTCGAGTACCAATACTTCTTTTCCTCTACCTTAAAATAACTGTGTCCGCCTGCTGATGCCCAGTTTTTCAAAAATATTACTCAGATGTTTTTTTACCGTCGCCTCACTGATCAAAAGCTGTCCTGCAATTTCCTGATTGGAATATCCTTTTCTGACGAGCCGCACAATTTCCTGCTCCCGCCCCGAAAGAAGATCTGCCTCTCTGTTTTTTATGGTATTTTCCGCACCCGAAACATAATGGTTTGCATAGGCAAAAACATTTTTTTCAAAATGAGGCAGAAATGTCTGCAAAATTTCCATCTCATGCCCTGTAACGTCCGGTTCTCCACACTTCCGCAGCAGATTCAAAAATACCCGTGTCTTTCCCTCTTTCATAATGATAAGCCCGCATCCCATATCTAATTTCTGGGGTTTAAAATCTCACGGTAAATCACCGATGCTCTTCGTTTCTCATCCGTTAAAAGATCGGTATCGCGGTATGCCATTGATTTTGTAAAATTGCACATCTGCATCAGATAGTCTTTTGCAAAATAAGTATCTAAGTATTTCCGTTTCATGACAGGATCCACATTTTCAAATACCGAATGCGCCACGTCTAACCTGCCGTCTTCATCTATCACTAAAAAATAACCCTGCGTATATGGAATCAATATACGGATCAGTTTTAAACATCTTTCTCCAAACGTCTCCAGGCTTCCGGCATAATAGATTTCCAGAAGAATGTCATTGAACATGCGCCATTCTTTTTCTGTCATAACGTAATATCCTCCACGGACACTCCAAGAGATGCCAGCTTTGCAATCGTCACTTTGATCTGATACTCCAGCTCCTGATTTTCCACCCCATTGTTTGCACGTTTGATGCGCTGTAAATCTGTATATTTATCAATTAAAACCGTGATCAGTTCTTTTTCTGTCATATCCTCCATCCTCACTACCGCCTTTCTCCGATATAAAAAATAATAGCCTGCGCTTTGCGAACATTCTATTGTTGTGAATTGTATCTGCATTCTGTAATTTTCTATATTTTAGCGGATTTTATTTTTGGTGTAAACATGCAACTTCCATTTATCTTTTGTACTTCCCACCATCTGTTTCCTGCTGTTGTTCACACCTATTGTGTAAACAGCAGCAATTTTCTTTCACAATCTGATGCCATGCCTGACTTTGTGCTTTTGTTCCTATTCCAGTTTTGTCTATACAACAATCCCTGCACCTTTTATTCCTTCTCT
>ERZ860023.959-NODE-959-length-13632-cov-1.595787_pt1 | contig 13632 bp, 16 predicted proteins | sample MGYA00509983_ERZ860023 | MGnify/ENA primary metagenome ERZ860023 (study PRJEB30046, sample SAMN00715180) | human gut metagenome | study: EMG produced TPA metagenomics assembly of the A metagenome-wide association study of gut microbiota in type 2...
CGACAGCTTTATTATTATATCACCTCCTTACTCTTTGTCAATCTTTTTTTTGAGATTTGACGGAATATACAAAATATATTGTGAATTCTCCGCTAAATGCAATATTATGCACAATATATACACTTTTGCTAAAGCGTTACTCGTCATTCTCTTCCGATTTCTTAAAAACAGCCTTTATCTTAGTAATCCAATTATCCTCTGTCAGAAGAACGGTAAATTCAAAATCTCCGTATTTAACCGACGGCGTTTCGTCCTCATCGGGAATACGTCCCAGCAAATCCACTATAAACGCGCTCATCGTATCGTAGTTATGACCCTCGGGCAACTGGATTCCTATTATTTCCTCGGCGTCCTCCGGATTCGCGTCTCCCGAAACGATAAACACCCCATCTGAAATCTGTATAATATCAGCCTTTTCATCGTCGTATTCGTCCTGAATGTTTCCGACTATTTCCTCCAGCAAATCCTCAAGGCTGACCATTCCGGCAGTTCCGCCGTATTCGTCCACAACTATCGCCACCTGCGACTTGGTTTTCGTCATATTTTCAAAAGCGTCGGCGCATTTGCAGGTTTCCGGTATGTACATAACCTTTCTCATAAATTGTCTGACCGTAAAATCCTCGGAATGCTCGCAACCCACCAGACATAAAAGGTCCTTTACATATATTATTCCTATAATGCTGTCCACTGTTCCTTCATAAACAGGGATTCTGGAATAGCCCTCGTTAATAGCAAGATAAACTATATCTCCTATCTTTGATTCGACGTCGGCGGCGCATAGATCTGTTCTGTGCGTCATAACCTCTGAAACAACGGAGTCTCCGAATTCAAAGATATTATTTATCATTTCCCGCTGGCTCTCCTCGATAACTCCGGTTTCATTTCCGGCGTCTACCATCATAAGAATTTCCTCTTCTGTCACAACGTCCTTAGCGGAGCTGACGGGAATCCTCAGTATAAAGCAGAAAACCGCTGAAACGCCATAGCTCAGAGCGCTGAACGGCGACATAACAACCATCAGAATCTTCACCGGCAAAACGGTGTTTACGGCAAACGCCTCTATATTGCTTCTCACCAGCTTTTTGGGGAGCATTTCCGTCAGCGCCGTTATACCCACTGAAACGCAGGCAACGGTGACGCCTGAAAGCGCCGCTCCCTTGACGCCCCTTGCGTCATGAGAAACGAAAATAACCGCTAAAACAGCAATCAGTATGCTGAACACAGTCCTCGCGGCAGAAAAGGTTATGAGCATTCTGCTTGGATTTTCAAGAAGCCTCATAAGCCTTTCGTATTTTTTATCCTTTTCCGCGGCGGTTTTTATTTTTGAATCGTTCACCTCGATGTCCGCATATTCGCATGCGGAATAAAAGCATTTAAGAACTGTAAATATAATTAGCAAAACAAGATAAAAATACCGGCTCCCGTCAGAATCCATTTTACTCTCCGTTTAACTGCAAAAGCAGCAGCCGCATTTTCCGGCAGACGGCCCGCCGTATTTCAATTATGTTAATTATATAATACGCCCGATGTTTTGTCAATAGCGAGGCTTTATTCTCTTTATCAATATACTAAGGACTGCATATAAAAGACGTTTGATGACAAGAATATAAATTGGAAGTCTTTAATATCGGGACAGATTATTGACAATTACGGCAAGTAATGATATCATAAGAATTAAAAAGATAAAAAATGTGGGAATTAAGGTAAATATTATGAAAAAACCAATAAGATTTTATATTTCCGTAATAGGCGCAAAGCTTATTATAAAGCTTATGCGGATAATGCGGAGAAACGCGACCAATCTGCCCGGAGAAATAGCTCTTATTTTCTATCCGCAGCTTCTAAAATATTTCGAAATGCCCGACACTGTTATTGCGGTAACCGGAACGAACGGTAAAACCACCGTTTCAAATCTCATCGGAGAAATACTGGGCAAAAACGGCTTCGACCTGATATCAAACAGCTTTGGAGGCAACGTGGATACCGGTATAGCGTCAATTCTTCTTGACAACTGCACTCTTTCGGAAAATTCAAAAAAAATACCGCGCTTTTCGAAATGGAGAAAGAAGCGCGCCTCGTGTGCTGCCCTATCTCCGTCCGGACTGGCTTGTATGTACAAACCTTCAGCGGGATTCAATGAAAAGAAACGCTCATCCGGAATTTATATTCCGCATACTAAATGAAAACATGCCTGAAAAAACAAAGCTTATCCTCAATGGCGACGACCTTATAAGCGGACGCCTTGCACCGGAAAACAAAAGGAGCTATTTCGGCATATCAAAGCTGAAATACGAAACGCCGACAGAGGATAATATCATATGCGATATATCCGATTGCCCGGAATGCGGCTCGGAGCTTGACTTTGAATTCCGTCATTATAACCACATAGGGCGCGCGGTATGCCGCCGCTGCGGATTTCCACTCCCGAAATAGACTACGACATGACCTCGGACGAGCATGATACGGCGGTTATAATGCATAACGGCAAGCCGGAAAAATACAGACTGCTGAACAAACGTATAACAGATTATTATAACGTTACCGCCGCCGTAGCTTTCTGCCGCGAATTCGGTTTGTCTGAACAGCAGGTGGCGGATTCTCTTAACGGAATGAATATAGTAAAATCAAGATACGATAATTTTGAAGCCTGCGGCAAAGAGGTAATAGTTTCGCTTGCAAAGGGCCAGAATCCCGTCGCCTGCTCCGGAGTATGCGATTTTATAAGACGGGAACCCGGAAAAAAGGCTGTTATAATGATTCTCGAGGATCTCTACGATTCCAAGCGCACATCTGAAAATATAGCGTGGATATATGAAACAGATTTTGAATTTCTAAAGGGAAACGGTGTCGAGCAGATAATAGTCGGCGGAAAAAGAGCCTCCGATTATATAGTCAGACTGCTTTTAGCCGGAGTGGAAAAGGAAAAGATCTTTACCTGCACCGATGAAAAGGAAACAGTTAAGCTTCTGATTCCCGAAAACATAGATAAAATCATGATAATGTACGATCTTTTTAATGTAGAATCGCTAAACAGCATAAAATCTCAGCTTATGCAGATGAAGATTGGAGACGGCTATGAAAACAGCAGAAATATTATTCCCGGAAATCTGTAATCTTTTCGGCGATACGGGCAACGCCCGCTTTATAAAAAGCTGCGCTGAGGATTATATTGAAACTCCGTTAAACGGCACGCCGGCCTTTGTCGGCGAGGACGTGAAGCTAATTTATTTAGGACCGCTTACAGAAAATAATCAAATAAGAGTCATGGAACGCCTTGCGCCTTACAGAGAAAGAATTTCCCGGCTTATAGATAACGGAACGGTCTTTATCGCCACCGGAAATTCCTATGAAATTTTCGGAAACAGCATAACCGACTCTGACGGCTCCGTCACGCCGTGTCTGGATATTCTCGATTTCAGGTTAAAAGGAATTTCTTTAAAAGGGAAAGCGGTCTTATACTTGGAACCTATAAGGATATGGAAATAGTGGGATTTAAGGCTTCCTTTACAAAAATCTATCCCGGAGAATCGGCAGAATGCTTTGTCCGCGTAACCAAAGGTCTTACTATGAATCCTGAAAGCAGCTTTGAAGGTATTGTAAAAAACAACTTTTTCGGAACTTCGATTCTTGGACCCTTGCTTATACTGAATCCGCTTTTTACCAAAAGAGTTTTCAGCGTCGCCGGTATACCTGCGGAAAAAATTCCGTTTTACAACGAAATGATGGACGCCTACAGAATAAGACTGAAGGAATTCAAGCAAAAACAAATAGGCATACACTGACATAAAAAAGGACTTGCAGAAAAAAGCCTGCAAGTCCTTTTTTATATCGCTGCAAATCAGACCTCGTCCGACTCCACAGCGTCTTCAGCTTTATCAAAAATTTCTTCCTCAGTACAAGCGCACGCGTCGGATACAACGCCCACGTCCTCAGCCTTGTCCGCCGGAATATCGTTGAAGTCGTCGTTGTCACAGTCCTCGCGGTAATCGTCGTCGCAGCCGCAGCAGCAGTCGTCGCAATCGGCGTCTATCGCGTCGCAGCCGCAAGACTTATTTTTTGAAGATTTATAAATAACTGCGGCGGCTGCGGCTGCGCCGGCGGCTAAAAGTCTAAAATCAAACCTTTTTTCATATTATTGTCCTCTTTTCTCCGCAAGAAAAATATTATACGGCTTGCGGTCCGAAAGAAATATGTGCGTTTTTATTATTATATCACAAAGCAAAATAAATTTCAACAATTTTATAAATTTTTTGTGATATACATCAAAATTGAAATTGCTGTGACGGGCGCCGTTTCACATCTTAATATTCTGTTTCCGAGCCACACGGCGTTTATACCGGCTCTGCGCGCATAATCCGCTTCCTCGGCGTCGAATCCGCCTTCGCTTCCTATAAAAAGAGAAAAATTACTCTTTCAAAACCTCAAGCTCCGAAAATCTGATACCGCCCTCCTCGTAAAGCATTACCGGACATTCGCTTTCAGACATTTCGGCAACCGCTTTCTTAAAGCCTATAAGCGGCATAACCCGCGGAACTATTCCCCTTCCCGACTGCTTGGCCGCGCCCATGGCTATCTTATTCAGTCTTTCAAGCTTTTTGGAAAAATCCTTTTCGGAGGGCCTTGAAACGCACCGTCTTGTCAAAACCGGAACTATTTCGGCGGCGCCCAGCTCACCGATTTCTGAATAATAAGCTCAAGCTTGTCCAGCTTAGGCACGGCCTGATACAGGGTAAGATTTATATCCGGTTCGGCGGCGCAGGGCGTATGCTCCAGTATATCAAGAAAAACCGCGTCCTCGGTTATTCTCTTGACGGCGCACCTGTAATCCACGCCCTCCGCGCATACCGTCAGCCTTTCTCCGGGTTTCATTCTGAGCGAAAAACCGATATGCCTCGCGTCTCCGCCTGTAATAACAGGCAGCTCCGGATTCATTTTTTCAAGAAAAAATCTCGGCATAATTCCTCCCTTTTATTGTTTGCATGAATATTATAAAAAATCCTAAGTAAATTATACTATATCCGGCCTTTTTTTTCAATATTTTTTTACAAATTTATGCGTAGTCCATTGACACCGCCGGATATATGGAGTATTATAAATATCAGTACTGAACGAAAAGAGGATTTATTTTGATTAAGAAATTTTTTTCACTTTTAACATGCGCCGTGCTTTCAGCGTCGCTTTTCTGCGGCTGCGGCGATGAAAGCGGCTCGTCCAATGAATATTATTACGGACAGGCTCTCAAGGAGGTCGACGGCAAGGATATATATCTGATTTATGACGGAAGATACGTTACGGACGACGAAATGGACGTTTTAACAAATTATTACAGCTCTATCCAGAGAAAGGACTATGAGCTGTTTAAAACAACTCAGCCCGGGCCGTACGTCGATTTCCTTGAAAAAAAGCAGTCAAAGGAAGTCTCCTCGTATGTGGACGACTTCTATAAGGAGGTCGAGGACGGCGTCGGGGGAGATTTTGATTTTACCCAGATAGAAGTTACCGACTGCGGCACAAGTCGGGAGGATTCCGGAATAAACGATATAAAAGAGCTTCTCGACGGAATTTACGAGGACGCCGGTATGGAAAAGAGCTTTTCAGATACTGTCAATGACGCCAAATATATAGTGTTCAATCTGTCTGCTGAGAGCAAGGACGGTGAAACCTTTAATCTTTCGGACGAAATGAAGTATATTTTTACCTGCGAGGACGGAACGTATATTTTTTAAACGGAGGGATAAACATGAAGGACGATCCTGTCATAGTAAAAACTGCGGAGCTGATCAAGGAAAACTGCTCTGAAATCGTTAAGATATATCTTATTAGCTATAAGGTGGATAACGGAGGAGAGGTTACCAGCTTCAAGCTTGCGCTTATACTGAGGGATGATGCGGAAAATCTTCCCGAGCTTGAATGCCGTCTCTATCTCAACGTAGACTGCGAGCTGCCTTTCGACATGGTAATTTACCGCAGAAGCGAATTCGATAAGCTTAAAAGCGAAATCGGCACCTTCGCATGGAAAATAAATAATTCGGGAGCTGTGCTTTATGAGTAGAGGATACCGCGACGGCGACAGCAGAAGATATTTTGACTGGCTTTATTACGCCAACCTGGATCTGCTTGCGGCAAAAAATCTCCAATGCGACGAAAGGTGCTACAACGGAGCCGCGTTTCACTGTCAGCAATGCATAGAAAAAGCTCTCAAGGGCTATCTTCTTTTTAAAAAACACCGTCTTTACGACGGTCATAACCTTACATGGCTGTGCAAGCAGGCAATGCAGATAGACGGACATTTTTCCAAATGGCTTGAAAAAAGCGCGCTTTTGAACCATTATTATATAGAAACCAGATATCCGGCAGATATACCATTCGACATAGACACGGATACTGTTATGGAGCTTATACACTCCTCGTCAGAAATGCTTAGCTTTATAACGGAAATTATACATTTTGATTTCAGAAGCTACAGAAAAAAATAAAAGCGGGCTTTTGTCTTGTAAAATAAATATTGATAAAGGCTTTATTAAAAGCAAAAAGGAGCTTAGCGCTCCTTTATTTTTTTATTTCAGTAGAAAATTTTCCCTGCGGCCTATTTTTTCCCCCATTTTTACAACCGTTTCAAAACCGTCGGCGGTATTTTTCAGTATGTCCCCGTCAATAATAACCGCGTCCTTTTTTACCAGCAGAACAATGGTCGAGCCTCCGAATTCAAACATTCCCTTTTCCATGCCTCTGCGTATTTCACCGGCGGCGTCGTGGTTGACAATTCTTCCCACCATCATAGCTCCGACCTCCGCTTGAACCACATCGCCGAAATTATCCGTGTGAAGCACCGTATATTCACGGGTATTCTCTTTATAAATATCGGCAAATTCTAAAGCGATAGGATTTACCGTATGATATTTGCCTTTTATCCTCCTGTTACCGGATTTTCTGCCGTCGTCTATATAAATATATCGGTGATAGTCGTCTACCTCAAGCCTGAATATCATGCAGTAGCCGCCCGTATATCTCCGGGCAAGCTTTCCGCACCGCAAAAGCGAACTGACGCTGTAGCATGAATTCTTTATTTTAAAAACGCTGTTCCGATCTATCTTAAATACGCTCAGCTTGGAATCGCAGGGACTTATAAAATGCTCCGGGCTTTTATCAATCGGCCGATTTTCGGCTTTTATCCTTCTTGTAAAAAATTCGTTATACGAGCGATAGAAGGCAGGCTCATATTCCGACATATCTATACCGGATTTCTTTATAAACGGAACTATCATAAACCGCGACGCGGTACCGCTGCAAAATCCGCCGGCTATCTCGGAAACCGCCGGAGCAGTCAGCAGCTTAAGAACCGCTCTGCCCGGTAAAGATCCGTAAAGCAGATTCAGCAGCGTTTCCTGCCCGTCGTTCTTAGTTATTATATTTCCGCTTCTGTCCTTGAATTTCTTTATCATCCGTTGTTTTTCACCTTATATATAAGCCAAATCATTTCAGCCGCGCCAACGGCTATAAAAATGAGCATAGTTTTCATTTTCGGCTTTTTCAGCCTGAAGCGAGTAATAAAAGCCGCGCCTATAAGCAGAAGCAAAAAAGCGTAAATATCCGGAAACAACGCTCCCATATCCTTGCGGAAGCTGTAAAACAGCGGAAGTATAAGAGCGACGCTCGTTACCGGCAGTCCCTCGTATTCACGTCTTGCCTCGCTTGTTCTTACCTGTCTTGATTCCTCCGCGACATTGAAATACGCAAGTCGTATCAGCGCGGCAAGAGTAAAGAAAATCATTATAGCGATATGATAAAATTTGTTCATACCGACAGAATAGCCGATCGCCGCGGGAAGCAGTCCGAAGCAAATAAGATCGCAGAGCGAATCTATTTGTATTCCGAATTTTTTCTCGTCGTCGGTTCTCTTTCTTGTGCGGGCGACCTTGCCGTCGAACATATCGCACAGACCGGATATCATCAGAGCAATCACCGCCATGGTGATATGGCTTCCGCTCATGGCAAGATATATTCCTATCAAAGACGACGCGAGCCCCATATAGGTCAGGATAACCGTATAATTATAAAAGCCTATCATGACGTAATCTCCTCATTAACTAAAAAACATATGAATTTATTATACCAAATTTCCGTCAAACTTTCAAGGCATAAAAAATATAAAGTTTTAAAAAGACGGAATTTAAACCTTCGCGCTGAAAACGTCTGCGTTTTCTCTTTATTTCCAATATATTCAAAACGCGTAAGAAAATTTGTTTTGTGTATATTTTACATTTTACAATTAAGAAAACCAGCATGTTTAATAAAATTTAAACCAATAATACGCATGAAATGTCCTATATACTTTACAAACTCAGTTAATTAGGGTATAATGGTAAAGTTATCAAGAATTTATCAGAGGTGTTAATATATGTTTAAACTGAAAAGAACGGCGGCTTTTGTTCTGAGCCTGGCTATGACGGCGGCTCTGCTTTCAGGCTGCGGAGACAAGGAAAACTCATCGTCGGACAAGACGTCGGGTTCGGACGGTAAATCCTCCGCGCAGCAGTCCAGCGGCAAGCTTATGAATTTCACTCCTCCGGAAGAGGGCGAGGAAATTATCGTTATGACTATAAAGGATTACGGCGACGTAAAGATCAAGCTTTTCCCGGAACAGGCTGAAAAAGGCGTTGAAAATTTTACCGGTCTTGCTGAAAAGGGCTATTACGACGGTCTCATTTTTCACAGGGTAATCAATAATTTCATGATTCAGGGCGGCGATCCCGAGGGAACCGGAATGGGCGGCGAATCGCTTTGGGGCGGTAAATTCGACGGAGGAACGTCTCCCGACCTTACCCATGCGGCGGGAGCGGTCGCATACGCGAACAGCGGCGGAACATCTACGGACGGCAGCCAGTTTTACATCGTTACCGGCGAAACTTACGATGAAGATACTCTGACCTCGCTTACCGAATATTACAAAATAACGTTAAGCGACGAAGCCAAGGAAATTTACACTACTATAGGCGGAACGCCGTGGCTTGACGGATCCTATACGATATTCGGACAGGTTTTCGACGGACTTGATATCGTTTTCGACATTCAGGGCGTTTCCACAGATTCCAACGACAAGCCTGAAAAGGACGTTGTAATCGAAAAAATTTCAGTTGAAAAATACGACGGCGGCGACGTTAAATTCTATATGAGCGACTATAAATAAATTTAAGAATTTAAATCTGGTAATATTATATAAAATTATATATGAAAATATTGTTCTGTTTCTATACTGGAATAAGGATAATTTCACCTGAACAGACTATAATATAGGTGAGAAAAAAGAAAAAGATATTTCTGCTGTGTACATACGGGAAATATCTCAAGGAGAGGAAATCTTGGAAAAATTTGTTGTTAAGGGCGGACGCCGTCTGCATGGCGAAGTCGAAATAAGCGGAGCAAAAAACGCGGCCGTCGGTATAATTCCGGCTGTAATATTGTCCGACGAGCCCTGTATACTTGAAAACGTCCCGGATATCAGCGACGTATCAATCAGCCTGAGAATACTCTATGAAATGGGCGCGGGCGTTCAGACGATCGCCAGAAATACGTTTCGGATAGATCCTTCCGGCATAATGAATTTCTGCGTCCCCTACGAAAGCGCAAGGCAGATGAGAGCGTCCTATTACTTCTTAGGCGCGCTGCTCGGAAAATTCAATAAGGCGAGGGTTTCAATGCCGGGGGGCTGTCCTCTGGGAGACCGCCCCATAGACCAGCACCTGAAAGCGTTTTCCGCCCTCGGCGCGGCATGCTCTATCGACCACGGAATGGTGGACGTAACGGCGGATTCGCTTAACGGAAGCCAGATATATCTGGACGTTGTTTCCGTGGGAGCTACAATGAACGCTATGCTGGCCGCGGTAAAGGCAAAGGGCTTAAGCATTATTGAAAACGCGGCGAAGGAGCCGCATATCGTAGATCTCGCAAACTTCCTTAATTCCATGGGCGCCGACATCATGGGCGCCGGTACTGACGTTATCAAAATCAGAGGCGTCGATTACCTGAAGGGAACTACTTACTCAGTTATACCGGATCAAATCGAGGCGGGTACTTTCATGGTAGCGGCTGCCGCAACAGGCGGAGACATACTTGTAAAGAACATCATACCGAAGCATTTGGAGCCAATAACCAATAAGCTTGAAAAAATAGGAGTAAATGTCGAGGAATTTGACGACAGCGTAAGAATCTGGGTAGACGGTCCTTTGGTTAAAACCAATATAAAGACAATGCCTCACCGGGTTTCCCGACAGATATGCAGCCTCAGATGGCTACTCTTTTGACTCTGGCGGAGGGCACAAGCATTATTACGGAGGGCGTATGGGAACAGCGTTTCAGATATGTCGACGAGCTGCGGAGAATGGGTGCCGATATATCCGTAGACGGCAAGGTGGCGGTTATCGAAGGAACCGGACATCTTCAGGGCGCTCCGGTCAAGGCCTGCGACCTTAGAGCGGGCGCGGCTCTCATTATCGCGGGACTGGCGGCGGCAGGCGTGACGGAAGTAGAGGATATCCACCATATCGAAAGAGGCTATGACAATCTTGACAGAAAGCTTCAGCTGCTGGGCGCGGATATTGTAAAGAAGAGCTTTCCCGGAGCTTCGGTAAAAAAAGCATTATAAAAATATTTATTCGGGCAGGCAGATACGTCTGCCCGTTTTTGTTGGTTTTAAAATATACGACGATTAATGATTCTGTTTCGCCGTATATTTTAAAGTTTTATAAAAATACATGAAAAAATGAAATTTACTTAGTATTATGCAGAAAGGAAAAAATATGGCAAGGATATACCCTCTTTTCAGTTCAAGCAAGGGAAATTCCTCTTTTTTGGAAATCCGTCCGCCGGAATACTTATCGACGCGGGAGCGTCCTTTAAAAAACTATGCGGCGCGCTGGATCGCTGCGGTATAGAAATCGGCGCGGTTAAGGGAGTATTCATAACTCACTCCCACAGCGATCATGTAAAGGGACTTAAAACGCTAACTGCGAAAACCGGTATTCCGGTTTTCGGGCAATGCGAAACTCTCTGCGAGCTTGTTAAAAAGGAGCTTATTTCTCCATGCTCTGAAATATATGAGCTTGACTGTCCGGCCGCCGTGGCAGGAATGGAAGTAAGCTGCTTTGACACTCCTCATGACACGGTCAGAAGCTGCGGATACCGAGTGAGCTTTGAGGACGGCCGCACCTGCGCCGTATGCACAGATCTCGGTCATGTCACTAAAACCGTAGACGAAAATATACTCGGCTGCGATTTGGTTCTGCTGGAATCCAACTATGACGAAAATATGCTGAAAAACGGACCGTATCCATATTATCTGAAAGAAAGAATACTCTCGGCAAGCGGACATCTTTCAAATAAGTGCTGCGCCGGACAAGCTCGAAGGCTGATAAGCAGAGGAACTACAAGAATAGTTCTCGGTCATCTGAGTCAGGAAAATAATACTCCGCAAACTGCGGAAAAAACTGTTTTATCAGGTCTTTCAGAATTTAAAAGAGACATGGATTACATATTGAAGGTAGCCCCGGTAGAAACTGACGGCGAAGCCGTGGTGTTCTGATGATAAATGTAAAAATAGTAGCGGTGGGAAATTTAAAGGAGCAGTATCTGAAAGACGCCTGCGGAGAATACATAAAAAGACTTAAAAGATACTGCAATATAAGCGTTAAAGAATTAAACGAATCAAAACTTTCCGACAAAGCTTCTCCCAAGGATATACAAAAAGCGCTGGAAACGGAAGGAAAAGCTATACTCAGAGAATGCCGCGGATATCTGATAGCCATGTGCATAGAGGGAAAACAGCTTTCCAGCGTTGATTTTTCAAACAAGCTCATGTCGGCGGCGGCGGCAGGAGGAAGCAGCGTTACCTTTGTTATAGGAAGCTCGTGCGGAATATCCGACGAGGTCAAGCGAACCGCCGATCTGAAGCTTTCTATGTCTGAAATGACTTTCCCTCACCAGCTTGCGCGAGTTATGCTGACAGAGCAGATTTACCGCGCCTTTCAGATAGCCTCAAACGGAAAATACCATAAATGATTTCATAGAATAACTATACGGTTATTGTGCAAATTGTATAATATATACAACTCTTTTTTGTATCTCCGATTTTAGTCATATTCTATATTTTATATTGACTTTTTTATTAAAATATGGTATTATTATTTTAACAATAATTGTTCGTTATTGAAAAAAAATAAGGAGTTTGATAGAAATGAAGCTATTGAAAAAAGCGCTTTCTGCTTTTGCCGCACTGGCTATGTGTACGGCGTTTTTCGTAAACTCGGCAGCTCCGGCGGATATAATAACCGCGGCAGGAACCGTCCGTGATATGACCTCGCAGGAAGTTGTAAGCGATATGGGCTTGGGCTGGAATCTCGGAAATTCATTCGATTCCTATTATGAAGGACAGACAATGTCTCCTTCAGCCGTTGAAACGGCGTGGGGCAATCCGACTGTTACTAAGGAGCTTATACAAGCAATCAAAAACGAAGGTTTTAAGACTATTCGTATACCTGTAACCTGGATGAACTGCATCGACTCGTCAAACAACATAAATGAAGATTATATGAAAAGAGTTCAGGAGGTTGTTGATTACTGCATTAACGAAGGCCTTTACGTCATACTGAACGTTCATCACGACGGCGGCTCAGAGGGCGGCTGGCTGAGAAACGCACAGAACGACTATACCAACGTTTCCGCAAAATATCAGAAGATCTGGGAACAGATCGCTTCTAACTTTGCAGATTATTCAGACTATCTTATTTTCGAATCTATGAACGAGGTAGGATTCAACACATCGGGAAATCCTACGTCTGAAAACTACAAAACCCTTAATAGCCTTAATCAGCTTTTTGTTAATACAATAAGAAATTCAGGCTCTAATAATGAAAAGCGTCACCTGCTTATCGCTGGATACTTTACCGACACCAATATGACGTGCGACAACAGATTTGAGGTGCCTAACGATCCTGCCGGAAGATGCATAGTTTCCATTCATTATTATTCACCGTCGGCGTTCTGCGTAGCGGAGCCAAGCTCTACATGGGGCTACAGCAAGACATGGGGAACAGCCGACGAGCAGGAGGCTCTTGAATCCGATCTTGATCTGCTTAAAACCAGATTTGTAAATGCCGGAATTCCTGTAATCATTGGCGAATACGGAGTTCTGACGGAATCTGAAAACGGCAAGGACAAGGCGAGCATAGTTACATATCTTAAATCAGTTGCTGAAGGCGCTCTGCAAAGAGGAATTTGTCCTATTCTTTGGGACAGCGGCAACGGCGGCGATATGAAATTCATAAACAGAACCTCAAAAACATGGAATATTTCAGAGCTTGAAGCCGTTTACGCTGATCTTGCCGGAAAATATTCCACAGGAGTTACAACGCCTGCCGTAACCACTCCGGACGTAGAAGAAAATTCACAGAAGGTTGCGCTGAAAGAGGACGAAAAGGGAAATCTGTATGTTGACCTTACGCCTTATGTAGGCAGACTTATAACCGGAGTAGGCTTTACTGTCGAGGGCGATACGTATAACGGCAACGGCGGCGTTCTGCTCGGCTTCAACGTATACAGCGACGCTACTTCCTGGGGCGGCGGTTATAAGGGCATATT
>ERZ860023.960-NODE-960-length-13626-cov-2.376465_pt1 | contig 13626 bp, 11 predicted proteins | sample MGYA00509983_ERZ860023 | MGnify/ENA primary metagenome ERZ860023 (study PRJEB30046, sample SAMN00715180) | human gut metagenome | study: EMG produced TPA metagenomics assembly of the A metagenome-wide association study of gut microbiota in type 2...
CGGGCGGTTCTGGTTGTACGGCGGTGGCATCGAGAGTCACAGGAAGTAACTGAGGACTCTCAGAGGAAGGTAATAGCAGCTTTCCCTCGCGCCACTGCTGGCGCCATTTAAAGAGCAGATTGGCATTAATGCCATTTTCAAGCGCCAGTTTTGAGATGGATATCCCGGGTTCGCAGGAGGCAGCAACGAGTTGCTGTTTAAACTCAGGAGAATAATTAGGGCAGCCTTTACGCCTGCCGGGAGTCATATTTTTCTGCATATCTGACACTTTGGTTCCCACTACTTATTTGGTGGACACCACTTTGTCGGATGCTTCAGATTATGACCAGACGGTTCACGCTGTACGCTTACCTGCGTAACCCCTTTCGAAAAACACATCGGCTGCAGCCAGTAAGATAGCCTCTCTGCGTTGAGCCGATGTAGTGAGTCTGACTGTTTCTGTCATGCTCATAGCCTACCCTCTTAATGATTGTACGGTACGGTACATTACCATCAGCATAGTCAGGATTTGTGTTAAGAGGCAAGTCAGATTGTTGCTAAATAAAAACCGGGAAAATGCCCGATTACAGGCAGACACAGAAACGCTATTTAATACAGCAAAATATATGATTCTGGTTTTGCCTCATGCCCGGTACAAATGACACAAAACCAGTCAGAAAAGTCGACGAGGCGGGATGTCGGGCCTGCATTCACAGGAAGGGGGGAGGGATGCATGAAAAAATCAATATGAATACAGCATCCTTACATATCAATCAGTCAACACAGTGGCCTCTGATAGTGATGATAATATTACGGAATTAACTCATTTCCCGGCTTTACAGAAAGCGAGCAAAAACGCTGATACCGCATCTTTTGCCCAGAAGTCACGCTGGGCTGCGGATGCCAGGGAGGCCGGATGCATCAGACACTGCATTTGTGGCTCTCCCCTGACCATATTCACAAAGAGAGAGGCTGCAGAAGCGCATCCGATACCACCAAGAAATATTTCTCCTTTTAACTCTGCATCCTTTAAGACATCGGCAACAATATTGTTCATTCTGTCAGGGCCCGCCAGATAAAAGCGTCGTCCTAATTCCGGAAATCGCGGGGCTTCAGAGGCAACAACACGATAAAGTGCCAGGCCATCTTCTGAAAGCACAATATCCAGATAGAGTCTGGCGAGTTTACCCAGCTTATCAGCAATATCTTTCCCTGAGATTTTGACGTCGTGCACCGTCTGAAGAAACCGTTCGCATTGCTGTTCAACCACCGCAGTAAACAATGCTTCCTTGTTGGGGTAATACGCATAAACGGTTGATTTGGAAACCCCGGCAGCCTGCTGGATCATATCTGTTGTCGCGGCCGAGTAGCCTCGTGCCAGAAATATCGATTTCGCCCCCGCAAGGACCTTCTGCGCTTTCGCTGATACAGCAGGAGTACCTTCAGAAGGCAGGTTTTTATTGTTGTTTTTTGCTTCCCTGGAAGCTCTGTCTGAAACCGGCATCAGTTCTACCTTCATCTACGTTTTGAATAACGGTTAAACATAAAAATGATATGTAATCAAACCGCTCTGATTTGCTTATTGTTCACAGATTCACGTGCAATGGCAAGGCCTGTGAATTTAATCTTGACTGTACCGAACTGATCGGTTTACTTTGTTCGCCATAAATCAGGCTAAACAGGGCAGGCAGGTATGAGGGGTGTGTCAGGTTACCGTGTTGCGCACAGGACGGAGACAGGAAGGTACCGTCCACATTATCTGAAGGGATGTGTTATCTCCGTGCTCAGTCTTGCCCTGGGGGCGTGTGCGGCGATCCCCGATCTGGGCACTGCGCCTCAGCCGGAACAGGCTGCGGCGCTGGTTTCACAACGCAGCTTTTCCGGTCCGCATGCTGACTGGCCGCAGGAAAAGTGGTGGACGGCCTTCGGTGATACGCAGCTTAACGAGCTGATGAGTGAAGCCACCGCGCATTCACCTTCTCTGGCACAGGCGGAAGCACGGGTGCGTGAAGCCACAGCCAGAACGGGCGTCGCCCGGTCCCGGTTATACCCGTCACTGGATGCCAGCGCGTCCATTAATAAAGAGAAGCTCAGCTACAACTACATCTACCTAAAACAGCCGTGCCGCACGGATGGAACGATATGGGACAGACCAGCCTCAACTTTAGCTGGGAACTGGATTTCTGGGGTAAAAACCGGGATGCACTGCGTGCCGCGATATCCGAAGCCAGTGCCGCTGAGGCTGATGCCGCCGCCGCGAAACTGATGCTGACGACGATGCTGGCGGATGCCTATATCCGGCTGCAGTACCAGTATGACAGCCGGGACATTGCCGCGCGCCAGCTGCGTAACCGGACGGACACCGTCAGGCTGGTTCAGTTACGCCATGCTCAGGGACTCGATTCCAGAGTGTCCGTGGAAGAGAGTGCTGCCAGGCTGGATGCTGCCAGAGCGGCGCTGGCTGAAGCCAGCGAGCAAATCAAACTAACCCAGAACAGCATCGCGGCTTTACTGGGCCGGGGGCCGGACAGAGGGCTGGATATCCTGAGACCCCGGTTGCAGATGCGACGTCCGGTCGGGTTACCCGATGAGCTGAGCGCAAACCTGCTCGGGCGCAATCCGGAAGTGGTGGCCGCCCGGTGGCGGGTTGAAGCCGCCGCCAGAAACATTGGTGTCGCCAGAGCGCAGTTTTATCCGGACGTGAACCTGATGGCCTTTGTGGGTTATCAGTCGCTGGGACTGAATAACCTGTTCAGCTCCGGTTCTGATATCGGGAGCGTCGGGCCGGCTATCAGCCTGCCGCTTTTTGAAGGCGGGCGTTTACGCGCTAACTACAAGGGTGCCAGAGCGGAATATGAATACGCGGTGGCGTCATATAACGACGCGCTGACACAGGCATTACGTGAGACCGCCGATGCGACAGGCAGCCTTGCTGCCCTGGTGGACCGGTCAGAAGCGACCGCCTCTGCTCTGTCCCACAGCGAAGAGGCTTATCAGCTGGCAAAAGCCCGGTACTCAGGAGGGCTGGCTGACTATCAGGAAGTCCTCACTTCTGAAGACGGGTTACTCCGGGCACAGCTGGCGAATACCGCCATACATTCACGGGGGTATTCCCTTGATGTGGCCCTTGTCAAAGCCCTTGGTGGCGGATTTGAATCCAGTTCAACATTTGATGCGCAGGTGGAACCGTAATGACTGAAGATAAAGATACGAACGGGCAGCAGGATACGGTTAAGGCTCCGGATAACACGACGGCAAAGAAGGGTAACGGTGACAAAAAAAACCATCGCCGCAAGCTGTTTGCCATATTTGGCGGTGTTCTGATCCTCATCGTCATTGGTTATCTCATCTGGCTGATTTTCTTTGCCGGTAAATCGGTCTCAACGGATAACGCCTATACCGCTGCCGAAGTGGCGGACGTGACGCCTCTGGTCGGCGGACCGGTGAAGAAAGTAAATGTGGTCAACACGCAGCTTGTGCATGCCGGTGATGTACTGGTCGTGCTTGATGATACGGACGCCAGAATTGCGGTGTCACAGGCTGAAGCTGAGCTTGGCAGCGCCCGGCGGAAGGTGATGCAGATTATGGCCAATGACACCGCTCTGGGCGGACAGCTTGATTCGCGTGAAGCGGGCATTCAGAGCGCCGAACATGATGTGGCGAGGGCACGGGCCCGGTTTGATAAGGCCACCCTTGATGAGCGACGTCGCCGGAATCTGGTGAAAGCTGGGGCCGTATCTGAGCAGGATTTTACGGATGCGCAGACAGAATTACGGGAGGCAACGGCCGCGCTGGGAGAAGCGGAAGCCAGTCTGAAAGCTGCTCGCGCTGGCAGTGTCGAAGCGAAAGGGGCCCGGCAGGCGAACGAGGCCCTGTTTCTAAACAGTACCGTTGAAACTAACCCCATTGTGGTGGCAGCCAGAACCCGTCTCGATCAGGCCCGTATAAACCTGGCGCGTATGGTTATCCGGGCCCCGGTGGATGGAGTGGTAACACAGCGCTCAGTGGATATCGGGCAGCATGTTCAGGCCGGAAACCGGCTGATGCGGGTTGTGCCCATCGAGGATATTTATGTTGATGCGAATTTCAAGGAAGGTCAGCTCAGCGACGTCAGACCGGGCCAGAAGGTAGAGCTGACTTCAGACCTGTACGGCAGCGGTGTTGTTTATCACGGCGTGGTTCAGGGATTTGACGGCGGCTCCGGTTCCGCGCTTTCACTGATACCGGCGCAGAATGCCACGGGTAACTGGATTAAGGTCGTGCAGCGACTGCCGGTGCGCGTTCGTCTGGAGCGGGAAGAACTGCGTAAAAATCCTCTGCGCATCGGGCTGTCCATGGAAGTTACGGTGGACCTGACATCGAATGCCAAAGATGACCACACGGAGAAATAAGGTATGTCTGGTTCAGCATTTCCACCTCTGTCCGGATTCAAACTGGTGGTTGCGGCAATCGCGCTCTCGCTCGGGAATTTTATGGTGGTACTCGATACCACCATTGCTAACGTCGCGATGCCCACAATATCCGGTTACCTGGGCGTGTCGACAACAGAAGGAATCTGGATCATCACCGCCTATGCGGTGGCTGAAGCCATCACGGTGCCGCTGACCGGCTGGTTGGCGATGCAGTTCGGTCAGGTGCGCGTATTCCTTTTTTCTGTTGTTGCATTTGTGATTTTTTCTGTCTGCTGCGGTCTTTCCTGGTCACTACCGAGCCTGGCCATTTTCCGTGTACTGCAGGGGCTGGCCGGTGGCCCGCTGATCCCGCTTTCTTCCACGTTGCTGCTTGCAGCCTTCCCGAAGAAACAGGCCAACATTGCCGTTGCGCTCTGGGGAATGATGACGGTGGTGGCGCCCATATTCGGTCCGATACTGGGTGGGCTTATCTCGGATAACTGGAGCTGGCAGTGGGTGTTTTACATCAATATCGGCTTTGGTCTGATCGTGGGGTTCGGGACCTGGTGGGTGCTGAAGGGGAAAGAAACCCATATCAGCCGCTCCCGGCTGGACAGCGTGGGGCTGGGTCTCCTCGTCATCTTTGTGGCGGCTTTTCAGATCATGCTGGATAAAGGACGTGAACTGGACTGGTTTTCCTCGGATATCATTATTGTCTGCGCCATAGTGGCCGCTATCGCCCTGATTTCTCTGGTTATCTGGGAGCTTACTGATGAGCAACCGGTGCTGGACCTGAGCGTGTTCAAATCACGTAACTGGGTGGTATCAACCGTCACGCTCTGCCTGATGTTCGGTATTTTCTTCGGGAATATTGTCCTGACCCCCCTCTGGTTACAGCAGTGGATGGGGTACACGGCTACCTGGGCCGGGTATGCGACGGGGCCCATGGGGATCCTGGCCGTCCTGAGCTCGCCTATTATTGGTCGTCTGCTGCCGAAGGTCGATCCCCGTCTGCTGGTGAGCTATGGCATGGGCGTACTGGCGGTCTCCTTTGTGATGCGTGCCCTGCTGACGTCGCAGGCTGACTTTATGTCGGTTGCTGTTCCCATGTTCGTCCTCGGCGCCGGGGTTCCCGCCTGCCTTATCACGCTCACCTCGCTGGGGGTGTCCGAACTGCCGCCGGAGAAAGTGGCGGCCGGTTCCGGGCTGCAAAACTTCCTGCGTGTTATGTGCATGGCGGTGGGCTCTTCCCTGACCCAGACGTACTGGGAGCATATGACAAAATTCAACCGGGCGGAGCTCGTGACGGCCATCAGTCCGGACGTGCCTGCCACCGTCAGTACCACACTGGGGGCGGCCGGTATTCCGGCAGACACGTCGGCGGCCCTGTTTTCGAGAATGATAGACAGTCAGGCCATCATGCTGGCAACGAACGATTTCTATCAGTCGGCCACCGTTCTGATGCTGGGGTCCATTGGCATTATCTGGCTCATCAAAAAACCGAAGGGGCCGCTTCAGAAGATGTCCGGCCATTAAATGACCGGGAGGATGTCAGCGGGAGTCAGTATGGAAGGCTGGTTCTCCGTAAAAAGATTAAACATACACTCTGGCTGACAGACCGTGAAATGAGGTTGTCAAATGCGACATCATAAATATAAGGCCGTCATGAAATACCTGCCGGTAATAACAGGCGTGTTATTACTGAGTGGTTGTCAGGCGGTGTTACTCGATCCTAAAGGGCAAATTGCCATTGAGCAGCGGGCACTGATAATTACGGCATTCTGCCTGATGTTAGTGGTCGTTATTCCCGTGATCCTGATGGCGGTGATATTTTCCTGGAAATACCGTGCCTCGAATACCGCGGCGAAATATACCCCTGACTGGTCTCATTCCAATAAAGTGGAGGCGGTGGTCTGGACGGTACCCGTCCTGATTATCCTGTTTCTGGCCGTGCTGACATGGAAGTCCACCCATGCGCTGGAGCCATCCAGGCCACTGACCTCTGTGGTGAAACCTGTCGAGATTGAAGTGATTTCCCTGGACTGGAAATGGTTGTTTATTTATCCCCAACAGGGTATTGCAACCGTCAATGAGATTGTATTCCCGGTAAACACCCCCGTGAATTTTCGTATCACGTCCGGTTCCGTGATGAACGGATTTTTTATTCCGGCACTTGGCAGCCAGATTTATGCGATGCCGGGCATGCAGACCCGGCTGCATCTGATCGCCGGTGAGACGGGAACCTTCAACGGCATCTCGTCCAGTTACAGCGGCAGGGGGTTTTCCGGTATGAAATTTAAAGCGACTGCCGTACCGGATAATACCGCGTTTGAACAGTGGATCGCTGATGTGAAGAAATCACCGAATATGCTGCTCGGTCCGGCTGATTTTGAAAAACTGGCTGAGCCTGACGAAAACCACCCGGTTGAGTTCTTCTCCGTCGTCGATCCGACGCTGTTCAGCTACGTGACTCAAAAATTCAAAACATTCAATAAAGGCGCTGGCATATCTGATGACCAGTTCAGGGCCCGGAACAATATCTCTCTTTCAGAGAGCAGGGGAGTTGATTTATGTTTTTAGGAAAACTGACGCTGGATGCCATACCTGAGGACCCGATTGTCAGGGTTACGATTGTTGGTATTCTGGTACTTGGGGCGGCAATCATCGCGGCCATTACGTATTTCGGTAAGTGGAAATATCTCTGGTCCGAATGGCTGACCTCTGTTGACCACAAAAAGCTCGGGATTATGTACATCATTGTCGCGTTTGTGATGTTACTGCGCGGCTTTTCCGATGCGATAATGATGCGCAGCCAGCAGGTCCTGGCCTCATCCGGTGTGGAAGGTGCCGGGTATCTGCCGCCCTGGCACTATGATCAAATTTTTACCGGTCACGGTGTGATCATGATTTTTTTCGTGGCCATGCCTTTCGTTATCGGCCTGATGAATATTGTGGTCCCCCTGCAGATTGGTGCACGTGACGTGGCTTTCCCTTTTCTGAATAACCTGAGTTTCTGGTTAACCGTGGTGGGCGTGGTACTGGTGAATCTCTGCCTGGGAGTGGGGGAGTTTGCGACAACCGGATGGCTGGCGTATCCGCCGCTTTCGGAGTTAGCGTACAGCCCCGGTGTCGGGGTGGATTACTGGATATGGACACTCCAGCTTTCCGGTATCGGGACCACGCTGACCGGCATTAACTTCTTCGTCACCATCCTGAAAATGCGTGCGCCTGGCATGACCATGTTCAAAATGCCGGTGTTTACCTGGGCGTCGTTGTGTACCAACGTGCTGATTATCGCTTCTTTCCCGGTGTTGACCGTCACGCTGACATTGCTGACCCTTGACCGCTATCTGGGTTTCCATTTCTTCACCAATGATATGGGCGGCAATATGATGATGTATGTCAACCTGATTTGGGCGTGGGGTCATCCGGAAGTCTATATTCTGGTGTTGCCGGTTTTCGGGGTCTACTCGGAAGTGGTGGCAACCTTTTCCAGGAAACGTCTGTTCGGTTATACCTCGCTGGTGTGGGCAACGGTCGCCATCACTTTGCTTTCCTTCCTGGTATGGCTGCATCACTTCTTCACCATGGGAGCCGGTGCGAACGTTAACGCCTTCTTCGGGATCATGACGATGATTATCGCTATCCCGACCGGTGTGAAAATCTTCAACTGGTTGTTCACCATGTATCAGGGGCGCATTCAGATGCACTCCGCTATGTTATGGACGGTAGGTTTTATTGTCACCTTTTCTATAGGGGGAATGACCGGCGTCCTGCTGGCCGTGCCGGGAGCTGACTTTGTCCTGCACAACAGCCTGTTCCTGATTGCCCACTTCCATAATGTCATTATCGGCGGGGTGGTGTTCGGCAGTATGGCTGGTGTGACCTACTGGTTCCCGAAAGCGACGGGGTTCACCCTGAATGAAAAATGGAACAAGAGGGCGTTCTGGTTCTGGATCATCGGATTTTATGTGGCGTTTATGCCGCTCTATGTGCTGGGGTTCATGGGGATGACCCGCCGCCTGAGTCAGAATATTGACCCCCAGTTCCATCCCCTGCTGGTCGTGGCAGCCAGCGGTGCTGCGCTGATAGCCTGCGGGATACTGTGCCAGGTCATTATGTTCTGGGTGTCGGTGCGCGACCGCCACGAAAACCGGGATATGACCGGCGACCCGTGGGGCGGACGGACACTGGAGTGGTCCACCTCTTCCCCGCCGCCATTCTATAACTTTGCTGAAGTGCCTTTTGTCCACGAACGTGATGCGTTCTGGGAAATGAAGGAAAGAGGAGAGGCATACAAGCAACCTGCTAACTATGCCGAAATCCATATGCCGAAAAACAGCGGGGCGGGGCTGATTATTGGTCTGCTCTGCATCGGGTTTGGCTTCGGGGCTATCTGGCATATCTGGTGGCTGGCGGGATTGTCATTCCTCGGGATTATCCTGACCTGGGTTATTAAAAGCTTCGATGAAGACGTGGATTATTACGTACCCGTCGCCGAGATAAAAAAAATCGAGGATCAGCACTTTGCAGAAATAAACAAAGCCGGTGTGACATATGGTAAGTGAAGCTCTGGATTCATCCTTCCGCACCCGTGCTCAGCACGGGCATCAGGGTACAGGTGCCAGTAAGGTCTTCGGCTTCTGGATCTACCTGATGAGCGACTGCATTATCTTCGCCACCCTGTTCGCGACTTACGGCGTCATGGTTCATAACATTGCAGGTGGTCCGGCGGGTAAGGATATTTTCGAACCTCCGTTTGTCCTGGCGGAAACCGTGCTGCTTCTGCTTAGCTCGATTACCTATGGTTTTGCTGTTATCAGCATGGATAAAGACCGCGAGGGCGGTGTACTTGGATGGCTGACCCTGACATTTCTGTGTGGTCTGGGTTTTATCGGAATGGAAGTCTGGGAGTTCAGTCACCTGACTGCTGAGGGTTTCGGCCCACAGCGCAGTGGCTTCCTGTCAGCGCTATTTACTCTGGTGGGCACCCATGGTCTGCATGTGACATGTGGACTGATCTGGATGCTGATCCTGATGTATCAGGTTGCCCGACGAGGTCTGTCAGGATTCAGTCGCCCCCGTCTGATATGCCTGAGTCTGTTCTGGCATTTCCTCGATGTCATCTGGATTTGCGTGTTCAGTATTGTTTACCTGATGGGAGCAATGCCATGAGACATTCTGCAGACGCACAGGGCGTAGCTTACGGCAATACGATGTCTTATATAACCGGCTTTCTCCTGTCGGTCATTCTGACGGCGATCCCGTTCTGGCTGGTTACGGACAGTGGTGTTTCCGCAGGGATCATCGCAGGCGGGGTCATGACGTGTGCCGTTGTTCAGGTGCTGGTTCATCTGGTGTATTTTCTTCACCTGAATGCTTCTTCTGAAATGCGCTGGAACCTCGTGGCCATTGTCTTTTCCGCTGTCATTATCTTTATCATTATTACCGGGTCGCTGTGGATTATGTGGAATCTCAATCATCAGATGATGTGAACAGGACTTTGGCCTTTCTGTTATTCCTGTCTGCCTCATTGTGGGGGGCTATATATGGACATAAAAAAAATACGGAAGGAAAAGATAAACCGACTTGTAGTGTCTGAAATTATGCAATGGATTGATGAGCACCTGGAGGAGCCGCTCAGGGTAGATGATGTCTCTGCCAGAGCGGGTTATTCGAAATGGCATTTTCAGCGGATGTTCAAGGAGGTGGCAGGAATAAGTCTGGGGAGGTATATAAAACTGAAAAAATTAAGACGTGCATGTTTTTTACTGGAAAATACGGATATCCCCGTTATTGAAGTGTGTCTTATGCTCGGATTTACCAGTCAGCAGGTATTTACGCGGGCGATGAGAAATGAAATTCACAAGACGCCTGGTGCTGTCAGGAGAAATAAATCTGTTCAGAAAGTTATTTCGGATATGAAACCTGGGTAGTTATGAGTTTTGCTGAATAATGGTTTTTATTTTTATGGTTACACAAGGGGAGAGTTATTGATAGTTTTATCATAAATCCCATCTGGACCAAGGGAATATAAGTGTTTAATGAGATTGATGAGCTGGTTGAATGAAGCAGAGCTTTTTTACGCAAATTAATAATCCATAAGTTTGGAAGTCTAAAACGAAGCCGGTAATAAACAAGATTGTGTATCTCCGTGGATGATAGCGCTTAATCTTACAGGGGGGAAAAACTTCTCAGCGTGAATAATTGGTTTTTTATGGTGCAGAACAGGGAGTATCACAACAATGAGCAGCACTACATCAGGAGAAAATCATGCTCAACAGAATCAAAACATTCAGGGCTTTGTTTTCAAAAGAAGAGCCGACAGTAAACTCATTATCTGGTGCGGAGCCTCCCGCTGGATACTACTCACCCCATTGCCCTGACTTGCTAATGGGCAGAACACTGAGAAAACGATGTCTCCAGCAGATATGGGCGAACAACTCTCTGTCCGATGAAGTGTACCAGCGTCTCTATCTGTTCCCGCTCAGGAATCTTCTGTCGCATGTACAGAACGTGCCTGCTGCCCGGCAAGGACACTGGTCCCTGGCGCACGGTTTTGGTGATTTGACACTGCAGTTTACTAGCTATGCAGTCAGACTTGCAAAGGGTTACATGTTTCCACCAGGTGCAGCCCCGGAGGAACAGGCAGTGCAAAACGTTATGTGGAATGCCGTTATCTACTGGTCAGCACTTTTTTGGCATTTACCTCTGTTGCTCTCTCTGGAAGGAGAATTGGTTAGCGGATTGGGTTGGCAACCAGGTATTGCCGTACCGGATGTGCCTTACCGATTTCGATTTAGGGAAAAAACTCCAGAAGGAGAAGATGCTCTGGCTTTCGCATCGTTAGTCTCGGGACAACTGATGCCCGGGGAAGCGTTTAACTGGCTGGCAGGTAACCAGTCTGCGTTGCAGAACCTTTCTGGTGCGTTGTGGAACCGACATCCAATCATGCCAGTTATGCGTAACCTGCTGAATCAGGCGGCAGAGAAAGTTGGATCACCATTGAATATGGACAATTCAATTACAGTCGAAAGCCTCCGGACCGAAGACCTCAGGATGCAATTACAGGAAAGAACTAATCCCTTAGAAAATTTTAAACTACAGCCATCAGCAGAACGTTCAGGCATGGCAACTTCTGCTGATACATCTTTTATAATACCTTCAATCCAAGGTTTTACATTTGGCACCGGAATTGAAGATACCTCTGAAGCAACGGATTTCCTTCAGAGTGGAGGTACTACAGAGGAGAAAATGTTTTTCAGTGTTGACGAACACAATTCACAGGAGTCCTTTTCAGAAACTGATGAATTATTATCACTTTTTACCCTCTCTACATCACAGGAAAACGTCAAAGAAATAGAGAAAACTATGATGGGTATTACTCCTGCTGTACGACATGGAGTAGGGGGTGTTGAAAGGGATAAGGTAGAAAATATGTCTATTCAGAAAGGTAAAGCCATGACCGCCCAGCAAGATTATAATAATCTTCATAATACAGTTGTTAATAATGGAGATAAAAAAACAGCTTCTATTCCTGTAGACATTACCGTTGCTGACATAGTGGAAGGAGAACTATTTTGGACCTGGTTTCGGGATGGAGTCAGTAGTGGAAAGATCAGTTTTAACAACAAGGAAGATAAAATCCATATTATTTCCGGCCATATATTTTTACCCATTCCTGGGGGTTTTTTTGACTATCTCAAGGCCATTGGTAAACCGGGGGAATACCGGGAAAATCTTCAGGCTTCTTTTGAGCGACTGAATTTACATAAGCGTCGTGATCACAGGCGATTTTATTTTGCTCGGCTTTACGATACACCCGACAAGGCCGGAAAGTTTAAACGAGTGAAAGGCTATCTGTTGAAAAGCAAGGATATATTCAGGAAAACGGTACCCCAGGACAGTCAGTTCCTTTCGTTCTCATGACCGCAGCGTTGTGTTGATATCCGGTGAGTTATTATTACCAAGAGAGGAGTGGAAAAATGAAAGAAAATAACGCTAACTGGCTATGGCAGGAGCTTACGGATGAATATTTTTTCTGTAAATCACTGCGTGAAGATACAGAGTGGAGTTATAATAAAGTTATTCGTGGCTTCAGGAAGCATATTGGGGACAACTGTTCACCTTATAACATAACAACCCGCGATGTGCTTGAATGGCGTAGAAATGTATTAAAGAAACAGGGGCTCTCTGCACATACCTGGAATAATAAAGTTAGCCATATGCGTGCGCTTTATAATTTTGCTATATCTACTCACCTCACAAACTTAAGTAAGAATCCTTTTAATGGTGTTTCAGTTAAACAGGACAGGAAACGCAAGAAGACCCTGACAAAAAATCAAATGACAAAAATTTGGCTTATCATGCAACAGTTCGAGACAGAGCAAGGCTCTAAGACAAAATGTGCTTTGCGCCCTACCTGGTATTGGTTGGCCGTTCTTGATACGCTACGTTATACAGGTATGCGACAGAATCAACTGCTGCATATCCGTCTGAAAGATGTTTCCCTTGAAGATGGCTGGATTGAGCTCAGAGCCGAAGGCAGTAAAACCTATCGGGAGTGGCGAGTCCCCATTGTCAGCCACTTGCGCCCGCGTCTGGAAGAGCTGTTAAAGCGTGCCAAAGACTGTGGCGCTGGAAATAATGATGCATTATTTCATTATGAACGCTTCGTCTCTTCACTAACTGAACGAGATGTTCTTTCAGAAAGGCCTTCCCTACAACCATTACGCTCTTTTTTTCGCAGGCTATCAAAAGAGTGCGGGTTTGATGTTTCTCCCCACCGGTTCAGGCACACCCTTGCCACGACACTGATGAGCTCACCAGAACGGAATCTGCAACTTGTAAAAGGACTTCTGGGACACAGTAATGTGAGCACGACAATGGAATACGTTGATATTAGTATGGATATCGTGAGTCAGGCTCTTGAGAGGGAAATGGCGCTTTACACTGACAAGTGATAAATCTGAGGGGCGATTTTACAATGGTTGACATTTTGTCACGTCATTGTAATTATTTAATGTGATCGAGAAAAGGGAGCCTGGGCCAACAGGCTCCCTTATCGAGAGGGTAAATATTGATGCATGCTGATGTGAGGATCAACATCAACAAGTACCACTCCCGTTAAACGCTCGCCAGGTTTTTCACCTATGACCAGCGGCTTCGAATAGTGGTGCCCGGAGGCGGAATCGAACCACCGACACGGGGATTTTCAATCCCCTGCTCTACCGACTGAGCTATCCGGGCAACGGGG
>ERZ860023.961-NODE-961-length-13620-cov-1.745079_pt1 | contig 13620 bp, 14 predicted proteins | sample MGYA00509983_ERZ860023 | MGnify/ENA primary metagenome ERZ860023 (study PRJEB30046, sample SAMN00715180) | human gut metagenome | study: EMG produced TPA metagenomics assembly of the A metagenome-wide association study of gut microbiota in type 2...
CAATATGCACTTCGCCACCCCCACCCGGCAGGTGCCCCGCTTCGCCAAGGCGGGTCTGCCCGGAGAGAGCCACGACGTGGTGCTGGAGCTGAAGCTGCTGGCTGACGTTGGCCTGGTAGGCTATCCCAGTGTAGGCAAGTCCAGCATTATCGCACAGGTGAGCGCTGCCCGCCCCGAAATTGCTGCATACCATTTTACAACGCTGTCCCCGGTTTTGGGCGTAGTACGTTTGGACGAGGAGCGCAGCTTTGTGCTGGCGGATATCCCCGGTTTGATTGAAGGTGCACATGAGGGCGTTGGCCTTGGCCATGACTTCTTGCGTCACGTAGAGCGTACCAAGGTACTGCTGCATATTGTTGACGTTGCAGGCGTTGACGGCCGTGATCCGATTGAGGATTTTGACAAAATCAATACAGAGCTGGCAGAATACAGCGATCGTCTGGCACGTCGTAAGCAATTGGTTGTTGCCAATAAAATGGACCTGCCGGAAGCGCAGGAAAACTTTGAGCGCTTAAAGGAGTACGTTGAAGCTAAAGGCTACGAAATCTGTAAGGCAAGTGCTGCTACCGGCGAAGGTCTGCGTGAGCTGATGTTTAAGGCTTACGACCTGCTGCTGCAGTATGTTCCGGAAGAGGATGAAGAAGACCTGGCACGCTTTGACGAGATTGATCCGGACAGCTATGAAATTGTTGTCGGCAATGATACCGATTGGGAAGTTCGCGGCAAGAACATCGAGCGTCTTGTTGCTATGACTAACTTTGATAATGATGAGGCACTTTACCGCTTCCAGCTGATCTGGAAACGTCTTGGTATTGATGAGGCGCTGAAGGAGAGAGGCGTACAGGAAGGTCAGAGTGTGCGTATTAGGGATATGGTTTTCGACTACAAAGAGTAGTGAGTACGCAGATAATGCACCGTCGAGCGTCATGAAGTCTCTTCGACGTACATGAAGTACGCCGTCGTCGACTTCATTTAGCATCCGACACATTCTCTGCGCCCTTGGCGAAAGAGATGTATTGTGTGTAACGCAAAAAATATAAAAAACTAGAACTGCAGGTGAGGGGAAATGTTAAACAATGAAGCAAGCCGTGAGGCTTTGCAAAAGGCCAAGCGCATTGTCATCAAGGTTGGTACGAGTACGATTACTTATGCCAACGGCAAGCGCAATTTCAGTCAGATTGACCGCTTAGCGCGCGAAATCAGTGATTTGCAGAATCAGGGCAAGGAAATGATTCTGGTAACCAGCGGTGCTGTGGCTGTGGGTGTGGACCGCATGGGCTTGCCCGGCAAGCCGAAAACTATTCCCGGCAAGCAGGCCGCTGCTGCCGTAGGTCAGGGCGTTCTTATGCACACCTATGAAAAATTCTTTGCCGATTACGGTCAGATTGTGGCGCAGGTGCTGATTACCAAAACAGAGGCCATTGACCGCCACCGTTATACCAATACGCGTAACACTTTTATGGAGCTGATGCGTCAGCGTGTAATCCCTATCGTCAACGAAAATGACGTTGTGGCACTTGATGAGTTGAAAATCGGCGATAACGATAATATGTCTGCTCTTGTTGCAGGCATTGTGGATGCTGACCTTGTTATCATTCTTTCTGATGTTGACGGCCTGTATACCGCTAATCCGCAAACGCATCCCGATGCTGTTATTGTGCCTGAGGTTGCGGAATTTACTCCGGAGATTGAGGCAAGTGCCGGCGGTGTCGGCTCTTCCCGTGGTACAGGCGGTATGGCTACCAAGATTCAGGCTGCTAAGGCTGCGACAAGCAGCGGTATTCATCTGGTAATTGCAAGCGGTACCGAGAAGAATGCCATTACCCGTGTGCTGCAGGGTGAAGAGCTGGGAACCTTGTTCGTGAGCCGTGAAAACCGTCTGCAGTTCCGCAAGCGCTGGTTGGCCTTTGGTGCTAAAATCGCCGGTAGTATTGTTGTGGATGATGGTTGCGCCAAGGCTATTCGCAAGGCCGGCGGCTGCAGCATTCTGCCGGCAGGCGTGTTTGCCGTGCAGGGTGAATTTTTGCCGGGCAGTACGGTGAGCGTTATCGATAAGGATGCGCATGAGCTGGCGCGTGGTTTAGTGCATTATTCTTCTGCCGAGCTGGAGCAGATTAAGGGCTGCAATTCCGGCGAGATTGCAAATATTCTGGGACATAAAAATTTTGATGAGGTTATCCACCGCGATGACCTGGTTATTTTATAAGGCAGGGTGAGGATTATGGCAACGTATGAATTGGTGAAGGCTAAGGCGCAGGCTGCAAAGCAGGCTGCAGCAAGCTTGCCGTTACTTCTACCGCAGTTAAGAATGCGGCACTTTTGGCGATGGTTGCTGCGCTTGAGGCACAACAGTCTGAAATTTTAGCTGCGAATAAGCGTGATATGACTGCTGCTGCAGCCAAGGGCATGAAAAGCTCAATGCTGGACCGTCTGAAGCTGACTGCCGAGCGCATCAGCGGTATGGCTGATGGCTTGCGTCAGGTAGCAGGTCTGGCTGACCCTGTTGGTAATGTTATTGATGGCAAAACCTTGCCTAACGGTCTGCATATTACTAAAATTCGCGTTCCCCTGGGTGTTATCGGTATTATTTATGAGGCACGTCCCAACGTTACGGCGGATGCCGCAGGCCTGTGCCTGAAGTCCGGCAATGCTGTTATCCTTAAGGGCGGCAGTGAGGCGATGGAGTCCAATAAAACTGTTGCTGCGATTTTGGCGCAGGCTGCTGAGGGTGCAGGCATTCCTGCGGGCTCTATTCAGTTTATTGATACCAGTGACAGACAGGCTGTGCAGGATTTAATCCATATGAATGGCCTTGTCGACGTGGTTATTCCTCGCGGCGGTGCCGGCCTGATTCAGGCGGTAGTGCGTAATGCCAGCGTGCCGGTTATCGAAACAGGTGCGGGCGTATGTCATACCTATGTGGACAAGGATGCTAATGTGGAGATGGCGATGAAGATTGCCTTCAATGCCAAGGTACAGCGTCCTTCCGTATGCAATGCAATGGAAACACTGCTGGTGCATAAGGATATTGCGGATAAATTTTTGCCGATGATGCTGATGATGTATAATTCCTCTGCCGTAGAAATACGCGGTGACAAGGCTGTTCAGGAGTACAGCGGTCAGGTGCATCCGGCAACGGAAGAAGACTGGTCTACGGAATACGGCGACTTGCGTCTTTCCGTCAAGATTGTGGACAGTATTGAGGAGGCCATGGCACATATTGCCAAATACGGCACCGGTCACAGCGAATGTATTGTTACCGATAATTATCAGGCGGCACAGCTTTTCCAATATACCGTGGACGCTGCTGCTGTTTACGTCAATGCCTCTACCCGCTTTACCGACGGCAACGAATTCGGCTTCGGTGCTGAAATCGGCATCAGCACACAAAAGCTGCATGCCCGCGGACCTATGGCGCTGCCGGAGCTTACAAGTACGAAGTATCTGATTAACGGTAACGGTCAGGTGCGCAAATGAGCTCATATGTAACGGTGTTGCTGAATGGTTAGCAATGAAAAACCTCAGGGATGACAGATGTTACTTAAGGCTGACGTAATATCAGATGCTATATTTTAATAAAGCATAATACTTACTGAAACCCGCTTCAATGGCGTAAGCCGGCGAAGCGGTGTTTTGCTTTTGCAGGAAAGCTGTCTGATGCAGGTAAAATTCACATTTTTGCACTGATTTTTATTGCCTGAGGTATATGCTTTAAGTGTAAAATTTGATATAATTAATTGGATAAGATTGCTTTGTTGCTATTGCACAATTTAGGAAGCTGGAGGGAACTCTTTTGGAAGAATTGTATCGTGAAGAATCTGGAACAAGTACGCAAAGAAAAATCTTTGCAGTGATTGCCTTGCTGATGATTGCGAGCCTTTATTGGCATGAATGGACCTGGCTGCAGGAACATAGACGCTTTGATATGCTGGGCTGGGGTATGGATACAGTGCTTTTGGCTCTGTGGATTTGGCGTGTAGCCTTTGGCTATACTCTGATACTCTACAAGGATATGAAGCTTGAGGTAATCAGCCACGGCTTAGGCTTTATTAAACGCAGTTATGTTGTTGACCTGACCCGTACAGAAAGCTTTACCGATAAATATGTAAAGAGCTTTTTCCGCAAAACAGCGATTAAACATTATATCCATCGCTATAATTCACTTGATGAAAATCCGCAGCGCTTGCTGGTATTTACCGAAGGCAAGAAAAATAAGCTGGCGGGTTTGCTGTTTAAATCCAGTGATGAGTTTGTCCGTGTATTGCGTAAAGAAATGCCTGATAAATTCATTCAGCTTTAATTGATGATTGTTTTGGTATAGGAGGCTTTGACAGATGGAAACAATAGCTAACGTAGAACCGGTGGTAGTATGCGCCCGTGTTATGCAAATATTTTTTGGTTCTTTTATTTACATTTATCTGATTGCCAAGCTGGTTGGCCCCGATAACAAATTGGCCTGGTTCAGAAAACGTAAAAAATATACCTTCTTTAACCGCCGTGGTATTTTCGGTGAGGATATTAACTTTGGTTATCCTGTATGCTGGCAAGGCGTTCTTGTTTTCCTGGCGATTTACGGCGTAGTTTTCGGCTTCGGCTATTGGTATATTTTCGTACACGCATATTAAGCTAAAAGTTTTATAAGAGGAAGGATTTGCTTCAATGGCAGAAATTAGAGGTATTGTTGTTAAAAAGCAGGGCGAGCGCGCTGAGGTAAAGGTTGATAAAGCTGAAAGCGAACTGACAGGCCTGCCTAAATATATAGATTGCTGGAACCCGGTAGGTGCCAAGGCCGGCGATGTGGTTGGTGCGGAATACCGCGATTTTGACCAACGCAAGGCTAAGCTGGTTATTTACGGTCTGCCGGTAGCAGGTATTCTTGCAGGTGTTGCCTGCGGACACAGCATGGCTACGTTCTTTCATATGGATGAATTGCCATTTATCGCTGCCTGCATTGTTTTGTGGCTTTTGGTAACCGTAAACTATGCACGTATTTTTAAACGTGATGCTGTACGCGAAGGCAAGCAGGCTGTTATTTTTGAAATCCAGCAGCCGAAGATTGTTATTGATATGGGTCAAAAGGAATAGGCTGAAGCATGAAGGTTATTTTGGCATCAGCCTCTCCGCGCAGACAGGCGCTGCTGCAGCAAATAGGTATTACTCCGCTGGTTTGTCCGGCGGATTTTGCAGAAGACAGCGGCACTGCCAGCCAGGCGCAGGAGGTTGCTTTGCATAATGCAGCCGGCAAATGCGCTGCTGTAGCAGCAAAAATGGGAGATGAGCTTCCGGTTATTGCTGCAGATACAATCGTAGTAATTGATAATGTTATTTTGGGCAAGCCGCAGGATGCAGCAGCTGCTAAGGCTATGCTGCAGCGTTTGTCCGGACGTACACATCAGGTTATGACAGGCGTTGCTGTATGTTATAAGGGACAAAAGATGTCCGAGGTGTGCGTTACTGATGTAAGCTTTCGTCAGCTGACTGCTGAAGAAATAGATGCTTATATTGCTACAGGCGAACCTATGGATAAGGCAGGAGCCTATGGCATTCAGGGCAGAGGTGCTGTCCTGGTGGAAAAAATCATGGCTGCTATAACAATGTTGTAGGTCTGCCGTTGTCATTGTTGTACTTAATGATGCAAAGATTGGGAGTATGAGGAGCTATGAAGAGTGACTAATCCTGCAGTAAGCAGGACCTGCGATTTTTGCAGTGATTTTAGTAGTATCGACAAAACAACAAACACAGAGAGTATTAAAAATCTTCCCTTAGAGGACAGACCACGGGAAAAGCTTTTTCTGCGTGGGGTGGAAGCGCTGACGGATGCGGAGCTGCTGGCAATATTGCTGCGCACAGGCACTGCTCGAAAATCAGCGTTGGAGATTGCTAAGGAGCTTACAGCTGACGGAGGACTTTACAGGCGTCTGGCAGGAGTGAGGGACTTAAATGAGCTTATGCAAATCAAGGGTATGGGGCAGGCCAAGGCAGCAACAGTTTTGGCAGCTCTGGAAATAGGCAGACGTATTGCGTCGGCCCGCCCTTTGGATAAAATCCATTTTGGCTGTCCGCAGGATGGCGCGGCATTTTTGATGCCACGCCTGCGTTATGCTACAAAGGAACAATTTTTGGTAATTTTGTTAAACAGTAAGAATAAAGTAATAGGCACAGAGCTGGTATCAGAGGGTTCGCTGACCAACTCGGTGGTGCATCCGCGTGAGGTATTTCTGCCGGCGATTCTGCAGCATGCAGCCTCTATCTGCGTGGCACATAATCATCCATCGGGTGATCCGATGCCAAGCATTGAGGACAGGCAGCTGACAGCTGTTTTGCTGGCGGCAGGACAAACGTTGGGGATTCCGCTTCTGGACCATCTGATTATCGGGGACGGTGCTTATTACAGCTTTCAGGAAGATGGAGCATTAGAAGTTTAGGAGGATAGTCGGAAATGAAGTTTACTTTCCCTAATATCAGTATTTTTAACAATATGTCGGATGACATGGGTATAGATTTGGGCACTGCGAATACGCTGGTGCATTGCAAGGATAAGGGTATTATTATCCGCGAACCGTCGGTAGTAGCTGTTGAAAAGGACACTAACGAGGTACTGGCAATCGGTGCGGAGGCTAAGAGAATGATTGGCCGTACTCCCGGTAACATTGTCGCTATCCGTCCGATGAAGGATGGCGTTATTGCCGACTATGAAATTACTCAGTCTATGCTGAAATATTTTATTAAGCAGGCTATGGGCAACCGTACCTTTGTACGTCCGCGTATTCTGGTTGGTGTGCCTTCCGGTGTTACCGAAGTAGAAAAGCGTGCAGTTGTTGATGCTACTATTGAAGCAGGTGCGCGTGAGGCTTACTTGATTGAAGAACCGATGGCGGCAGCAATCGGTGCAGGCTTGCCTGTACAGGAAGCAACCGGCAGCATGGTTGTTGATATCGGCGGCGGCACCTGTGAGGTTGCCGTAATTTCTCTGGGCGGCATTGTTGTCAGCAAGAGCGTACGCTGCGGCGGCGATGCTATCGACAGTGCTATTGTACGTTATATCCGCAAAGCCTTTAATATGTTTATCGGTGAGCGTACAGCAGAAAATATTAAAATTGAAATCGGTACCGCAATGAAGGTTGATGAGCCTTCTGTTATGGAAGTTCGCGGCCGCGACCTGCTCAGCGGTCTGCCTAAGAGTATAGAGGTTAATGCCAACCATGTTTGCGAAGCTGTTAACGAGCCTGTAAGCATGATTGTGGACGCTGTTCGTAACACATTGGAGCGTACACCGCCTGAACTGTCCGCTGATATTATGGATCGTGGCATTGTTATGACAGGCGGTAGCTCTATGCTGCGCAATCTGGACAGACTTATTTCTCAGGAAACTGGTATGCCGGTATTCGTATCTGATGAAGCTTTGAACTGTGTTGCTCTCGGCACCGGTATTGCTGTAGAAAATATTGACATTTACCGCAAAGGCTTTATGACCTCTAAATAAGTAGGAATGCAGCATGAATAAGAAGGTTATGTTGGTAGCTTTGTTTGTTCTGGTCCTGTTTTCTATGCTGGCGATGGCCGTAGCAGGCAGAAGCCGTTTTCCTTTGGTCAACAGAGCGGTGGCGGCAGTAGTGCTGCCGGTAGAAAGTATGCTGACCGGGTTAGGCAATGCCGGTGATGGCGTGCGTGGCTATTGGAAGGCACTGACAGTAATGCAGAGCGAAAATGCAAAGCTGAAACAAGAAAATATTGAGCTGCGTAATGCCAATATCCAGATGGCTTCGATGTATGCAGAAAACAGGCAGCTGAGAGGCTTGCTGGAGTATAAGGAGCAGCACAAATCGCAGAAGGTTGTAGCAGCAAAGGTAATTGCCCGCAGCTTCGGCGATTTACGTGACTGCATATATATCGCTGCCGGTAAGGACAGAGGCCTGGCACCTGATATGGCTGTAGTAAACGGCGGCTTGGTAGGCGTGGTTGACGAGGTATATGATGATTATGCCCGTGTACTTTTGCTCACCTCTCCGCGCTGTCGTGTAGGTGCTAGGGTATTGCGCGCTGATTCACGTGCTGTCGGTGTAGCCGGCGGTGTCAGCGGCAAGGATAAGCTACTGTTGGAGCATATTTACCGCGAAGCAAGCCTGCGTGAGGGTGATGTTATCGTTACCAGCGGTTACAGCGGCAGCCATCCTGCGGATATTCTTATCGGTAAGGTTACTGCTACTCATATGGATAGTGTAGGTCTGCTGCAGGAAGCAGATATTGTACCTGCTGCTGATATTGCAGATGTTGAACAGGTATTGGTTATTGTTGGCTTTACGCCGGAAGCGAAAATTGTATTACAGGGAGGACAGGCAAAATGAGGAGACTGATTTGGCCCGTCCTGTTTCTGTTCTTAATGCTGCTGCAGGGTTCGATGTCCGTATATTATACAGGCTGGCTTTCCTGTGATCTGCTGCTTTTGGCGGTATATGCTTATGCGATGCTGCGCGGCGAAAAAGCTGGTGTGGTAGTAGGCGGTATCACCGGACTGCTGCAGGATGCAATGACGGTGAGTATTTTTGGCTTCCATATTCTCAGTCGTATCTGTGTAGGTTATATAGTGGGCCTGACAAAGGAAAAGGTGTTTAAGGATAATTATCTTTATCATATGAGCGCTATTGCGACGATTACTTTTATCCTGCGTTTTGTTTACTGGTGGCTGGAACTTTTGCGCAGTGGCGGGCGCTGGAGCATATTTTTTGCATATTTATGGGATTCCCTGGGCTATATTATAGGCAATGCGCTGTTGGTATGGCCTGTTGTAGTTATAATGAAGATGATTTATGAATGGATCAGAAAAGAAGATATATCTTATTAACCAGGAAGCAGGAAAGGAGACAGACGTAGCCTATGGAAGATAGAAACCGGATAACCAGATTGCACACCTTGCTGGTTGTGTGTCTGGTATTATTTGCTGTGCTGCTGGGACGAATGGTTTATTTGCAGCTGTGGCGCGGTGATTACTACGCCAAGCAATCTGACGGCAACAGGCTGCGCCAGTCGCGTATTCTTGCTCCCCGTGGAATTATTTATGATAGTGAGGGCAAAGAGCTGGTTAACAATCTGCCGGGATATGCGGTAGTATTGCAAAAGCAGTCCAGCTATAAACCGGAAACACTGCAGCGCCTCAGTAATTTACTGCAGATGCCTGTAGAAGAAATTAACGCTAAAATTAAGGCGAGCGAAAATTTTTATGAACCTATTATGCTGAAGAATAATCTTGATCAGCAGATGGTAACAAAAATAGAGGAACAGCGCCGCTATATGCCGGAGGTTATGCTTTCGGTGCAGCCTATCCGCAATTACCCTTATCATGAGCTTGCTGTACATGCTTTGGGTTACGTAGGCGAGGTAAGCTCCTATGAAATTGAGCAGGGACTGTTTAAGAATATTAGTCAGGGAAGTCTTGTCGGTAAGGCCGGACTGGAAAAGACTTATGTAAATATCTGCGCGGTGAGGACGGCGCCTTTATGGAGGAGGTTGATGTTGCCGGTAACGTTGTCAAGCATTACGATTCCGTGCAACCTGTTCCCGGCAAAAATCTGAAGCGACGATAGATTACGAGCTGCAAAAGGAGCTGGAGGCTTTTACAGATAAGCATCTTGCCTTTCTGCGAAGCTCCGGTATTGCTCCCGGAGCGAGAGCAGCGGCGGTAGTAGCTATCGACCCGCGTAACGGTGCGGTAAGGGCGATGGTAAGCCGTCCGGGCTATGACCCCAACTGGTTTGTACATGGCATTTCCTCTAAAAATTGGAACTCCATTAATAATGACACTAATTTCCCGATGAATAACAAGGTTATCACAGGCGAATATCCGCCTGGTTCCACCTTTAAGATTGTTACTGGTAGCGCTGCCTTCGAGCTGAAAAAGGTTGGCCTGAACGAGCCCATTTTCGATGGTGGTTTTCATCCGATGGTTCCTACTATGGGTAACGCCGGCGGCGAGGTTTTAGGATGGCTGACATTTATCAAAGCGTTGGCGATGAGTGATAACGTTTATTTTTACGAGCTTGGTTATCGCGTCGGCATTGATAATATTGAAAAATATGCGCATATCTTTGGCTTTGGCGAACGCACCGGTATTGACCTGGAAGGCGAAAGCAAAGGCCTTGTTGCCTCTAAAAAAGTAAAGCGTAAAATCTGGGATGAGGACTGGCGCTTGGGTGATACCTTCAATGCTGCCATCGGTCAGGGCTTCAACCTGACGACACCGATTCAGCTTTCTGTTATGCTGAGTATTGTTGCTAATGGCGGTACCAAGTATCAGCCATATCTGGTTGACAGTATTATAAACAGTGACGGCAGTCTTTTTGAAAAGCCTAAACGTGCTGAAGGTAAGCATATTGATGTGTCACAGCAGACAATTGACTATATCCGCATGGGCATGAGTGCTACTACGCAGGAGGGTGGTACGGCATCGTACTTTGCCGGCCTGCCTAAGCCAATTGCCGGTAAAACCGGTACTGCCGAAAACTCTCATGGACGTGACCATGGTTTGTTTGTAGCCTATGGTCCGGTAGATGACCCTGAGCTTGTTGTAGTCTGCATTGTGGAACAGGGCGGCTTCGGCTCTGTTGCGGCAGGTCCTATTGTTTATAAAGCATTTGAAGAATTTTTCCAGGAAAAGGGTTATATGCCCCGCCCTGATAAGGATGCCCCGAAAAAGGACACCATCCAATAATGCAGGAAGGAGTACATTGTGGATTTAAAACGTATCCTGAAAAATCTTGACTGGTGGCTGATTGCAGCTGTACTGATTCTTATGGGCTGTGGCTTGGGACTTATCGACAGTGCTACCCATTCCTTTGCTGTCAGCACCGGTAAGGCCTGGCATGTGCAGCGCCAAAGTATGTTTATGCTCTTTGGCCTGGCTATTGTTACTGTATCGTTGGCTTTTGATTACCGTGTTCTCAAAAATTATGCCACCAAGCTGTATATAATTAATATCATACTGCTTTTGGCTGTAATGTTCGTAGGTCAGAGTCAATTGGGTGCACAGCGCTGGATCCAAATAGGCTCTATGTCTTTTCAGCCCAGTGAATTTGCTAAGGTTTTTCTCATTATCTGCTTAGCTACCTTTATGGATAAGCGAATTGAATGGCTGGAGGAATTTAAGGATTATCTGCCGGTTTTTGCATATATTCTGGTGCCGTTTATACTTGTTATGCGTCAGCCGGATTTAGGAACCTCGCTGACATTTATTGCAATCCTGATAGGTATGATTTTTGTCAGCGGCTTTAAGTATAAATGGTTCTTCCGCATGGGATTAGCTTTTATGGCCTTGCTGCCGGCGTTTTGGATGATTCTGAAGGATTATCAGAAGAACCGTATCCGTGTTTTTCTGAACCCGGAGCTTGATCCTTTCGGCAGCGGTTATCATGTTATTCAGTCTAAAATTGCTATCGGCAGCGGCGGCTTCCTTGGCAAAGGCTGGCTGGCCGGAACGCAGAGCCAGTTGAACTTTTTGCCGGAAAACCATACGGACTTTATTTTTGCTGTTGCCGGTGAAGAGTTTGGCTTTATCGGAACGGTGTTTATCATCAGTATGTATATGATTATTATCTGGCGCGGTATTGCGATTGCGCTTGATGCCGATGATACCTTCGGTATGCTTCTGGCAACCGGTGTAACGTCTATGTTTATGTTCCATGTTATGGTCAACATTGGTATGACTGCCGGTATTATGCCTGTAACCGGTGTACCTTTGCCGTTCTTGAGCTATGGCGTCAGCTCGCTGACGACGAACCTTATGTTGGTGGCGATTTTGTTGAATATTAAGGTTAAAAAACAGAACTTACAGTTCTGAGGATGATGATATCAACCTTTTTATAAAATATTATAGGAATCGATCGACGCTAAAGTGCCATATGCTTAGCAACGACTCCTAGGAGTACGTTTAGTACGCCGTCATCGCCGTCGCTTCGCCTCTGACACTTTCTCGTCAACCTTTTATAAAAAACTAGAGGGAGCGGTCGACGCTAAAGCATCATATCAGATAAATATTGACGAAAACTGTTTTTGATAAACCCTTCAATCATTAAAAATAGAGGAGAAAATGAATTTGAAAAAGGATTTAACTATTGATATTTTAAGCAGCGTGCAAAAGCCTGCGCGCTACACCGGCGGCGAGTTCGCCAGCATTGTTAAGCCTGCTGAAGAAGTAGAGGCAACTATTGCTCTGGCCTTCCCGGATGTATACGAAGTAGGTATGAGTTACCTTGGCTTTAAAATTTTATACCATCTGCTGAACAAGGAAAACGGTATTGCCGCAGAACGTGTTTACGCACCCTGGATTGACCTGGAGCCGAAGATGCGTGATGTGAAATTGCACTTTGTACTCTGGAAACCAAAAAGGCTTTGAGCGAATGTGATGTTGTAGGCTTTACTTTGCAATACGAGCTTTCCTATACCAATATCTTAAATATGCTTGATTTGGGTGGCGTGCCGTTGCTTGCTAAGGACCGTACTGATGCAGATCCTTTTGTTATTGTTGGCGGTCCCTGCGTTTACAACCCGGAGCCTTTGGCTGATTTCTTCGATTTTGCTGTTATCGGTGAAGGTGAAGAGGTTTTAGTTGAGGTTATGCGTTGTTACAAGGAGTGGAAGCGTGAAGGCAAACCCGGCGGCAGACAAGAATTTCTGCAGCGTGTGGTAAAAATCAAGGGCATTTATGTACCTTCCTTCTATGATGCAGAATATAATGAGGACGGCACCTTTAAGGCAATTAAGCCGCTGCGTGAGGATATTCCTGCTGTTATCCAAAAGCGTGTTATAGAGGATATGAACAGCGTAGATTTCCCGACATCTCCGATTGTTCCTTTCGGTGAAATCGTTCATGACCGCATCATGCTGGAGGTTTTCCGTGGCTGCAGCCGTGGCTGTCGTTTCTGCCATGCAGGCATGGTTTACCGCCCCGTGCGTGAGCGCAAGCCGGAGGTGCTGATGGACCTGTCGCGTAAGCTGGTAGATAACACAGGCTATAACGAAATCAGCCTGGTATCCCTTTCCAGCGCTGATTATTCCTGCCTGGCTCCGCTGGTACATAAGATGATTGGCGAGTTTAAGGATGAACGCGTCAGCGTTTCTCTGCCTTCTCTGCGTATCGACAGCTTCTGTGTTGCCATCGCTAAGGAAGTACAGGCAGTGCGCAAGAGCGGTCTGACCTTTGCTCCGGAAGCAGGCAGCCAGAAGATGCGTGATGTTATCAACAAGGGCGTAACGGAAGAGGATTTGATGAATGCTGTCGGTGCAGCATTTGAATCCGGCTGGAACAGTGTTAAGCTGTACTTTATGATCGGCCTGCCCTATGAAACTGATGAGGATGTACTGGCGATTGCCGATTTGGCACGCAAGGTACAGTATAAATATTTCCAGATTACCGGTAAGCGTGGCTGCAAGGTTACCGTAAGTGCTTCGTCCTTCGTACCTAAGCCGTATACTGCTTTCCAATGGTTTGCGCAGAATGATTTGGAAGAAATTCGACGTAAGCAGTTCCTGCTGAAGGATGAAATCAAAAAATATAAAAATATCACCTTAAACTATCATGATGCCAAGACCGGCACGATTGAGGCTGTTTTTGCTCGCGGCGATCGTCGT
>ERZ860023.962-NODE-962-length-13594-cov-1.824581_pt1 | contig 13594 bp, 15 predicted proteins | sample MGYA00509983_ERZ860023 | MGnify/ENA primary metagenome ERZ860023 (study PRJEB30046, sample SAMN00715180) | human gut metagenome | study: EMG produced TPA metagenomics assembly of the A metagenome-wide association study of gut microbiota in type 2...
TGAACGGCGACAAGACACAGCCGGGTGACGTAATCTGGGCAGACACCGACAATAGCGGTACGCTCGATGCCAATGACCGTACTATGATAGGTAACCCGAATCCCGACCTGACAATGGGACTTTCCCTGAATGCCAGCTGGAAGGCCATTGACTTCTCAATCACTACTTACGGCGCATTCGGCCAGCAGATTCTGAAGTGTTATCGTGACTTCTCCTCCTCACCCTTGAATAACTATACAGCAGAGATATTCCAACGCTGGCACGGCGAAGGTACGTCCAACAAGTTCCCGAGACTGTCCAGCGCTTCCAGCTCCAACTGGAACAGAGTATCAGACATTTACATCGAAGATGGAGACTATCTCAAGATAAAGAACATCACTGTGGGATTCGACTTCAAGAAAGCATTCAAGAAGTTACCGGTACAACAGCTGCGCCTGTATCTGACCGCACAGAACCTCTTTACCTTCACCGGCTATTCCGGTATGGACCCGGAAATCGGTTACGGTGGCGACGATTATGGTTGGGCATCAGGCATCGACCTGGGCTACTACCCCAGTGCACGTACCTATATGATAGGCTTAAATGTAAAATTCTAATTAACCGAAGAAATTATGAAAAAGATATTATTCATAGCATCAGCAATACTGATTCTTCTTTCAGGATGCGAAAACTTCCTCGATTCGGAACTTTTGACCGAAAAGACAACCGCCAACTTCCCGGAGACAGAAAAGGATGCCCAAGAGATGGTGACGGCCATATACGCCCATCTGTTGTTTGAAAGTCCTGAAACCTCTTCCCAGTATTACATTGCCCAGTTGGCAGGTGACGACTGTCTGGGAGGCAACCTCTCCTACTCCAACAACTGTGCCACCAACTTCCTTATGTACAGTGGCAATCTGAATACATTTGCCGGTATCTGGGACCGTTGCTACACCCTTATCAACCGTGCCAACAATGCCATCAACACAATGGAGAATGTGAAATCATGGTCCAGCGAGAGCGAACGTAACCGACTTTTCGGTGAGTCCTACTTCCTACGTGCCATGGCTTATTATGAGCTGGCACAAGTCTTTGGCGGAGTTCCTTTACGCACCACACTGGAAAGTACCAACCTGCCGCGTGCATCCGTAGACGAAATCTACACCCAGATTGCAGCCGACTTGAAAAACGCTATCGAAATGATGCCGGCAAAGATTTATCCGAAAGGCTCAGACATGACCGGACACGCTACAAAATATGCTGCCGAAGCCATGATGGCACGTGTATTCCTTTTCTATACCGGACGCTACGAAAAAAACGAGCTCCCCAACGGAACTACCAAAGAGGAGGTCATCTCTTGGATAGATGACTGTGTAAACAACTCCGGTCATAAACTGGTGTCCGACCAACGCAACATCTGGGCCTACACCAACGATGCTACCGAAGACAATACCGAAGGGTTCCGTTACCAATACGTTATCAACCATAACCTGAAATGGGAAGGAAACAGTTCCGACGAAACTTTATTCGCCAACAAGCATAACCTGAAATCCGACTGGACCTATACCTGGTTCTCCAACACATGCGCGCAATTCTATTCACCGTCTGCCGACAACTATTCCACAAAGACAGTTATCCCTTCGGCACCGGTTGGGGAGCTGGCCCTGTATCTCCGGCTATGGTCAACGAATGGAAAGACTGGGCCGCCAAGCAGACCTATACGGACGGTTACAAGGAGGATCCCCGTCTGACCGGTTCCATATGGTCGTACAAAGCACTTGATCCGAATGTTGCCGGCAATGTACTGATGGACTGCACCATGGACGAGGGTGAACCGGAATATACCGTATCCTATCGTTACTATGAACAAACCGGCTATTTCCAGAAAAAATACATCAATATCAATTCCTACAATGAAGGCAAAATCGAACCTTTCGGCAAGCAGATGTTCCCCGGAATATCTTCGCAGACATCCCAACAGCTACTCCAAATTGCCGACTTGATTCATATCCGTTTTGCCGACGTTCTGCTCATGCAGTCCGAGCTGAAACAAGACGCTACGGGTCTGAACAAGGTACGTGCCCGCTCCCACTTGGCTCCGGTGGCCTACTCCCTGGAAGCCATCAAGCAGGAACGCCGCTGGGAACTTGCATTCGAGTCCATCCGCTGGTGGGATATCCTTCGCTGGTCGGGTCCTTCGCTTGAGGAAGCCGGTGACATACTCAACAAACAGACCGGGTTCAATATAATAAATGCCGCTACGGTGGTACCGATGGTCAAATTCGACTATAAGAAACGCCTACAAGCAACCCAAGGCTACTGGCCCATTCCGCAAGACGAAACGACATCTCCAATGGAGTCCTTGAGCAGAATCCAGGCTGGGATGCATCTGCCCAGTTCTCGGATTGGAACAATATGTAAGAGTATTAACCTATAAATAAAGACAATATGAAAGTAACAAAAATATTGATAGCAATGCTTGCTTCAGCCTTCATCGTTACTGCATGCGATCCTATCGAAGACGAAGACTTGCGAGACAAATATGTGACTGATGCCGGTACACCCATAACCAAGGAGGCATTACAAGCCGCCATATCCATTACCCAACCCTTCCCCAACCAAGACGGAGTAGTGGAAGGCGACCAGTATATCGCCCTGAAAAACTCCCGCCCGGACATTGGCGGTTCATGGCACATAGAATGGGGGGGCGAAGGAAGTAAACAAAGTAAGACTCTGGTCACGGACAACGCTACGGTCATCATGGAGTCCAATGCGGACTATTCCATCTACTATATGGGCATTTCCGCCAATCAGATTATCAAGACAGATCCGGTTGTAGTGACTGTGACCAATGTATTCGACGATTGGTCCACTTACTTCACCGGTGCAACCGACAAGAGTGACAAATCTGCCAAGAAGACCTGGAAATTCCGTGAAGTCAGCTGGGGTTCCGTCTGCAATATGGGGGCTCATGGAGGCTGGAAATATACCAGTGCAGGCTATACTCCCGAATCAAATTTTGCCTGGTGGGCCAATGTCACTGCCGCCGAAGCGGGAGACCAGTCCATGGTATTCGAATTCGACGGAAACAAGATGAAAACCTATGATGCCAGCGGAAACCTGAAGGCAGAAGGTACTTTCTCCTTCACACACGAAAAACCGGAAGACGGAGTACTGGGTGAACTGATAACAAGTATCCCCACCATCGGAGGAAATTATGACGACAACGGACAAAGCGTAGGCAGCAACAAATTCTGGCTGCTGACACTGGATGAGAACTATATCACAATCTATCATCCCGGCAAGTATAGCGGTGGTGTGGATTGGGACGACAGCGGCTGGTATGCTTATTTCAAGACTGAAGCAGAAACCGATTCTGAATAATATGCACTCTCTATGAAAAGGAAACTGCTATTTATAATAGCTACTGTCTTTCTAGCAGCCGCATGTCACAATGACGACTACATGCCCGGACTGCCAGCTCCGGGAAATGAAGACAACGAGACCGAAATGGCCGAGCAGGTTGCAGGCCGGGTTGCATTGGGCTACGTCACTTATTATGGCACATCCATACCCGATGCCAAATACCTGACCCACATAAACTACGCTTTTGCAGAATTATATGTTAAAAACGGAATTTATGAAAAGTTTGGCCTGCAAGGTGATAAATCCCGTTTTGATAAGGTAAAGAAAATAAAGAGCCAGTATCCACATGTGAAGATATTACTCTCTTTTACCAATAGCGTTTCCAATACTGACAATTCCCAGGACGGAGGTTTCTCCGCCCTGGCGAAGAGTCCGGAAATGCGCAAGCAATTCGCACAAGACTGCAAAGCCTTTGTTTCGAGTGAGGGCATAGACGGTATTGACATTGACTGGGAATTTCCCGGTATGACCTTCGGCAGCAATGCCTATGACGAGTTGGTAGATGTGGAAAACTTCACCCTATTGATGAAAGACCTGCGTGCAGCGTTGGGGCAGTCCACCCTATTGACCTATGCAGGTTATTGCATGGACAAGCGTCCCCAAGGCGAAGGCTATAAATATATTGATGTAAAGGCCGTAGACCCGTATGTAGATTTCGTCAATATCATGGCCTATGATCTGGTTGATGCCCCCCAGCATCAATCAGCATTGAACAAGCCAAGTAATTACTGGGACTGCCAGCGTTCCGTAGACGAATACCTGAATGCAGGGGTATCTGCCGACAAATTAGTGTTGGGAATTCCGTTCTACGGAAGAGCCGATTTCAATGCCGGCGGCAGCATCAATTATCGGGATATTCTCAACCTGAGTAAGGATGACGGCTATGTCATCGAAAATTGGGATACAGAAGGCAATGTCCCCTATGTCACCAAAAACGGCAGTTTCTACTGTGGTTACGACAATCCCCGCAGTATTGCCGCAAAAGGTGAATGGATATTAAAAAATGGCATGAAAGGCATGATGTTCTGGGATTATGAAGGCGATGACACCATGGGAACTCTACGCAAAGCGCTGTGGAATGCCGTCATGAAAAAACAAGTAACTTAACACACATTCTCAGGAGGTTATTCCGGAAATTAGGGTAAGGGTAATTTTGCATACGATCTTCATTCAAGGCAAGAATACTGACGGAATAACCTCCTTTCCTCCTCCAAGACTACAAAACCTTTTTTCATTTAAGTTGTTGAAAGCACATTCATCAAAACCTAACTTAAATGAAAACAATCTTAAAAGCAATGTTTCTGTTGTGCGTAGCCGGACTTCCCTTGTCCACTATCCATGCACAAAAAAAAGAGATCATCGATGACGAAGCCCCCAACGGCATTGTCATAGTTACCATCGACAAAGCGGGCGACGAGATTATCCGCATCATGAATGAGTCACAATTGCCTTACATCCATGACCCGAAAGCTCCCCGCTTCCTATTGATGGACAAACAAGGCAAATTCGCCCTGGGTATCGGAGGGTATGTCCGTGCCACCGGCGAGTATGATTTGGAGGTATTGTGGATGATATTGACTTTGTTCCTGCCAACATTCCAAGCATTAGTAAAATCAAAAATCAATTTCAAATGGATGCCAGTACGGCCACTATCTTTCTGAAATTAGTCGGACACACCCGGCTATTGGGTGACTTCACAGTCTATACAGCCGGAAATTTCCGAGGAGGAGACAAAACATTCCAGCTACGGAATGCTTATATGTCATTCCGAAATATAACGGTGGGATATACTTACGGCGGTTTCATGGACTTAGGCGCCCTCCCCTCCACCATTGACTTCCAGGGGCCCAACGGTGCCACGTTCTACCGCGCTACACAATTGTCATATACTTATAAAGGGCTGAAAGACTTTCGTTTCCAAGCTTCCATCGAGGCGCCTGCCGTTGACGGCACAACAAGCAGCCAATTCGAAATTGCCCAGCAACGCATGCCGGACTTCACAGCTTCGGCACAATACAGTTGGAACAGCAGCAGTCATCTGCGTGTAGGAGGTATCATCCGCAGCATGACATATACCAGCACGGAAAGGGACAAGGCTTCCAGCGTCACCGGATACGGTGTACAAGCCTCAACGACCTTTAACCTCGGTAAAAAATGGCAGGCATTCGGACAAATCAACTATGGTAAAGGTATCGGGCAATACCTGAATGACATCAGTAATCTGAACGTCGATATTGTCCCCAATCCCGAAAAGGAAGGCAAAATGCAGGCATTGCCCATGCTGGGCTGGTATGCAGGTCTACAATATAACATTTCTCCAAAGGTATTCCTTTCAAGCACTTACAGCATGTCCCGCCTTTACTCTGAAGACGGTTATCCCAACGACCTGCCAAGTACCTACCGCTACGGACAGTATTTCGTAGCCAACGTATTCTGGAACGTAACCCCGAACATGCAGGTAGGCGCTGAATATCTGCGTGGCTGGCGCACCAACTTCGACAATTCCACCAACCATGCCAACCGTATGAACCTGCTTGTACAGTATTCTTTCTAATCCAATATAAAATAAGAAAGAAGCCGCCTCAAATCGATATTTGAGACGGCTTCTTAATATATAAAGGTAGGATTGTGAAATCAGAACTTATAGTCAACACCAAGACCAAACACTTTATTAGTACGGCTATAAACATTCTTGGTGGTTTCACTTATCTTCTTTGTATAATCATCATAGTTTGTCCAAAAATAGGCTATATTCATAGTCAAATGCTTTGTCATTTTGATGGCAGCACCAAACCCCAGTGAATAAGAGTCACATGAAAAACTTATATCACTCTGAAAATCATCAGCCAAGCCATAATCTGTACGCTGATAACCACCACTGATGGTCAGCTGTTTAGCTATATCCCATTCTGCACCAATCAAAATTTCATGTGTGCCATGCTTCAACGCTTTCTGCTTATCATTGGCCATCCCTGCCGCTTTATCAAAAAAATGGTGATATTCCAGCGTTGCACGAAGCGTAGGAAGGAATTCATAACCAACAGCTGCAGTCAATAATGCAGGGATATCACTCGGAGTATTCACACCATCCTTATAGTCAGCCAAAGGATTCCCTTCATCTCCCATAGCAGTTCCCATTGCACGCACTTCAGCTTTTTTGGTTTTATTTTCGAGATTAAGACTTGTCATAAACTCGTACTTCAACCCAATATTCCATTTGCCCAACTTCACATCAGCTCCCAAGATAGGGGTCAATCCCCAGCCGGTCTGGTCGCAGTCTAAATCGATACCAACCAATTCCATGCCACCATAAGTAGGAATATTACTGTGTGCTGTTGCAGTCAGAAATCCTTCATACCCACCGGTAAAATAATTCATACGTCCACCGGCAAACACACCTAACCAATCATTAACTTGATACGACAACCCCAATTGCACACCATAAATAAACTGGCTTCCATCCATTGCACTATTGATAGAATACATATTGGGAGTGATTTGACCACCCGAAATAGTATGGATTTGTCCCATCACCATTGAATCGAACATACCCAAACCATCATCAAACGATGCCTTACCGCCACCACCTACAACAGCAAAGCTACCGGAAATAGTCCAGTCTCCTTTTTTATATGCACCTTGAAAACTAGGAATGAAAGGAGCAGAAGCTTTTCCTTTATAATAACGTGTATTCCCATCTTCAATAAACAAGGGAAATGTCGCTTTTATGTTACGGGTCTGATAAGCACTTTGTCCATTCAAAGACAAATAGAGACCATCTTCCGGCAAGAAGGCCAAACCGGCCGGATTAGAATAGACACCGTCAATATCAATAGAAGCACCACGCGCTAACATTCTAAGAAAAGATACATGCTGATTTGTATTTGTTAGGATACCACCCGCAAAAGTTGGAATTGAAACGATTAACATCGCAATGCTAATCAACGAAATTTTTCTCATCTAAATCTTTTTTAATTGTTTTCGGGCGCAAAGGTACAATAATATTGCACATGAAAAAGAATTTTGTGCATAAAGTTATCCTAATATAATACTTTCATTGAAATACCAAATAGTTTCTGATGAAACAAATGGAAATAATTATCATTTTATGAATCCTTCCGGCCACTGAACCATATCAACTTTCCACTTGTTATCTCCCTATTATTATATAACATTTAAAAAACAACAAATCCCATGGCATACACTATTGCATTTTTTGGCAGCAAACCTTATGATGAAGCGTCTTTCAATGAAAAGAACAAGGAATATAGTTTTGAGCTCCGCTACTATAAAGGGCATCTCAACAAGCACAACGTTATTTTAACCCAAGGAGTAGACGCAGTCTGTATTTTCGTGAACGACACGGCCGATACCGAAGTTATCCGTCTGATGGCAGACAACGGCGTGAAATTATTGGCGTTGCGCTGCGCCGGCTACAACAATGTAGATTTAAAGGCAGCTGCCGACCGTGGCATTACCGTAGTGCGTGTCCCTGCTTACTCCCCTTATGCCGTAGCAGAATATACCGTTGCCCTGATGTTATCCCTCAACCGTAAAATTCCACGTGCTACCTGGCGGACACGAGACGGAAACTTCTCGCTGCACGGACTTCTGGGCTTCGACATGTACGGAAAAACTGCAGGCATCATCGGCACGGGAAAAATAGCCAAGAAACTGATATGTATCCTGCGTGGATTCGGCATGAATATTCTTGCCTACGACCTCTATCCCGACTATAATTTCGCCCGTGAACATCAAGTGGTATATACCAGCCTGGATGAGCTATATCACAATTCGGATATCATCTCCCTGCACTGCCCGCTGACTGAACAGACCAAATATCTCATCAACGACTATTCCATCAGTAAAATGAAGGACGGAGTAATGATTATCAATACCGGACGTGGACAACTCATCCATACCAACGCCCTGATTGAAGGACTAAAAAACAAGAAAATCGGCTCTGCCGGCCTGGATGTGTACGAAGAGGAAAGCGAATACTTCTATGAAGACCAATCGGACAAAATCATTGATGACGATACCCTGGCGCGGCTACTGTCCTTCAATAATGTCATCGTCACTTCGCACCAGGCCTTTTTCACACGCGAGGCACTGGCAAACATTGCTTCGACAACGTTACAGAACATCAAAGATTTTATGAACCATAAGCCACTGGAAAATGAGGTCAAAGCATAGTTCCCACTCATTTACAAATTATTAGACATCGGTTTTAAAACTTTATAACTTTCCAAAGCGTTACTAGTATATAAACCATTTTAAGAAAAGGAATAAATTATGAAAAAAGTTATAGACAAATCAGACAGCAGAGGTCATTCCCTATATGATTGGCTTGACAGCCACCACACCTTCAGTTTCGACGAGTATTACAATCCCCGCCGGATGAATTTCGGCGCCTTGCGTGTACTGAACGACGACCGTGTGGCTCCGGGAAAGGGCTTCGGCACACATCCTCATAAAAATATGGAAATCATCTCCATTCCCCTGAAAGGGAAACTGAAACATGGGGACAGTCATCAGAACAGCCGCGTCATCACTCCGGGAGATATACAAACCATGAGTGCCGGCACCGGCATCTACCACAGCGAAATGAACGGCAGTGACACTGAAGCGGTAGAATTCCTGCAAATCTGGGTGATGCCCGAAAAGCTGAACACACCACCCGCATACCAGGACTTCGACGTACGTCCACTTCTGCGCAAAAATGAAATGGCACTAATAGTATCCCCTGACGGCGATGCTCCTGCCAGATTGCTACAACAGACCTGGTTCTCTATCGGTGAAATAGAAGCCAGAAAGAAGATTGACTACCACATGCACCAATCGCATTCCGGTGTCTACATCTTCGTAATGGAGGGTGAAGTCAAAGTGGACGGCACAATACTCTCACGCCGTGACGGAATGGGAGTATACGAAACCGGCAGTTTTGAGCTGGAAACATTGAAAGACTCTCACATTCTCTTCATAGAAGTACCGATGTAGCGTGCTTTTGCATAAAATAACAGCTTAAACCGGAAGTTTGTGTAGCGTTTTTTGTAATATTGCGCTATAATTCAATCCGTAAATGAAACTTGATTACATCTACCATAGCGGCTTCGCGATTGAAGCGGACGGAGTGACGGTCATTATCGATTACTATAAAGATTCCTCGGAAGAGGTTTTCAATAAAGGTATCGTGCACGACTATCTCTTGGAAAAGCCGGGCGTACTCTACGTACTATGCTCGCATTTCCATCCCGACCACTTCAATCGCGAAGTTCTTTCATGGAAAAAACTGCGGCCCGACATCCGCTACATATTCTCCAAAGACATCCTGAAGCACCGCCGCGCCTCAGCGGAAGATGCCACCTACATCAATAAGGGCGACACCTACGAAGACGAACATATCCGTATCCAGGCCTTCGGTTCTACCGATGTGGGTATCTCCTTCCTGATAGACCTGCAGGGCAGGCGACTGTTCCATGCCGGTGACCTAAACAACTGGCACTGGAGCGAGGAATCTACTCCGCAGGAAATACGCAAGGCCGAAGGTGACTTTCTGGCCGAAGTGAGAGAGCTGCAGCAAACTGCACCTGCCGTAGATGTAGCCATGTTTCCGGTGGACAGCCGTATCGGAAAAGATTATATGCGTGGAGCAGAACAATTCGTGGAACGAATAAAAATCACTATATTTGTACCGATGCACTTCAGCGAAGATTATCAGGGAGGCAACGCCTTCCGGCAGTTTGCCGAGAGCAAGGGATGCCGCTTTCTGAGCATTGCACACCGTGGTGAAAGTTTCGAACTCCCCAACTTGTAGCCCATAATTCGTAAATTAATAATTAAAACACATACTATTATGAAAAATTTGACACAACTTCTTTTTACACTGTTTTGCCTTTGTCTGCCGGCCATGCTGCAGGCGCAGGATAAGGACGACAGTAAATATCTGGCCGGTGCTGTTCCCGAGGTGGACGGCAAAGTGGTATTCACCAAAGAGTTCAGCATCCCCGGCATGTCTCAGGATGAAATCTACGAACGTCTGCTCGCTGGATGGATACCCGTCTGAAAGAGAATGAAAATACCAGCCGTGTAGTATTCTCAGACAAAGAGAAAGGACAAATTGTAGGTATCGGGGATGAATGGATTGTATTCAGTTCTACGGCTCTGTCATTAGACCGTACCAAAATCCTTTACCAGCTGACTGTGACCTGCCAACCCGAAAAGAGCGTGCTCGAAGTAGAAAAGATACGGTTTAACTACCGCGAAGGAAAAGAAAAATATACCGCCGAGGAGTGGATTGTAGACAAGTATGCCTTGAACAAGGCGAAGACCAAACTGGTACGCGGACTTGCCAAGTGGCGCAGAAAAACCGTAGACTTCGTTGATGACCTTTGCCTGGGAGCAGCAGAAGCATTGAGCGCCACCACTGCCAAAGCTCCGGTAGAAGAAAAGAAGGAAGAAAAGAAAGATGTGAAAGCTGTCGTCAATTCCGGTCCGACGGTAATCACCCCGAAGAAACAAGTTACCGTGGAACCTGCCCAGGCTGCTGAAAAGGCATCCGAAGGCGTCGTGAAAGATGCCCAAGTCATCGAAGTGCCCCAAGTCAAGAAACCTGCCGCACTGGTTCCTGCCCAAAAGAGCCAGCAGCAAGAATACAAGACCATAGCCCCCGAGCAATTGTCAGCCGATGCCATCCAGACCGGAGCAGGCAAATTGGTTATCGTCATCGGCCAAGAGCCTTTCAACATGACCATGATGACAGCAAACTCCGGAGGTTCTTTGGGCAAAGTCAACGGCAAACCAGTTGTATTCAGCATACTGTCGCCCGACCAACCGTATGAACAAATGGAAAAAGCAGAAAGCTATACCATCCGTTTCTATCCTACGGGACAGACAGAGCCTACGGTCATTCTGGAATGTAAGAAGCTGCCTTCACCGGCAACGATGGAAGGTATGCCACGCACGTATGTAGGCGAAATTCTGAAAGCAATGGTCAAATGACCGCACACGCAGACTGCAAATTGTAAATAATCAAATCAGGAATAAACAAATGGAAATAAAAAGTAAATTCGACCATTTTAATATCAATGTCACCAACCTGGAACGTAGCATCGCATTCTACGAAAAGGCACTGGGGCTGAAAGAACATCATAGGAAAGAGTCGTCCGACGGCTCTTTCACTTTGGTCTATCTGACCGACGGCAGTACCGGCTTTCTGCTGGAACTGACCTGCTTGAAGGAGCACCCACAAGCCTACGAATTAGGAGAGAACGAGAGTCACCTCTGCTTCCGCGTATCCGGCAATTACGACGCCATACGCCAATACCATAAGGAAAACGGATGGGTATGTTTCGAAAACACAGCAATGGGACTGTACTTTATCAATGACCCGGATGACTATTGGATTGAGGTACTGCCGGAGAAATGATATTTTACATCACTAAAACAACGAAATATATGAGTATAGAAGAAGCGATGATGGGTGGTATTGTCTTCAAAGGCAAAAAGGACAAACCTAAAGAAGAAAACAAGATAAAGACCAAAGCCAAGAAGAAAACCTACATTACCGGGCAACACGGTTCCGCCTCAGCCAAAATGAAAGCAGAAATCCGCCGCAAACGCGCTAACAGACATAAGAAATGATAAATACAGCCTTATTGCCTGCCGACAAGGACCCGATGGGCGCAGCCATAGCCGATTACTTTAAACGGCATAAAGCCGACCGCCTACGCGTGTTCTCTTCACAATTCGATGAGGACGAAATTCCCGTCGAAGAGCTATTCCGCACAGAAAAGCAAATGCCCTTGCTGGAGCGTACTGCTCTGCAAATGGCGACCGGAAAGATTCTGGATGTGGGTGCCGGTAGCGGTTGCCATAGCCTTGCCCTGCAAGAAGCCGGAAAAGAGGTCCATGCCATCGACATTTCCCCGCTTTCCGTGGAGGTGATGAAGCAGCGAGGTGTGCGTAGCGTGTCACAAACCAATCTGTTCAATGAACAGTTTGCCGATGAATACGACACTATCCTGATGCTGATGAACGGTTCCGGCATTATCGGAAAGTTGGAGAATCTGCCTGATTTTTTCCGGAAGATGAAGCTGCTGCTCCGGCCTGGAGGCTGCGTTTTAATGGATTCCAGCAACCTGAGCTATCTGTTCGAAGAGGAAGATGGCAGTATTGTTATCGACCTTGCCGGTGATTACTACGGAGAGGTAGACTTCCAGATGCAATACAAGAATCTCAAAGGAGACTCCTTTGACTGGCTCTACATCGACTTCCAAACCCTGAGCCTTTATGCTGCCGAAAACGGCTTTACTGCAAAACTGTGAAAGAGGGTACACATTATGACTATCTTGCCAAACTATCCCGACAAGCATAAAATGAAGTGCCCCCTAAAGGTTAGACAAAAACTTTTAGGGGGCACTTCTTTTTTTTATATCTTGCCTATGCCTGCTATTCAGAAAGCATCCCGTCAATCTCCTTCACCAGAGAAGCAAATTCTTCAGGGTTATACAAACGTGTCAGCTTCACAATACGCCCTTCCTTATCAATTAGGACATTGCGTGTGATGCCTGCCTTGCGGAGCGCATACTTCGCAAATATATCCGCTCCCGGGTCCAGCCCCAAAGGATAGGTCACTCCGGTTGACTTACCAAAAGCAATCACTTTCTCCAACGGCTCGTCACGGTCGATGCCAATCAGCATAAAATCCGGATTCGACTTATGCTTCAGCCATATATCCTTCTCAATGAAAGGCATCTCCTTACGGCATACCCCACACCAGCTCGCGGTAAACTGCAACATGACCACCTTCCCACGAAGTCCCGAAAGGGTAATGCTTTTCCCATCCGTCAGCTTCACTGTAAAATCTGGAGCCATCTCCCCTACCTTAACGATGTAGCCGGTACTGTCCGCCACTACATCCTGCGCCTTGCCTGCCATGCTGCACATAGCAAACAGACAGAAAATCAGAAATCCAACTTTTTTCATTTTATTCAATCTTTAATAAGTAAGCTGTAACTATTCAGCGAATGATATTTTATAGAATGGGCAAACAATTCCCTATAACAAAAAACTCCGAAACACTTTTAAAAAGCAGTTTCGGAGTTTTATTCTTCGAGGTACCTGGCAGATTCGAACTGCCGTACACGGTTTTGCAGACCGCTGACTAAGCCACTCATCCAAGGTACCG
>ERZ860023.963-NODE-963-length-13561-cov-1.770546_pt1 | contig 13561 bp, 13 predicted proteins | sample MGYA00509983_ERZ860023 | MGnify/ENA primary metagenome ERZ860023 (study PRJEB30046, sample SAMN00715180) | human gut metagenome | study: EMG produced TPA metagenomics assembly of the A metagenome-wide association study of gut microbiota in type 2...
GAAACGCCTGCTACGTTAGGACCCATAGCATGCATCAGCAGGAAGTTGGACGGATTTGCTTTTTGGCCAACAACTTGAGATACACGAGCAGCCATAGGAACTGCGGATACACCGGCGGAACCGATCAACGGGTTGGTCTTGCCACCGTCTACCATGCACATAATCTTGCCGAATACTACACCACCCCAGGTGCCTGCAGCAAAAGCAACCAGACCTAAGCAGATAATCAGGATAGTCTGATAGTTCAGGAAGGCATCAGCACTCATGGTAAGGCCGGTACCGGTAGCCAGCATGATGGTTACAGTGTTCATCAAAGCATTTTGTGCAGTATCGGACAGACGGTCCAGGCAGCCTGCTTCTTTGAACAGGTTACCAAGCATCAGCATACCAATCAGAGCGGTTACGGAAGGTAACAGCAGAGAAATAACGATGGTGCACATGATCGGGAAAGCAACCTTTTCAAAGTGAGAAACCGGACGCAGCTGTTGCATAACGATCTTACGATCTGCTTCAGTGGTGAACAGTTTCATGATAGGAGGCTGAATCAGCGGAACCAGAGACATGTAGGAGTAAGCAGCAACTGCGATTGCACCTAACAGCTGAGGAGCCATTTTAGCAGCCAGGTAGATGGAAGTCGGGCCGTCAGCACCACCGATGATGCCGATAGCAGCAGCTTCTTGTACGGTGAAGCCGAGCAGCATAGCGCCCAGCAGAGCTACGAATACACCACCCTGTGCAGCAGCGCCCAGGAGCAGGGTTTTCGGGTTAGCCAGCAGAGGACCAAAGTCGGTCATAGCGCCTACGCCCAAGAAGATCAACGGAGGGAATACTTCGTGGTGAATACCATACATGATAACGGACATAACACCAGGTTCTTCGAAACCGTTTTTAGGAATGTTAGCAAGAATACAACCGAATGCGATCGGGGACAGCAGCAAAGGTTCGAAACCTTTACCAATAGCCATATAAAGCAGAACCAGACCTACAACGTCATGATTACGTGACCGCTGGTCAAAGCGGAGAAACCGGAATCTGCCCATACGGAAGACAAAGCAACGAGAAATGCTTCCATTTAATATCCTCCCAATTTTCAATTTGTGGAAGGGGCTCTGCGAAAAGCCCCCTCCAAAGATCAAGGGTATTTAAGACTTACTGATATTGCGAACTATCGAGTAAGAATTAGAGAACGATCATAACGTCGCGGTAGCAACAGTTTGACCTGCGGAAACGCGAACGTCGGAAACAGTGCCATCAGCCGGAGCCATGATTTCGTTTTGCATTTTCATAGCTTCCAGAATCAGCAGAACGTCGCCGGATTTAACAGCGTCGCCAGCTTTTACGTTAACGGACAGAACTTTGCCCGGCATAGGAGCGGAAACGGTGGTTGCACCAGCAGCAACCGGAGCAGCAGCTTTCGGAGCCGGAGCCGGAGCAGCTTTCGGAGCAGCTTTCGGAGCGGAAGCAACAACGCCTGCTTCTTCAACTTCAACTTCGTATGCGGTACCATTTACGGTGATAGTATACTTTTTCATGGATATAATCCTCCTTAAAATCTCGTTTTTTAATTAAAATTGCAAACTATTATGCATTAGAAGCATTCTTTACGAACGCTAATAGCTTCAACACGACTGCTTACAGTCCATGCAGATTTAGCATCAATACGACGTACGCAAGCGATTTGGTCTGCGCTAACGCCGCAAGCTGCTACTGCTGCAGCGATAACAGCGATAATTTCGCTATCATCTTGAGCTGCTGCAACCGGAGCTGCAGCGGGAGCTGCTGCCGGTGTAGGAGCTACTGCCGGTTTAGCAACTTTTTTTTTAGTCGGATCGATAACTTGGAGTAAGTTCATCAATATGCCCAGAGCGATCAGTACGCCGAATACGATGGTCATATTGATTAAAGCAATCAACCAAGGATTAGTAGTAACAGGACCCATTTATTTCACCTCATCTTATCTTAAAATAGGTTGTTTAAGCACTAAGCAACTGCTTGTGAATTACAAAGGAATGTTGCCGTGGCGTTTTGCCGGACGGGTTTCGCGTTTGCTTTCCAGCATTTGCAGAGCGTTGATGATGGTGGGACGAGTATTTTTCGGTTCGATAACCATGTCAACCATGCCGCGCATTGCTGCTTGGTACGGAGTAGCGAAGTTGTCGATGTACTCTTTAGTCTTAGCTTCAACATCAGGATCTTTACGGAAGATGATGTTAGCAGCACCAGCAGGACCCATAACTGCGATTTCAGCGGTCGGCCATGCGATAACTTGGTCAGCGCCCAGATCTTGAGAGCACATTGCCAGGTAGGAACCGCCGTAAGCTTTACGGGTAACCAGAGTGATTTTAGGAACAGTTGCTTCAGAGTAAGCATACAGCATCTTAGCGCCGTGACGGATAATGCCGCCGTATTCTTGGTTGCAGCCAGGCAGGAAGCCAGGAACGTCAACCAGGTTCAGCAGAGGAATGCCGAAAGCGTCGCAGAAGCGGATGAAACGAGCGGATTTATCGGAAGCGTTGATATCCAGGCAGCCAGCATAACTTTCGGTTGGTTAGCAATGATACCTACGGTTTGACCATCCATACGAGCGAAGCAAGTGATGATGTTGGTTGCCCAGTATTTTTGGTTTTCATAGAATTCGCCGTTATCTACGATAGATCTGATTACATCATACATATCGTAAGCTTGGTTGGAGTTGTCCGGCAGCAGAGTGTTCAGGCTGTCGTCGGTACGCATCGGGTCATCACCAGTCTCTACGATCGGAGCACCTTCAACGTTGTTGGAAGGCAGGAAGGAGAGCAGGTAACGGATTTGTTGCAGGCAGTCTTCGTCGTTTTCAGCAGCGAAGTGAGCAACACCAGAAGTGCTGTTGTGGGTCATAGCGCCACCCAGTTGTTCTTGGGTTACATCTTCACCGGTAACGGATTTAACTACTGCAGGGCCGGTAATGAACATTTTGGAAGTGTTCTTTACCATATAGATGAAGTCGGTCAGTGCCGGGCTGTATACAGCGCCGCCAGCGGAAGGACCCATAATTGCAGAGATCTGAGGAACTACGCCGGAAGCAATGGTGTTCTCGAAGAAGATTTTACCATAGCCAGCCAGAGCGTCGATAGCTTCTTGGATACGAGCACCGCCGGAATCGTTCAGGCCAACCAGCGGAGCACCCATTTTCAGTGCCAGGCGTTGTACTTTAACGATTTTAGCAGCATGCATTTCGCCGAGGGAGCCACCTTCAACGGTGAAGTCCTGTGCGAATACATAAACCAGACGGCCATCGATGGTGCCGTAACCGGTGGTTACGCCTTCACCAGGCAGTTCTTTCTTTTCTTGACCGAAGTTGTAGCAACGATGACGTACAAAACGGTCGAGTTCTACGAAGGAACCTTCGTCGAGGAGAGCAGCGATTCTTTCACGAGCAGTCATTTTGCCGGATTCATGTTGTTTAGCAACACGTTTTTCGCCACCAGCAGCCAGAATTACTTCGGCTTTTTTGAGCATTTTCTCAATTTTTTCTTGAGTAGACAAATCTTACACCTCCATCATTATTGGGAGAACAAATTTATACACAGATGCTGAAGATATATCACTTGTATATCTCCAGCATTATGTAGCTTAAATTATGGGACCTTAAATCGCCCTGAATCTACGCAGCTAATAAATTAGTCTTTGTAGGTTGCAGCCGGTTGGCACAGCTCGAGCAGCAGGCCAGCGGATTTCGGATGAACGAAAGCAATTTTCATTTGGCCAGCACCGTTACGAGGAGCTTTGTCGATCATGCGAACGCCAGCTTCGGTCAGGTCAGCGATAGCTGCTTTGATGTCGTCAACGCGCAGAGCCATATGTTGGATGCCAGGGCCGTTTTTAGCAATGTATTTGCCGATAGGACCATCGTTGTTTTCAGTGATATCAACAAGGAGCTCAATCAGGGTTTCGCCGCAGGGAACAAATACGGTAGCAACACCTTGTTCTTTAACTTCTTCAGTGCCGGTAGCTTTCAGGCCCAGTACCTCAGTGTAAATTTTTGCAGCTTCTTCCAAGGTACCAGCGCAAGCGATACCTACATGGTCAACACAAATAGTTTTGAATGCCATAATAAATTCCTCCTAAAATTGTTTTTTTTGGCGGTTTATTTTAAAACCTTGCCAACAATATCATCAACGACAGAGTACGGCTCAATCTCGCGGGACTGCATTTTTACAACTAAGTTGTCAAATTCATCCGTTTGAATGACGTTCTTGTCGATGTAGCGATTTACATGGTCATTAAGCATAGCGGTAACCTCGTTTTTAATACGAGCTTTACGGATATCGTTTAATTTACCACTCTCAATCAAATATGCCTTGTGAGCCTCAATAGAGTCCACAACAGCCTCTATACCTTCACCCTTGCTGGCAATGGTCCTGTTAATCGGAGGACGCCAGCCAACATGTTCGGGATTTAATTCGAGCATCATCTCAATCTCAATGTTGAGCTTGTCTGTACCTTCACGATCAGCTTTGTTAATCGTGAACAGGTCACCGATTTCAAGTATACCTGCTTTAATAGCTTGGATATCGTCGCCCATGCCAGGAATTACTACTACCATAGTAGTATCTGCGGTCTTAACAATGTCAACCTCAGATTGTCCTACGCCTACGGTTTCAACGATAATAACATCCATGCCGAAAGCATCCATTAATTTAACAGCGTCACCTGCTTTTTGGGACAGGCCGCCAAGACTGCCGCGTGTTGCCATAGAGCGTACGAAGATACCTTCGTCTGCGGTCAGATCCATCATTCTGATACGGTCGCCTAAAATAGCGCCGCCAGAATACGGGCTAGTGGGGTCAATTGCTACGATACCTACGGTCTTGCCGCGTTTACGGTATTCCTTAGCTAATTTATCAGTCAGAGTACTTTTACCAGCACCCGGAGGGCCGGTGATACCAATTACATAAGCATTACCAGTATGAGGATAAATCTCTGTCATAATTTTGACAGCATCATCGTATTCATTTTCAACAGCAGTGATTGCTTTAGATAATGCAAGACGAGAATGATTTAATAATTTATCTACTATTTCCATAATTCACACCGCCTTGTTTTTGGATAGTGAATATTTTATAAGGCAAGCCGGGACAAACCCGGCTTGCTTTAAGGGATAAAATTATTTTACGTTAGCGTTGATGAAATCAACAATTTTGCTGGTCGGGGTGCCCGGAGTGAATACTTCAGCAATGCCAGCAGCTTTCAGGCCAGGGATGTCAGCGTCAGGAATAACGCCGCCGCCGATAACCAGAACGTCGGTCAGGCCTTTTTCTTTCAGCAGTTCAACTACTTTCGGGAAAAGGGTGTTGTGAGCGCCGGACAGCAGGGACAGTGCAACAACGTTTACGTCGTCTTGCAGAGCAGCTTCAGCGATTTGTTCCGGAGTCAGACGGATACCGGTGTAGATAACTTCAAAACCAGCGTCGCGCAGACACGAGCTACAACTTTAGCACCGCGGTCATGGCCATCCAGACCCGGTTTAGCAACTAAAACTTTAACGTTAGCCATTATAGTTTACCTCCGTATATTGGTTGTGTTTACAAATTAGAGAGTGGTATGAGGTTGGTATTCACCGAATACTTTTCTCATAACGCCGCAGATTTCGCCTTCGGTTGCGTATGCACGAACTGCATCCAGAATCAGAGGCATCAGGTTTACATTTTCATCTGCGCAGCCAGCTTCCAAAGCAGCCAGTGCTTTTTCTACAGCAGCGTTGTCACGGCGAGCTTTCAGAGCAGCAATCTTTTCAGCTTGCAGCTTGCCTACAGAACCGTCTACGCGCAGCAGGTTTTTCGGAGCTTCTTCTTCTTGAGTGAATTTGTTAACGCCAACGATGATACGGTCGCCTTTTTCGATTTCCATCTGCCATTTGTAAGCAGAGTCTTGGATTTCTTTTTGGATGTAGCCTTTAGCGATAGCTTCAGGAGCGCCACCGATTTCGTCAATTTTCTTAATGTATTCCCAAGCTTCAGCTTCGATCTTGTCGGTCAGAGCTTCTACATAGTAGGAGCCGCCCAACGGATCAACGGTGTCAGCCAGGCCGGATTCGTAAGCAACGATTTGTTGGGTACGCAGAGCGATGGTTACAGACTCAGTGGTCGGCAGTGCCAGAGCTTCGTCTTTGGAGTTGGTGTGCAGGGATTGAGTACCACCCATTACAGCAGCAGCAGTTTGCAGAGCAACACGAACGATGTTGTTGTTCGGTTGTTGAGCGGTCAGCATGGAGCCAGCGGTTTGGGTATGTACACGCAGCATCATGGATTTCGGTTTTTTAGCACCGAAACGCTCTTTCATAACTTTGGACCATACACGACGGGAAGCACGGAATTTAGCAACTTCTTCGAGTACGTTGTTATGAGCATTCCAGAAGAAGGACAGACGGCCTGCAAATGCGTCAACGTCCAGACCAGCTTTGATAGCAGCTTCTACATAAGCGATACCATCAGCAATGGTGAATGCGATTTCCTGAGAAGCGGTGGAACCAGCTTCACGGATATGGTAACCGGAAATGGAAATGGTGTTCCACAGCGGTACGTTCTTGGAGCAATATTCAAAAATGTTGGTGATCAAACGCATGGACGGTTTCGGCGGGAAAATGTAAGTGCCGCGAGCAGCATACTCTTTCAGAATATCGTTCTGAATGGTACCACGCAGTTTGTCAGCGGAAACGCCTTGTTTCTCAGCTACTGCAATGTACATAGCCAGCAGTACGGAAGCAGGAGCGTTGATGGTCATAGAAGTGGATACTTTATCCAGAGAAATTTGGTCAAACAGGATTTCCATGTCAGCCAGGGAGTCGATAGCTACGCCTACTTTACCAACTTCGCCTTCAGCCATCGGATCGGTGGAATCATAACCGATCTGGGTCGGCAGGTCGAATGCGCAGGACAGGCCGGAACCACCGTTAGCCAGCAGGTAACGATAACGTTTGTTGGATTCTTCAGCGGTGGAGAAACCAGCGTACATACGCATGGTCCAGAAACGGCCACGATACATGGTCGGTTGAACACCACGGGTGTAAGGATATTCACCGGGGAAGCCCAGTTTAGTCATGTAGTCAAAGTTTTCACCAAGATCTACCGGGGTGTACAGTCTGTTAGGAACCAGGTTTGCGCGTTCAGGGTTTTTTACCAGTTTAGCTTCAACTTCAGCATGATATTTCTCTAAACCGGCTTTAATTTCTTCAAATGCCATTCTCAAATCCTCCTTAAAATATTTGTGTTTCATATTTCGGATTGGACGGTTCCGAAATGATGGTGAGAGTGTTCCGTCTATGACGGCTATATATGGCAAAGTCTAGGGTGAGACTTCGTCAACTGAATTTATTGGGCAAAGCCTTGGGTGAGGCTTTGTCTGTATATACCTGCCGGTGGGAATCTCACCCACCGGCAAGCACATTACATAGTTTAACCTATTTTGCAAAACTTAACAAGGGGTTTCGCAAAGTTTTTTTAAATTATTTACCTTCAACCATGCCTTCCATGGAACCGGTTTCAGCAAACAGTTTGTAGCAATCGAATGCTTCTGCCAGGATGTGCGGGGTTTGGCTGTTGCCGCAAGCTTCGCAAGCGCGTTTGAAGTAATCATACAGCCAAGGTTGATATTTCGGGTTAGCAATCTGATCAATGATGATCGGAGCTTTTTCTTTCGGGCTCAGGCCACGCAGGTCAGCAACGCCACGTTCGGAAACGATAACGTCAACATCCAGGGTAGCATGGTCGATATGGCTGCAGAACGGAACTACGGAAGAAATCTTGCCGCCTTTTGCCAGGGAGTTGGTGAAGAATACGGTCAGGTAGCCGTTACGAGCGAAGTCGCCGGAACCGCCAACGCCGTTCATCAGCTTGGTGCCGCAAACATGAGTGGAGTTTACGTTACCATAGATATCAACTTCAATAGCGGTGTTCATTGCAATTACGCCGATACGACGAGCAACTTCAGGGCTGTTGGAGATTTCTTGCGGACGGAGCAGCAAATATTTTTTGTAGAAGTCTACGTTCTCGTAGAATTTCTTTTGGCACTCAGGAGACGGAGTCAGAGCGGTACCGGAAGCAACGCGGAGTTTACCAGCGTCAATCAGGTCGAACATACCATCTTGAATAACCTCAGTGTAAACGGTCAGGTCTTCGAAATCGGAGTTAACCAGACCATTGATAACTGCGTTAGCAACAGAGCCTACGCCGGATTGCAGCGGCAGCAGGTTTTTCGGCAGACGGCCTTCTTTAACTTCGTTTTTCAGGAAGTTAACGAGGTTAGCGCCCATATGTTTAGCGTCGTCGTCAATTTCGCCCAGCGGACGAACGATGTCAGGACGGTCGCAAGGAACTACTGCAACGATTTTTTCTACTTCGCAAGGAATGTAGGTGGTACCGATGCGGTCTTCCGGAGCGGTGATAGGAATCGGTTGACGATTCGGGGGATCCAGAGGAATATAGGAGTCATGCATGCCTTCCAGGCCTACCGGTTGAGTGGTGTTAACTTCAACGATAACCTTTTTAGCGCCAGCTACATAAGAGGAGCTGTTGCCCATGGAAGTGGTCGGGATCAGGCCTACTTTGCCATCGCCGAGGTCGTTGATTTTGCAAACTTCAACGATTGCAACATCCGGACCGGTCGGACGGCCAGCCATGAAGCCATAGCGAACCATTTGAGCCATGTGAGACAGATGAATATCAGCGTATTTTACTTTACCAGCGTTGATAGCTTTACGCATGGTGCCGTTGGTCTGGTAAGGCAGACGACGGTCAATGATGCCAGCTTCAACCATTGCTTGGTCGATTTCAGGACCAACAGATGCGCCAGTCCAAACGTTAACTTTGAAAGGAGTTTTTTTGCCCTTTTCAGCAAGAGCCAGAGGAACAGCTTTCGGATAGCCAGACGGGGTAAAACCGCTGACACCTAAATTGTCACCATCTTTTACGAATTCTGCAGCAGCTTCAGCGCTCATCACTTTGTCAGCTACTACGTCACAAATGCGATCTTTAATATCGATCATGTTTACCTTCCTCCTTTTAATTAGGACATTGAGTTTTTATAAGGGTGTTACCCCTTTGCATATAACTTATCAGCAATACCCTGCGGCATTACAAATAAGATATTACCGTATATTAAGCTCTTCACAAATATTTCATACTTGACTATATAGTCATTTCGACATATAAGAGAAAACCCTGCTTATACTATAAATATTTTTTCAAAGGCTTCTTTACTATCTGCTACAATTATAACACATTTTCAGAAAAACTTCACTTTTTTCTGTCAAATTTTTCCTGTCTTTTACATAGCAGGCAAATTACACTCAACGCTATATATAATACCAATAAAATTGTAACACTGCAAGCTTTTTCTTTACAAATTTACAAAACACCCCCTTCTTTTCAAGGAAAAAAAGGGGGATTTGTATTATCCAGATAGAACAATTAACGGTTTTGCGCGTGGTAGTGTGTGTGTAATAGACTATGCGCCTTCTCGGAAAGAGGTTTACCTAACCAAGTATCATAAAGTGTTTTTATTTCCGGGTTTTCGTGCGATTTTCGTAATTCGCTTGTACGGTCGCAATTAAAAATAGCTTCACGGCGTTTTTGCCTGATAGAAGCATCAACCGGAACAGGCTGACCGCCGCCGCCGATGCAGCCGCCTGGACAAGCCATAACCTCGATAAACTGATAATCCGCGGTACCTGCTTTAATGCGTTCCAGCATCATTTTAGCAGATTTAAGTGTATGTACTACAGCAACCTTCACGGATACGCCTGCTACATCAATAACAGCCTCACGTGTCTGCTCCATGCCACGTACCTCATTATATTCAAGTTTCGGCAGCTCCTTGCCGGCAACAACCTCAGCCACAGTACGCAGAGCCGCTTCCATTACACCGCCTGTAGTACCGAAGATAACTGCGGCACCGGTACCGGTTCCCAGCGGAGAGTCGAACTCTGCTTCCTCTAGTGCATTAAAATCAATACCTGCTTCGCGAATCATGCGTCCAAGCTCACGCGTGGTAATAACTACGTCTACATCACGATAACCGCTGGCACACATTTCTTCACGCGCAGCTTCTGCCTTTTTCGCAGTACAGGGCATTACCGATACACTGACGATTTTAGCCGGGTCAATGCCTGCACGTTCCGCAAAATAGGTTTTAGCAACAGCGCCGAACATCTGCTGCGGAGATTTGGCAGTAGAAAGATGCGGCAGCAGCTCAGGATATTTCAGCTCAATCATATTTACCCAGCCGGGGCTGCAGGAGGTAATCATCGGCAGTACGCCGCCATTCTGCAGACGCTGCAGGAACTCATGGCCTTCCTCCATAATAGTCAGGTCGGCAGAGAAGTTGGTATCAAAAACCTTGTCGAAGCCTAAATGACGCAATGCCGCTACCATTTTGCCGGTAACAACCTGACCTGCCGGAATGCCCAGCTCCTCGCCCAAAGCTACACGCACGGACGGAGCTGTCTGTACTACAACGACCTTTTCAGGATTGTTGATTGCATCCCAAACCTTGTCGGTATCATCCTTTTCAACGATAGCACCCGTCGGACATACATCGGCGCACTGGCCGCAGTAGGTGCAGGCACTGTTGAGCAGGTCATGCTCAAAGGCTGTAGATACCATGGTGTTGAAGCCGCGGCCGGCAAAGCTGTAAACGCTCATGCCCTGCACATCACGACAGACACGGATGCAGCGGCCGCAGAGAATGCATTTTTCCTGATCGCGTACCAAAGAAGGATTACTGTTATCAACAGTACGCGCCCTTGTTTCGCCACCCTCGAAGCGCAGCTTACGCACGCCTAAGTCAGCAGCGATTTTCTGCAGCTCGCAGTCACCGTTCTTTTGGCAGCACAGGCAGTCCTTCGGGTGATTGGTCAAAAGCAGCTCCAGTACTGTTTTACGTGCTTCGCGTACCTTGGAGGTATTAGTTTTTACTACCATACCCTCGCTTACAGGATATACGCAGGAAGCAACCAGAGTACGCGCACCGCTGGCCTCTACCATACACAGGCGGCAGGCACCCTCCGGACGCAGGTCCGGATGATAGCACAGCGTAGGAATATAAATACCCGCGCTGCGTGCAGCCTCCAGTACACTGGAACCCGCCGGGGCCTGAATCTGTTTTCCATCTATTGTCAAATTAACCATCTGCATCTTCAGTCCCCTCCTTATGCCTTGCTGATTGCCTTAAACGGGCACGCCGTCATGCAGGCACCGCATTTAATGCATTTATTCTGGTCAATAACATGTTTTGCTTTCGGTGAACCGCTGATAGCCTGTACCGGGCACTGACGTGCACACAGACCGCAGCCGCGGCAGGCATCGCTGATTTCGTAATGCAGCATCTTTTCGCAGACGCCTGCAGGACAGCGCTTCTCTTTGATATGCGCCTCATATTCATCTCTGAAATATTTCAAGGTGCTCAAAACAGGGTTAGGAGCGGTTTGTCCTAAGCCGCACAAAGCTGTTTCCTTGATATTCTTGGCCAGATTTTCCAAAAGCTCGATATCGCCCTCACGTCCCTGGCCTTCCGTAATACGGGTAAGGATTTCCAGCATACGCTTCGTGCCTTCGCGGCAGGGAGTGCATTTGCCGCAGGATTCCGATTGCGTAAAGTTCAGGAAGAACTTGGCAACGTCAACCATGCAGGTATCCTCATCCATAACAACCAGACCGCCGCTGCCCATCATAGCGCCGGCAGCAATCAGAGAATCGTAATCAACAGGCAAATCCAGCATGCTTTCAGGCAAGCAGCCGCCGGAAGGACCGCCTATCTGTACAGCCTTAAACTTTTTGCCGTTGGTAATACCGCCGCCGATATCATAGATAATCTCGCGCATGGTAATACCCATAGGCACCTCTGCCAGACCGGTATTATTGATTTTGCCGGTCAAAGCGAAAACCTTGGTGCCCTTGGATTTTTCGGTACCCAGCCGGCAGTACCAGTCTGCGCCGTTAACTATAATCTGCGCAACATTGGCAAAGGTTTCTACGTTGTTGATATTCGTCGGCTTGCCCCACAGGCCGCTGACCGCAGGGAAAGGCGGACGCGGCCGCGGCATGCCGCGCTTACCTTCAATAGAAGCCATCAGAGCGGTTTCTTCGCCGCAGACAAAGGCACCGGCGCCCTCTTTGATATGAATAGTAAAGCTGAAATCGCTTTCAAAAATATGCTCGCCTAACAGACCCATTTCTTCAGCCTGAGCAATTGCGGTACGCAAGCGTTTGATAGCCAGCGGATATTCCGCACGTACATAGATATAGCCTTCATCCGCACCCATAGCATAACCGCAGATAGCCATGCCTTCCAATACACGGTGCGGGTCACCCTCCAATACGCTGCGGTCCATAAATGCGCCCGGGTCACCCTCGTCCGCATTACAGATAACATATTTTTTATCGCTCTCGGAGTTTTTAGCAAACTGCCATTTCATACCGGTCGGGAAGCCGCCACCACCACGACCGCGCAGGCCGGATTTTTTGACCTCGTCCACAACCTCCTGCGGAGTCATCTGCGTAACAGCCTTAGCCAGCGCTTCATAACCGCCTACAGCGATATACTCTTCAATTGCTTCCGGGTTAATAGCGCCGCAGTTAGCCAATACCAGGCGATGCTGCTTTTTGTAGAAGCCAATTTCAGAATAACGCGGAACCGCTCCTGATTGATGGGTTCACGATAAAGCAGACGCTGTACGATACGTCCTTTATATAAATGTTCTTCAACGATGGTTTTAACGTCATCCGGCTTTACACTGCAATAGAAGGTGCCTTCCGGATAAACGATAACCAGCGGTCCGTGCTCGCAGAAGCCATGGCAGCCTGTTTCGACAACCATAACCTCATCCTGCAGACCGAACTTTTGCAGCTCTCTGGCAAAAGTCAGCTGGATTTCCTTCGAGCCGTTAGCCTTACAGCCCGTACCGCCACACACTAAAACGTGAGCTCTTATATGCTGCATAATATTTTTCCTCCACCTGTTTTGTTTACAAGCTACGATACATCAGCTTCTCCAACAACTGTGTACCTGCCTGCGGCTTATTCCTGATCCAGCCTGCCTACGACAAGCTCTTCCACAATATGACCGTTTACCACATGCTCTGCGATAATTTTGGGCACGGCCTCCGGAGTTACCTTGCCATAGGTAATGCGTGCTTCACCCGGACGCACTACGTCAACGAGCACCTCTTTTTCGCACATGCCGATACAGCCTGTCTGCTGTACCTGCACGTCGAATAAATGACGCTTGTTCAGCTCCTGCAGGATAGCGCTCATAACCTCGCGCGCACCGGCAGCAATGCCGCAAGTACCCATGCCTACAATAATTTTAGTACCGGAACTCTGACGCAGCTTGATATCTGCCTTCAGCTTATCTCTCAAAGCGTGTAAATCCGCTAAGCTTTTCATTCGTTTATACCTCCTTACCCTGCACCTGTGCTAGCTGCTCCTTTAAATAAGCTCCCAGCCAGGCATATATTTCAGGATTGGCAAAGTCACACGCTTCGCCTAATATTTCTCTGACCTCCTGCGTTTTGAACACCAACAAG
>ERZ860023.966-NODE-966-length-13538-cov-1.597345_pt1 | contig 13538 bp, 16 predicted proteins | sample MGYA00509983_ERZ860023 | MGnify/ENA primary metagenome ERZ860023 (study PRJEB30046, sample SAMN00715180) | human gut metagenome | study: EMG produced TPA metagenomics assembly of the A metagenome-wide association study of gut microbiota in type 2...
GAACAAGGAAATATCTCTGACAACCGCACTTGACAACTTACACACTGACAGAGAAACGCTCCGAAAGCTTCCTATCGATACGGAAACGAAACTGCCCGTATTCAAAATCATCATTGGAGAAACTGAATACACGGACAGAAAAGAAGCCGCAAGGCTTTTGAAGACGCTGTGCTTTCCATAAAGCAAGCTGATACGTCCGTTAAAATTGGCGAATTTCAAGGCTTTCCGCTGGCTGTGACGATGAACAGTCCGCAATGGGAGGTGGAGTTACTGCAACAATGCAGGGAAAATATCCGCATATTGCAAAGCTGATTGAAAGCTTTGCACACAATCTGAAAAGACTGGAAGGAACGCTTTATAACGTTGACCGCAATATTGATGAAGTGAACGCAAGTCTTTCCAAGCTGAGAGTGGATTTTACCGAAGCACAAAAAATCGTTGCCGAGCCGTTTTCGCAGGAACAGGAGCTTGCCAATAAAGAATCAAGGCTCAAAACGCTTACTGAGGAACTCAATCAAGCGGCTATAGAAGCCAAGAAAAACGCCAAACCGAAAGAGAAAACCTGTTATTTTGAAAGAGCAAAGCTGAAAAAGGAGGCGATGAAGATTTCTAAGTAGTCCCAAAAGGGTAAAAATCAATCTAAAAAACAGGAGATAGCATAAGAAAACGCCTGATATTTCATCAATAGAACATCAGGCGTTTTTCATTTTATTATAATAACGGCAAGCTGATTGGCTAAGGCGTTATACATACACCATATCCGCATAAACCCCTTCCTTCGACTGTTCCATCAATATAATTTTTTCTTATTTTGAAGTTTGTTCATAGCGCAATAATTTTAGCTGTTTTCCCGGTGCAAAACGCACATAACAATTATGATTGACATAATAGTGCTATTGTGCTACAATATGTGTAACACAAAGCAGGAGGGGTACGCTTGTTCACACACACTTATCAGATTTGCGGTACAAAATTTCAATCCCAATCCAACAGAGCAAAGTACTGCGTTTACTGCCGCGACAAATCACAAGTTCTGCGTAACAAGGAATATAAAGAAAAGAAAGCGGCAGGAACGTCCATAGCGGTCGGAAGCGAGCAGATTTGTCCGATTTGCAATCAGCCTTATACGGTCACAAGCGGTTCTCAGAAGTGCTGTAAAGGCTGCCAGAAAAAACAGGAAAGCAAGCGTAAGGTTACCGCAAATGCAAAGCACATGCAAGAGAATTACGATTTCATTAGTTTTTACGTTCCAAAGGGACAGCGTGATAAACTGAAAGCCTATGCAAAATCTCAGAATTTGAGCGTGAATATTGCATTTTTTTCAAAATGTTCGACAATATACCTTGCTTGCCGCTTTTCTGAGGCGGCTTTTCAGCCGCCGATGATTTCGCCGATTTATTTCGGCTTTTTCACTTTCGCAAAAGTGAAATCTGAGCCAGTTGCTCTTGCTTTTATTTCTTTTTATCTTAGCGCACTTGGTTTTTTAAATGCAAAGATTTTTCTATAAGTTTGTAGGCATAGATAAATTGAAGATTGAGAATATATTTTTCCCGGTGAAAGCTGCGGAACGAGTTTTGTAAATTGTAGCTGTGAGATATTGATTCTTAAAGGCGATTATAGTATAATTATTTTTGCAGAAGTGAGCAAAGAAACGACCCTACAAATCGGAATTCACATAAAGGTTGATGAGAAAGAATGAAGTACACAAACGAACATATAAAGGAATCATATTTTCCGTATAAAGTTTTATTATATATTTTTTCTATAGTGCTTGTATTAGGAATAATGCTTGTGCTTTGGGGATTAATTGCAACTGGTAATCAGAAAAATAATGTTGCCCCTTTAGAAGATGTATTGAATCAATATTCAACCCCTGCCAATAAAACGGCGTATCTTGAAATTATCGAAGTTTTACAAAAAATAGCAGAGGACAAATATGAGGGGTATTATCTTGTGAGAACAAAAACGGGAACTTATATTTCAGGTATGCAAGAAGAGCAGTATGCAACTCTAAAGGAGGAATTGGGAAAAAGGTAAATCTAAACTGGAGGGAATGACGAATGTAATTATTGATGAACAGGTTATTGAGAATGTGTCAGAGTATTTAAATGAAAAACATATTCAACTTCGAGTGACAAAACTTAATTATATCGGAATTTTAAAGGAGGGCTATATTGTTAATTTGATTTTAGGCGGTTTATTCGCTTTGCTTAGTCTTGGATTCATATTTTACTCAAATTCAGAGCTTAATGGATATAAAAATTCACAGGCAAAAAAGTTGACGAGGAGTGCAATCGGAAAGATGCAAAGTGGCTGGGAGAATATAAAATTTATCTGACGGATAGTTTTTTGGTGAGTATATATAGTGGTTTAACAGCAATTGATATTGATACAGTCAGCAGTGTGATTTTATATAAGGATAATGGACGCAAGAAAAACAGACGGAAGCGTGGTTAAAATTTATGAGAATATTTCAAAGGATAAATTTATTTTTGAAGAGGAAAAAGACTATTTGGAAATGATTTTTGGAAGTAAGAATATAAGTTTTATATGTGAAACGGAAGTGCAAGATGAATTAGAATATGAAGAATATTTTGAATAGAATTTTCTGGAACGACAAGATGAAGAATAAATCCTAGTTTATAAGGCGCCTTGTATATCAAATTTTCATTGCGTGATAAAAAAATACGCCTCGTAAATAACACATTTACGAGGCTTTTTGGTTGCGGCGGCTGGATTTGAACCAACGACCTTCGGGTTATGAGCCCGACGAGCTACCTAGCTGCTCCACACCGCGTCATATTTTTAATTACTCTCCTGAGTACTTAATTATTATATCACAAATTTATATCTATGTCAATAGGTTTTTAAAATTTTTTTCAAGAAAAATCCTATATATAATTCTGAATAAATACCGTCGGATAATCATGGCGTTTTTCATGATTATCCGAGGTAAAATTTATTCTTAATTATTTTCACATACGATCTTATAATATGCTCTTGAAGTTATAATATACATAACGATATAGAAAACTGCAAAAACAATAAAGCTTATTGCGGACGACGCAATAAAAAGGGGAGTGTTAAACAGACCGAACATGTTAAGCAGATATTTTATTATATTGAATGCGGCGATAATATTTATTGCAGAGCCTATAAGCGGAAGCAAAAATACCGTCAGCATTTGAGAATGAATACTCTTTTTTATTTCACCTTTTGTCATACCGACCTTTTGCATTATTTCAAATCTGTTTCTGTCTTCATATCCTTCCGTTATTTGCTTGTAATACATTATCAGAACCGTTGCCGCAATGCAGATTATTCCTAAGAAGATTCCTAGAAAAAATAATCCGCCATGCATACCGTAATAATCGGCGCGTTTATTAACAAAGCTTATACAGTCAGTTTTTATGCCTAAGCCTGAATTTCTTTCCTGTAGTTCATTATACACTGCAATTTGAGTATTATCGTCGCAGTCGATATCAAAGCCGTAATAATATGTTAGGTCTGAAGCCTGATCTCCGTATTGCTCAAGCTGTAACTGATATATATTATTTAAAACGTCCATGTCGGGAACAATTACCCACATACGCGATACTACGCTTATCATTGCGCTCATATTTTTAAACGGAAATTTGCTTAACTTCTCTTTTACTTCAAAATTATTTGTATTTTCCAATTCGAAAGTATCATACTTATAGCTGGAATTTTCACAGTAAATCATTATTTCATTTTTTTCAAGAGTTTTTGATTCGTTTGTGTATTTATTGTAGTCTTCAAGTGGTATTATACAAAGCATTGCTAAATTGTTCATGTTGAAATCGTCAGAATCAATTATCGACTGGTCAAAGCTTACTTTGCTTCCGGTTTTATATCCGGTTACATCAAGAGAACGGTATTCGTTTTCATTAATCGGGCTTAAATTATAATTCTGGAGAATAGAATTAGTATTTTTTTGTATTTCATCAATGTATTTATTTTCTATAGAATCAGCGTCTATTACTATATCTTTCGGATGAAGAGTTTGCAGCGCGTCTTCGGAGCCGATAAATAGGCTTGAAGTAGAAGATATCATGACAAGCACAGCAGTTGAGAGGATACATATTGAGGCAAGACCCGCTCCGCTTCTTTTCATTCTGAAAACCATAGATGAAACTGCAATAAAGTGATTGCTTTTATAGTAATAGGATTTTTTCCTTCTGAGCATTTTTAAAATAGCTACTGAGCCCGATATAAACAGCAGATAAGTACCTATTATTACCAGTATAACTGCAATAAAGAAATAGTTTAATGCCATCATAAGGTTTTCGATTGTATTTGCCATATAATAGCCGCCGGCTAAAGCGGTGATACCCAAAATCGCAGTTATATAATTAGCCCGCGGCTGTTTTTCTCCCTGATTTGTGCTGTGAAGCAGGTCTATCGGATTTGATAAATGTATCTGCCTCAGACCGTTTAGTAGAATAAGGGCAAATGCCGCCGCATATATCAGAAACGTTGATGTTATCATTGAGGGTGATACTGAAAATTTACCTGTCGGCTCTTCCTTCATAAAATTAATAATTGCCAATTGGGCAAATTTTGAAAAGAGTATTCCGCAAAGAATACCTGCAATCAGAGAAATAAGAAATATTATAACAGTTTCCCATACCATAATACTTCCTATATTTTTTTTATCCATTCCAAGAATATTGTAAAGTCCAAATTCTCTTTTTCTGTTTTTTATCAGAAAGCTGTTGGTATAAAATAAAAATATTACAGAAAATAGAGCCAGGACGCCTCTTCCTATATTTAAAAGAGTTTGTATCTGAGGTCCTCCTCTTAACAAGGAGATGGATTCTTCAGCGGACAAAAAGGTAATGATGTAATACATCATAATCATTCCGACGCAGGTTAAAATATATGGAAAATATGTTTTTTTATTTTTTAATATACCCGTAACAGCGAGCCTGGGATAGAACATTCCTTTCACTTTGAATCACCGCCTGTCGCAAGTAAAGCAAGGGTGTCGGAAACCTTCTGATAAAGCTCTTCATCAGACGCGTTTCCTCTGTATATCTGATGAAAAATCTCGCCGTCCTTGATAAACATCACGCGTCCGGCATGACTTGCCGCCTTGACAGAATGCGTTACCATAAGAATGGTCTGACCGTCTTTGTTTATTTGAGAGAAGATGTTTAAAAGCTCGTCTGTGGATTTGCTGTCGAGCGCTCCCGTAGGCTCGTCTGCTAAAATAATCTGAGGATTTGTTATAAGCGCCCTTGCAGCCGCGCATCTTTGCTTTTGACCTCCTGAAACCTCGTATGGATATTTGGACAAAAGATGTGAAATCCCCAGCTTATCGGCAATAGGCTCAAGCCTGCGGTACATTTCGCCATAGGTTTTACCGGCCAGTACGAGCGGCAGGAATATGTTGTCCCTTAATGAAAATGTGTCGAGAAGGTTGAAATCCTGAAACACAAATCCCAGATTATCTCTGCGGAACTGAGCTATCTGAGATTCCTTTACCTCAGAGAGCTTTATACCCTTCAATATAACCTCTCCGGCAGTCGGTTTGTCAAGAGCAGCCAGTATATTCAATAGAGTAGTTTTACCTGATCCCGACTCTCCCATAATTGCGATATATTCTCCGTTTTCAACGGAAAAGCTAATATCATGAAGAGCCTCTACTTTATTTCCGCCTAATCGGGTAGTATATATCTTTTTTACATGGTTAACTTCCAGAACTGACATTTTAAATGCCTCCTTGCTTTTATTTTACAAGCTTATTATATCATAACGATAAACAGCATGCCTTAACTTTAGCTTACATTTTATCGCCGTAAGCTTACAGTTTTGCAAGATAAGCAATGTTTATTCTGTCAGCATATCGTTGCTGGAAAGATCCAGCGTTATTTCTGTTCCTATACCTGATTCGGAGGAGGCGGTTATTTGTGACCGAGCTTCGTACATATTCTGCGGCATAGATATAATCCTATTCCGCTTGCTTTTTTATCGGTGCGCCCGTTATAACCTGTAAATCCATTTTCAAATATTCTCGGAAGATCTTCAGGTGAAATGCCGATACCATTGTCTTTTATACACAGAATCTGACCAGGTTTTAGAAAAATAGATATTTCACCTCCGGTATTTGTATATTTTAAAGCATTTGAAAGTATTTGTTCTATAACAAAAAGAAGCCATTTTTCATCTGTAAGTATTTTAACGTTAATTGATTCATAATTCAGCCTGATCTTTTTTCTGATAAATTGCGAAGAATATTTTCTTAATGCCTGTTTTATAATGCTGTCAAGCTTATATTTTCTGATTATATAGTCGGTGGAATCGGACTCGAGTCTCAGATATGAAAGCACCATCTGAGCATATCCTTCTATTTTTTGAAGCTCTGCGGTAAGCTCGCAGCCATCAGTTATATTGCTGCTTTGTAGTATCAGTCTCATTGCTGAAATAGGAGTTTTTATCTGATGTACCCATAAAGTATAATAATCAGTCATGTCAGCATATTTAGAGTTTACTTCATTAATTATTTTCTTATTATCCTCTGTAAGAGCTATTATCAGCTCCTGATAATCTTTTTCGATTACATTGGAGGGCTGAGGCATATGTTCGTTTGAAACAGAAATATTATCCTTTAATATTTCAAGCTGACGATGCTTTTTCATAAACGAAATAAAATCTGCCGTAATAAATATTATCGCTATGAATGAGCATAATAATGCGGAATATCCGATTGACGTAACGGGGAGTCTGTAAAGAATAAATACTGTTAATAAAGTACCGATAAAACATATGTTAAATATAATCAATTTGACATGAGAAATAATGTATTTAAAAAACATCGGAAATTTCCCTTCTATTCTATGATATAGCCAAGACCTTTTTTTGTGGTAATAAAATTGCTGAGACCTGCTGAATCAAGCTTTTTTCTTAATCTTGCTATATTGACAGTTAAAGTATTGTCGTCTATAAAGCAGTCGGTTTCCCATAGCTTTTGCATAAGGGTTTCACGACTGACCAGACTGCCTTTCTTTTCCATTAGAGTTTGTAGTATGCGATAATCGTTTTTAGTCAGATCTATTTTTTGTCCGTTAAATGTCAGCGAAGCGTCGGATACATTTAAAACGGCGTTTCTGTGTGAAAGCTCGGGAAGCTGTATTGTGAAATCATAGGTACGCCGTAGAATTGCCTGAAGCTTTGCGGTTAAAACACTGAAATCAAAGGGCTTTGAAATAAAATCGTCGCCGCCCATATTCATTGCCATTATTATATTCATATTATCTGATGCCGATGAGATAAAGACTACAGGTACCGTGGATAATTTTCTTATTTCCTCGCACCAATAAAATCCATTGTAAAAGGGAAGAGAAATGTCGAGAAGCACAAGGTGCGGTTCAAATTCCAGAAACTCCTGAATTATAAGTCTGAAATTTTCTGTACATTTAGCCGTTATTCCCCATTTTTCTATATGATTTTTTATCGAAGCCGAGATTGATTCGTCATCCTCTACTATATATATCCGATACATAATACCTCCCGTTTTATTAAAAGCCGCTGTTTGGAACAAATATTATATTGATATTATATCAAGCGGTGTTTTTATTGTCAATGTATGAAATATTTTATAAAGTTTCGTTAATAATAAAATAAAAAGGAGCATGCTTAATGGAATCTATATGGAGCGCAGAAACAAAATTACCGGAATTTCAAAAGCTAAACGGAGATATAAAAACGGATGTATTGATTATCGGAGGCGGTATTTCTGGAATATTGACTGCATACATGCTTAAACAGCAGGGAATAGACTGTATTGTTGCAGAGGGAGACAAAATCTGTTCAGGCACAACAAAAAATACAACGGCTAAAATAACATCGCAGCATGGTTTAATTTACCAGGATATAATAAAAAATATCGGTAAAGAAAAGACTAAAATGTATTATGAAATAAATCAGACGGCAATTGATAAGTATCGTGAGCTGTGTCAGGGTATAGACTGCGATTTTAAGACGGCCGACAATTATGTGTATTCGGTCGGCGACAAAGAGAAGCTTGAAAGGGAATTGGACGCGCTGCATAGATCAGGTATAAATGCGGATTATTCGGATAGATTAGCTCTGCCTTTTTCTACGGCCGGAGCCGTAAGATTTAAAAATCAGGCGCAGTTTAATCCTCTTAAGTTTATTGCGTCGATAACCGAAAAGCTTAAGATTTATGAAAATACTTTTATTAGGGAAATACAAAATGGTACGGCAATATATGATTATGGAAACATAACTGCTGATAAAATTGTAGTTGCCTCGCATTTTCCGTTTATCAATAAACATGGAAGCTATTTTCTGAAATTATACCAGCATAGGTCGTATGTTATTGCATTAAAAAATGCCGCTGAATTAAACGGCATGTATGTTGATGAAGATAAAAAGGGGTTATCCTTCAGAAATTACGGAGATTATCTGATTTTAGGCGGAGGCTCTCACAGAACCGGCAAGGACGGAGGAAACTGGAATGAGCTACGCAAATTTGCTCAGAAATATTATCCGAAATCAGTTGAAAAGTACAGTTGGTCTGCTCAGGACTGTATGAGCCTTGACAGTATTCCATATATCGGCAGATATTCAAAACGTACTCATGAATTATATACAATCACTGGTTTTAATAAGTGGGGAATGACCGGAGCTATGTCGGGCGCAATGATCATCAGCGATATGATAACCGGCAAAGAAAATGCTTACGCAGGAATATTTGATCCGTCGAGAAGCATTATGAAACCTCAGCTTTTTATTAATCTGGCTGAGACGACCGTTAATTTTTTCAAACCGACTTTAAAAAGATGTCCGCATCTTGGGTGTGCGTTGAAATGGAATAAAGCGGAGCATTCATGGGATTGCCCCTGCCACGGCTCAAGATTTACTGAAAATGGAAAGCTTATTGATAATCCCGCAACAGGAAATATAAAAAAATAATAATTACTGAAAAATCTCCCTTGCCATAAAGCAAAGGAGATTTTCTTATTTAAGATATTTCATTGAGTCTATAATAATATCGGCGCAGTTATCAACAGTAAATAACGAGCTGTTAAGACATATGTGATAATTTTCCTTGACTCCCCATGTACGAGTGGTGTTAGCGTTATAAAAAGCTTCGCGTCTTTTATCGTTTTTTCTGATAATATAATCGGCGTATTGCTCGCTTATACCGTAATTTCCAATAGCGCGTTTAACTCGTCCTCCATTAATGCATGTACGAATACTCTGAAGCATGGCTGATGTTTTCTTAGTATATAATCGGCACATTGACCGATAATTATGCAGCTTTCTCTTTGTGCAAGCTCAGTAACTACCTTATGCACTTCGTTATAAAGAATATCAGCTTTAGAAGCGGTTTTATCCACGTCAATTGAACCTGCTTTTGCGGCAAGAGAAAGTCTGTATAAAAAGCTTTGTGAAACGTTTTCCTGAGTGCTTTCCAGATATTCCTTTGGTATATCGCATCTTTCAGCCGCCATTTCAACGATTTCGCGGCTATAAAAAGGGATATTCAATTTTTGTGAAAGATTTTTACCAATTTCAAGACCGCCGCTTGCATATTGGCGTTCTATTGTTATGACCATATTATCAGACATCTACATCAGCTCCTATAATTAATTTTAATGAATTTTCAACATATTTGTTGATTGCTTTTGTATAAAATACATTATACATTTATTATATCATAATAAATAGAATAATTCAAGTGAATATTGTGAACAATATGTTAATTTTTAAAAACGAAGTTAAGCGTTTTGTTATCAGTTATTCTTAAATGCAGTAAATATAGCTTTATTTATTATATTCCGGCCTCCCATTCCCAGTTACGAACTTCAAGCTCAGTTAGGTCGTAGGGAGTGCATTGATAAATGCAATAGTTTACCCAATTTGAAAATAATAAGTTCGCATGGCTTTTCCAACTGAATATCGGTCTTTTTTTAGGATCGTCGTCAGGAAAGTAATTATACGGAATATGGATATTAAGCCCCTTTTCTTTATCGCGGAAGTATTCTTCCGCCAGGGTGTTTCTGTCATATTCTGAATGTCCCGTAATAAAAAACTGACGGCCATTTTTGTTTGCTACAATATGTACTCCGGCTTGTTCAGACGATGTAATAATCTGAAGGCATTTAATTTTTTCTATATCTGATCGGTTAAAGGTAGTATGTCTGGAATGCGGTACCATGAAAACATCGTCAAAACCTTTAATTATCTGAGCGTGAGGGTAATCTCTTTTGTGTGGAAAAACTCCGAATAACTTTTCAGGCAAGGACTGCTTTTGTATGCCGAAATGATAATACAGACCAGCCTGTGCCCCCCAGCAAATATGAAGAGTAGAAAGACGTTCCGTTTGCTCCATTCCATAATTTTACATATTTCGTCCCAGTAATCAACTTCTTCATATTCAAGCTGTTCAACGGGAGCTCCGGTTATAATCATTCCGTCATATTTATTGTTTTTTACTTCATCAAACGTTTTATAAAAATTGCTGAGATGATTCTGAGGCGTATTTTTTGACCTGTGAGAAATCATATGAAGCAATTCGATATCAACCTGAAGCGGAGTATTGCTAAGAAGTCTTAAAATTTGTGTTTCAGTTTCAATCTTCTTAGGCATAATATTAAGAATAATTATTTTAAGCGGACGAATATCCTGGTGTTCAGCTCTGTCCTTGGACATTACAAATATATTTTCATTATAAAGCTTATTATATGCTGGAAGCTCATAAGGTATTTTTATCGGCATTATATCACTTCCCTTAATGGTATAAAAAAGGCGAACGCCTGTCCGCCTTTTTTATTGTTTAGTTTACCTTAAATCATACCGGATGAATCATTTTTTCTTTGTCTGAATGTTTTCCGTCAATACCGTATTTTTTATTTCTTCTGTCTTCAAAGAATTTTACTGCAACCTGACCGAATTGTGCGTAGCTGAGAACATCTTCTTCCTGTTCAGTCCATTCAGCACATTCTTTTTTTAGCTTTTCAAGCTCCGGTTCAAGAAGATCTGCCGGACGGCAGTCGATAGGGGATTCATCGCCTATAATCCTTTTTCTGAATTCCGGATCAATCGGCACCGGCGTTCTGCCGTATTCGCCTCTGACAATACCCTTGAATTCTTTTGTTACCATTTTATAGCGTTCGCCCATTATTACGTTAAATACAGCCTGCGTACCGACAATCTGTGATGAAGGAGTAACCAAAGGCGGATATCCCGCGTCCTTTCTAACCCTTGGAACTTCTTTAAGAACCTCTTCAAGCTGATCCTCTTTACCCGCCTGTTTAAGCTGTGAAAGAAGGTTTGAAAGCATACCGCCGGGAACCTGATATATAAGAGCGTTTGCGTCAACTGCAAGCATCTTGGGATCAAGCAGACCGCTGTCGATATATTTTTTTCTGAGCTTCATAAAATGCTCTCTAATTTCCGTCAGCAGAACTAAATCAAGCCCCGTATCATATTCTGTTCCCTGCAATGCGGCAACCATAGATTCCGTAGGAGCATGAGACGTTCCAAGGGCAAGAGGAGACATAGCGGTATCAATTACGTCTACTCCGGCCTCAATTCCCTTTAACAGACACATTGAAGCAAGACCGGACGTATAGTGTGTGTGAAGCTGAATCGGGATTTTAACGCTGCTTTAAGCGCTTTAACAAGCTTTTCCGTTTCATATGGAGTAAGCAGGGCAGCCATATCCTTTATACAAATTGAATCAGCTCCTGCATTTTCAATTTGTTTAGCGTAGTTAACATAATAATCTGTTGTGAAAACGTCGCCCAACGTATAAGATATAGCGACCTGTGTATGAGCGCCTTCCTTTTTAGCGGCCTTTATTGCTGTTTCAAGATTTCTTATATCATTGAGAGCGTCAAATATTCTTATAATATCTATTCCGTTAGAAACTGATTTCTGAACAAAATACTCAACCACATCGTCGGCATAATGACGATAGCCGAGCATATTCTGTCCGCGGAAAAGCATCTGAAGCTTTGTATTAGGAAGCTCTTTTCTGAGGGTTCTAAGACGTTCCCAAGGGTCTTCGTTTAAAAATCTGAGACATGAATCAAATGTAGCGCCGCCCCAGCATTCAACTGAGTGATATCCAACCTTATCCATAAGCGGAAGTACGGGCAACATTTCATCCATAGTCATACGGGTTGCTATAAGCGATTGATGAGCGTCACGCAGTACGGTTTCAGTGATTTTTACTTTTGCCATTTCTCTATCCCTGATTCCGTATTTACAATACGGAATTTCCTTTCTGTAAAATTAGGTTTCAGCCGATTGTTGCGAGAGCGTCGCCGGAGTTTACATTATCGCCCTTGTTGGCCAATACGCTCGTAATCTTGCCGTCGCATGAAGCAACAATATCATTTTCCATTTTCATAGCTTCAAGGATCATGATAACCTGTCCCTTGGAAACGGAATCTCCCACAGCTACCTTAACGTCGAGTATTGTCCCCGGCATCGGAGCCGTAACCTTTTCACCCTCGCCGGCAGAAGGAGCTGGGGCTGGTGCAGGCGTAGGAGCCGGCGCTGCCGGCGCGGAAACTGCTGCCTGGGATGTTGCGTCAACCTCTTCAACAGCTACATCATAAGCTTTGCCGTTAACTGTAATATTAAATCTCTTCATAATTATTACCACCTTTATTTAATTAAAAAAGAATATTGTTATGCTTCTTAGGAAGCTTCTGGCTTCGTTTGCCGGAAAGTATATCAAGCGCGGAGGTTAAAACGGTTCTTGTCTGAACAGGATCTATAATTTCATCTATATAACCGTTTTCAGCAGCCGATACGGCTGAAGCAATAGTTTTTTCATATTCTGAAGCAAGCTCGTTGCGCCTTGTTGTCAGGTCGTCAGCGTCTGAAAGCTTATCATGCCAGATAAATTCAACGGCTGTCAGAGGGGAGAAAGGAGCGATTACAGCATTGTCCCATGCATAAGTAAAATCTGAATTTGAGCTGTTTCCGGCAAGAGCTATAAATACCGGACCGATCGCTTTACCTGTTATAATTGCAATTTTTGCCGTTGTAGCTTCAGCATAGCTGTTTGACAGAGTTGTAACGGCTTTGATACCGTCGGCAGCCGCGCTGTCTGCAAGGCCTTCCGTATCTACTATTGTCACAACCGGTATTGAGAAAGCGTCGCATGTGCGGATAAAACGCAAAGCTTCATACAGTCGTCGGAAGTCAATTTATCAGACGTTTTATTTGTAGCTGCAATACCGGCAGTTGCGCCGCCGATTGTTGAAAGCGCAGTGTTGCCGCGGTACCGTAATCGGCGCCAAGCTCGATTACGCTGTCGGCGTCAGATATTGCGGAAATGATGGATTCAAGTGTGTTTCCGGCTATAAGACCGCTTTCTGAAAATTCAAAAACAGGAACCGGTGAAAGATTGTTAACCGGAAGAAGATTGATTAATTCGCGCGCCTTGTCGATGGCAGCGCTGTCGTCCTCGCATACTGCGGAAGCGATACCTGATTTTGCCGCCGCTTCAGATGAACCTTCGCCGGAAC
>ERZ860023.967-NODE-967-length-13537-cov-1.837265_pt1 | contig 13537 bp, 13 predicted proteins | sample MGYA00509983_ERZ860023 | MGnify/ENA primary metagenome ERZ860023 (study PRJEB30046, sample SAMN00715180) | human gut metagenome | study: EMG produced TPA metagenomics assembly of the A metagenome-wide association study of gut microbiota in type 2...
CATGCACACAATGACTATGACCTTGCCGTGAGCAATGTGCTTGCCGCCGTACTTAGCGGTTGCAAGGGACTGCATACTACATTAACGGCCTGGGCGAACGCGCCGGCAATGCTCCGCTTGCCAGTGTGCAGGCTATCTTGAAAGACCACTTCAATGCCATTACCAACATTGACGAAAGCCGCCTGAACGACGTAAGCCGTGTGGTGGAGTCCTACTCGGGCATCGTCATTCCCGCCAATAAACCGATTGTTGGCGAGAATGTATTTACCCAAGTGGCAGGCGTCCATGCCGACGGTGACAATAAAAGTAACCTCTACTGCAACGACCTCCTGCCCGAACGCTTTGGTCGCAAGCGAGAGTATGCCCTGGGCAAGAACAGCGGTAAAGCCAATATCCGGAAGAATCTGGAGGACTTGGGGTTACAACTGGATGAAGATGCCATGCGCAAAGTGACCGAACGCATCATTGAGTTGGGCGACAAGAAAGAGCTGGTGACGCAAGAAGACCTGCCCTATATCGTTTCGGACGTACTGAAGCACGGAATGGCAGAAGAACGCGTCAGCCTTAAGAGCTATATTGTGAATCTGGCGTATGGATTGAAGCCGATGGCTACGTTGAAGATAGAAATTAACGGAAAGGAATATGAGGAAAGTTCCAGTGGAGATGGCCAGTATGATGCTTTTGTGCGCGCCTTGCGCAAGATATATAAAGTGACACTGGGTCGTAAGTTCCCGATGCTGACGAACTATGCCGTGACTATTCCTCCCGGTGGGCGTACCGATGCCTTTGTGCAGACGGTTATTACCTGGAGTTTTGAAGATACGATATTCCGTACACGCGGATTGGACGCAGACCAGACGGAAGCAGCCATCAAGGCGACGGTGAAGATGCTGAATATCATAGAAGACGAATACGAATCATAAAAAATGGATCTCATGGAGAAAAAGAAATCGTTTTTTGAGAGGCATCCTTATGTATGCTATGCGTTGTATGCAGGCTTGCTTTTGGCTTTCAACCTCTTTCTGCGTTGGTGGAGCGGCGAGTTGGATGCGGACGAGTATCTTATGTCAGCCATCAATACCCTTATATTGACAGCTGGTTTTGTGTGGGGTGACCGGTATCGCCGCAAGAATCTTGCAAACAAAAAGAAGATAGATGAACTTTTAAATAATAAAGAAAACAATGGATTTTAAAATTGCAGTGTTGGCCGGTGACGGTATCGGCCCCGAAATCTCTACCGTAGGCGTGGATGTGATGACTGCCGTGTGTGAGAAGTTCGGACATAAAGTGAACTATGAATATGCCATCTGCGGTGCAGACGCGATAGACAAGGTGGGTGACCCGTTTCCCGAAGCCACTTATGAGGCTTGTAAAAATGCGGATGCTGTATTGTTCTCTGCCGTAGGTGACCCGAAATTCGACAATGACCCTACTGCCAAAGTGCGTCCCGAGCAGGGCTTGCTGGCTATGCGCAAGAAACTGGGACTGTTTGCCAACATCCGTCCCGTGCAGACTTCAAATGTCTGCTCCATAAGTCTCCCCTTCGTGCGGAACTGGTGGATGGTGCCGATTTCCTTTGCATCCGCGAATTGACCGGTGGCATGTACTTCGGTGAGAAATACCAGGACAATGACAAGGCGTATGATACGAACATGTATACCCGTCCTGAGATTGAGCGTATCCTGAAAGTCGGATTTGAATATGCCATGAAACGCAGTAAACATCTTACGGTGGTGGATAAAGCCAATGTGCTTGCCTCTTCCCGTCTTTGGAGACAGATTGCCCAGGAGATGGCACCGCAGTACCCCGAGGTGACAACCGACTATATGTTTGTGGACAACGCCGCCATGAAGATGATTCAAGAGCCGAAATTCTTTGACGTAATGGTTACGGAAAATACGTTTGGTGATATTTTGACGGACGAGGGTTCCTGCATCAGTGGCTCTATGGGATTGCTGCCTTCTGCTTCTACGGGAGAGAGCACGCCGGTATTCGAACCTATCCATGGTTCCTGGCCGCAGGCGAAAGGCTTGAATATAGCCAATCCGCTGGCGCAAATTTTGTCTGTAGCCATGCTTTTCGAATACTTCGACCTGAAAGAGGAGGGGGCGTTGATTCGTAAGGCAGTTGATGCTTCACTCGATGCGAATGTACGTACACCGGAGATTCAAGTAGAAGGTGGCGACAAATACGGTACCAAGGAAGTGGGCGCGTGGATTGTAGACTATCTTAAGAAGTCTTGATAACAGTGTCTCATTACCGTTCTGTTCATCAGTAACTTCTCACTGCAAAGTTCTGCAAACCTTTTGCAGTGTCACTGCAAAGCTGTTACAGTTGCGCTGCAAAGCAGTTGCAGTACCACTGCAAACCTATTTGCAGTAACGCTGCAGCTCGTTTGCAGTACTACTGCAAAAAGCATGCACCATCTTTGCAGTGGGAAGTCGCTGATTGTCAGATATGGTTCTTCCTCCTCATCCTGCCTTCTTCAATCGTTTCATATCCTTTCATCCTCTTTATTCGTGTTAAGCTTTGATAGATGGCAGTATAATCTTTCCTTTCCCGCACGGTTTATTTCTTGGAATTTCCATATCTTTGTCAGCATATCCATGTTACATAAGTGTGTACGGGAAGAATGTATTAGACAGTGAGATTATGGCGAAAATTGCAAAGAACCTGACGGAGTTGATTGGGCATACTCCTTTGATGGAATTGGCTGAATACAGTCGTAAATACGGATTGAAAAGAAATATTGTGGCTAAGCTGGAATCTTTTAATCCGGCGGGAAGCGTGAAGGACCGTGTGGCATTTGCCATGATTGAGGATGCCGAGGCACGCAGGGCTTTGAAACCCGGAGCCACGATTATTGAACCTACCAGTGGCAATACCGGCGTGGGACTGGCGATGGTGGCAACCATCAAGGGATATCATTTGATATTGACCATGCCGGAGACCATGAGTGTGGAACGCCGTAATCTGTTGAAAGCCTTGGGTGCGGAGATTGTACTGACCGACGGACTGGCAGGTATGGCCGGTTCCATTGCCAAAGCGAAAGAATTGCGGGATGCGATACCTGGTGCGGTTATTCTGCAGCAGTTTGAGAATCCCTCCAATGCCAAGGCTCATGAACATACTACGGGGGAAGAAATCTGGACGGACACGGATGGTAAAGTGACTGTTTTTGTTGCCGGTGTGGGTACGGGCGGTACGGTCTGTGGAGTGGCGCGTGCCTTGAAGAAACATAATCCGGATGTCTATGTTGTGGCTGTAGAACCGGCCTCCTCTCCGGTTCTGGAAGGAGGGGAAGACGCACCGCACCGCATCCAGGGGATTGGGGCCAATTTTATTCCTTCCATTTATGATGCTTCTGTAGTAGACGAGATTATTCCGGTGCCCGATGACGAGGCCATTCGTGGAGGACGAGAGCTGGCTTCTACGGAAGGCTTGCTGGCTGGCATCTCATCCGGTGCGGCGGTATATGCGGCACGGTTGCTGGCCGAACGCCCTGAATTTGCGGATAAAATGATTGTTGCCCTACTGCCCGATACGGGGGAACGCTATTTGTCAACAGAACTGTTCGCTTTCGATACCTATCCTTTGGAATAAATACTGAACTATTATATGAAGAAACTTATTTTTTCTTTCTTCTTGTGTGGAGCCACGATGTTCCCTGCCTTTTCACAAACCTATCAGGAACTGAGCGAACGTGCGGTTGCAGCCACGGAGCAAGACAGCTTGTCATTGGCCGAAAAATACATTGAACAAGCTTTGAAAATGGAGCCCGCCAATCCTCATAACGCTTTGCTTTTCTCCAATTTAGGAACGATACAGCGTTGGCAGCACCGGTATGAGCAGGCTCTTGACTCGTATACGCTGGCATTGAACATTGCTCCGCGTGCCATACCCGCCCTGATGAATCGTGCCGCTCTTTACCTTGAGTTGGGAAAGGATGACTTGGCCCGGATAGACTATTCTTTGGTGCTGGATATAGAGAGCGATAATCAGGAAGCCTTGCTGATGCGTGCCTATATCTATATGCGGCAGCGCAACTATAATTTTGCAAAGTCTGATTATGAACGTCTGCTGAAACTTGCCCCCCGGAGCTACAATGGCCGCCTTGGGTTGGCCACGTTGGAGCAGAAGGAAGGCAAATACGAAGCCGCGCTCTCGATACTGAATGCCATGATTGCAGAAAAAGGAGAAGAAGCTACCCGGCTGACTACCCAGCAATATGCCGTACTTTACGTAGCACGTGCGGGTGTAGAGCAGGATATGAAACATGTGGACCTGGCCATGATGGACTTGGAAGAAGCCATCAAGCTGGATGCTTCGCAGACAGAAGCCTACTTGATACGGGGGCAAATTTACCTTTCTCAAAAGAAAAAGGAGTTGGCAAAACGTGACTTCGAAAAAGCCATTTCACTTGGTGTGCCGCAAGGCGACCTCAGGGATTTGCTGTTGCAGTGTAAATAATATTCAACTGTATTTCCGTATCAGTTCCACAAACTCTTTTCCGTATTTCTTCTTTTTATATTCACCGATACCGCTGATATTACCAAATTCTTCTATGGTAGTGGGGCGGGAGGCGCTGAGTAGGTGGAGCACTTTGTCGGACAGTACGATATAGGCAGGAAGTGCTTCCTGGTCGGCAAGGCGTTTGCGAGAGTGCGGAGAGCCTCGAAAAGTTCCCCACTTTCTGTATTGGGCAATCCCAATGGCAATTCTTTGGTTGGAACTGTAGCCTTGCGTTTACGGCCTCTTGTAGCTTGTACAGCTTCCTCGCGACGGATGGTGACAAGCAGGGCGCGTGCTCTGCCAAACAAGACATCTGTTCCGCTTTGAGTAATTTTCAGATGGTTGTTTTCATTGTAGGCTATTTCGAAATAGCCGAGTTGCAACATTTGCAGCAGGTAGTCATGCCAATCTCTGGCGGGTACTTCACGCCCGGCTCCAAAGGTCTTAAGGCGATGGTATCCTCTTTCTGTAACTTCAGAACTCATGTTTCCTCGGAGGATGTCCACTAAAATACCGGTTCCTATCTGTTGCTCGGAACGCGCGATTGCACTAAGTGCCTTTTGTACGATTATTGTACCATCGAAACGTTCGGGGGGATTTTTGCATACATCACAGTTTCCACAGTCGCAGGTCGTATTTTCACCGAAATAACTTAACAGAATGCGACGGCGGCAGATATCTGCTTCCGCATATTGCTGCATACGTTGCAGCTTTTCCAGGTTGATGCTTTGTTGCCCGCTGTCTGTTGCGAATTTAGTGAGCAGAATGAGGTCGGCCAGTGAATAGAACAAAAGGGTGTCACTGGGCATTCCGTCTCGTCCGGCACGTCCTATTTCCTGATAGAAACTTTCAATGCTTTTGGGCAAATTGTAATGAATACCCAGCGCACATTGCTTTTGTCAATTCCCATTCCAAAGGCAATGGTGGCGCATACCACTTGCACGCGGTCATTGATGAAGTCGTCTTGTGCTTCATCTCTTCGTGCCGGCGACAGTCCTGCATGATAGACCGCCGACTTTATCCCTTGTTTTTGAAGCATTTGTGCCACTGTTTCAGTCTTGCTGCGGCTCATGCAATAAATGATGCCGCTCTCTCCCGGATGGCGGGCGATGAAGTCGAGGATGGCTTTGCTTTTTTCCTTCTGCTGGTAACCTCTTTTTACGGTGAGACTCAGGTTGGGACGGTCGAAAGATGAAATGAAAATTCTCGGTTGGTTGAGGTGTAGCTGTTTAATAATATCTTCACGGGTTATTTTATCGGCTGTGGCAGTAAGTGCAATGATGGGAACCTGGGGAAACAGTTGGTGAAGGATGCCCATCTGTGTATATTCCGGACGGAAATCGTGTCCCCATTGTGAGATGCAGTGAGCTTCATCAATGGCGAAAAGGGAAATATGCATATCCCTTAACAGATAGTTGGCTTCCGCCAATAATTTTTCAGGAGAAATATATAGCAGTTTCAGCTTGCCTTCCATGCATGCACGTCGTAGGGAAGCATTCTCTGTTTCATCATTATTGCTGTTCAGTGCACCGGCCGCGATACCGTTTGCACAGAGCGTTTCCACTTGGTCCTTCATCAAGGAAATGAGCGGAGAAACCACTACCGCCGTGCCTTCACTCAATAGGGCGGGAAGTTGGTAGCAGATGGACTTTCCACCTCCCGTAGGCATCAGTACCAATGCGTCTTTACGGTCTATCAGATGGCGTATGATGTCTTCTTGTAAGGGGCGGAAACTGTCGTAACCGAAATATGTCTTGAGCGTTTGTAGCATAATCTGGCAGTATGGATTTCTTCCGGCAAAGGTACACTAATTATTGCATATACTACAAATGGAAAGTCATCAAGATTTTGTATCATATGAGTTTCTGCAAAAGGTTAAAGTTTCTTATTAATGGCTGAATTGACCTACTTTTCAACCTTTTTCGTTGTTTATTTATCAAAAATATATACGGGAAAAGTTGTGTATTAAAAAAAAATGTCTGACTTTTGTAAAGTCTAAGGGGCTAACCCTTTGGCTTTTCCGATTTTAAACAACCCTAACCAGTTAATTCAATGAGTGATTTAGAAAACAATGCCCAGGAAAAAGGAACGAAGAAACGTCCTTACAACCTGCGCGAAAAGAAAGAAAAGGATGCTGCCTACCGTTCTTTGATAAGGCCGGAATTGGCAGATGAGTTGTATGACAAGATATTGAATATCGTTGTTGTACAAAAGAAGTACAGAGATGCTGATTATTCCGCTAAGGATTTGGCGAAAGAATTGCAGACCAATACTCGCTATTTGTCTGCAGTGGTGAATTCACGCTTCGGCATGAACTATTCTTGCCTGCTGAATGAATATAGAGTAAAAGAAGCGCAGCATTTGTTGACAGACAAAAGATATGCTGACAAGAATGTAGAGGAGATCAGTACGATGGTCGGCTTTGCAAACCGTCAGTCTTTTTATGCTGCTTTCTATAAAAATGTAGGTGAGACTCCTAATGGATATCGTAAAAGACACGCAGAAAAAGAAGCTAAGAAGAAATAATTCTGTATGACTGAATGAATAAAAAGGAAATATTCCGGAACAGTTGTTTCGGGATACTTCCTTTTCTTCTTTTTTAATACCAATCTATATACTCCCGACACATGAAGAAACAACTAATTTCTATGGTGACTGCCCTTTCTCTATTGACGGCTTGTGGCGGAAATCCGAAAACAACTGCTGAGGCAGAAAAAATTGACTATACAGTGGAACAATTTGCAGATTTACAGATTTTACGTTACCGCGTACCAGGTTTTGAGGATTTGTCCCTCAAACAAAAAGAATTGGTTTATTATTTGACGGAAGCGGCTTTGCAGGGCAGAGACATTCTTTTCGACCAGAATGGCAAGTATAACCTGACGATTCGCCGGATGCTGGAAGCTGTCTATACCGGCTATAAGGGAGATAAGAATACTCCTGATTTCAAGGCTATGGAAGTGTACCTCAAGCGGGTATGGTTCTCTAACGGCATTCATCATCACTATGGTAGCGAAAAGTTCGTTCCGGGATTTACTCCCGAATTCTTCAGGCAGGCTGTACAGAGTGTGGATGCAGCTACATTGCCGCTTGCCGAAGGACAGACTGTGGAACAACTGTGCGAGGAAGTGTTCCCCGTTATTTTCGACCCCACGGTGATGCCCAAACGGGTGAACCAAGCTGCCGGTGAAGATTTGGTTTTGACTTCCGCATGCAATTATTACGATGGCGTGACGCAGCAGGAGGCCGAAGATTTCTATAATGCCTTGAAGAATCCGCAGGATGAAACTCCCGTTTCCTATGGTTTGAATAGCCGTTTGGTGAAAGAGGATGGCAAGATTCAGGAGAAAGTATGGAAAGTGGGGGGCTTGTATGGACAGGCACTTGAAAAGATTGTCTACTGGCTGAAGAAGGCAGAAGGAGTTGCCGAGACTCCCGAGCAGAAGGCGGTGATAGCCAAACTGATGGAATTCTATGAAACCGGCGATTTGAAGACATTCGATGAATATGCCATTTTGTGGGTGAAGGATTTGAACTCACGCATTGACTTTGTGAACGGTTTTACCGAAAGTTATGGTGACCCGCTCGGCATGAAGGCAAGCTGGGAATCTCTGGTGAATTTTAAAGATTTGGAAGCTACCCAGCGTACAGAGTTGATAAGCGGCAATGCACAGTGGTTTGAGGACCATTCGCCGGTAGACGGACAATTCAAGAAGGAGAAAGTGAAAGGGGTGTCTGCCAAGGTAATCACGGCGGCTATTCTGGCCGGTGACTTGTATCCTGCAACTGCTATCGGCATCAACCTGCCCAATGCCAACTGGATACGTAGCCATCATGGTTCGAAATCCGTTACAATCGGTAACATTACAGATGCTTATAATAAGGCAGCTCATGGCAACGGGTTCAATGAGGAGTTTGTGTACAGTGATGCAGAGCTTCAACTGATTGATAAGTACGCAGATGTGACAGATGAACTGCATACTGACCTGCATGAATGTTTGGGACATGGTTCCGGTAAATTGCTCCCGGGTGTGGCCCCGGATGCGTTGAAGGCATATGGTTCTACTATCGAAGAAGCGCGCGCCGACTTGTTCGGACTCTACTACGTGGCCGACCCGAAGCTGGTGGAACTGGGGCTTACTCCAAGTGCGGATGCTTATAAGGCTCAATACTACACCTATCTGATGAATGGTTTGATGACACAGCTTGTACGTATCGAGCCGGGTAACAATGTAGAAGAAGCCCATATGCGCAACCGTCAGCTCATAGCCCGCTGGGTGTACGAGAAAGGTGCGGCGGAGAAGGTTGTGGAATTGGTAAAGAAGGATGGGAAGACGTACGTCGTGATAAACGATTATGAGAAAGTGCGTGACTTGTTTGGCCGGTTGCTTGCCGAGATACAGCGTATCAAGTCCACCGGTGACTATGCCGGTGCCCATGATTTGGTGGAAGCCTATGCCGTGAAAGTCGATCCCGCTTTGCATGCCGAAGTGCTGGAACGCTACAAGAAGCTGAATCTTGCGCCGTATAAGGGGTTCGTCAATCCCAAGTATGAAGTGGTGACGGATGCCGACGGTACTATAACAGATGTGACAGTGACTTATGATGAAGGTTATGCGGAACAGATGTTGCGTTATAGCAAAGACTATTCTACATTGCCTTCTGTCAATAAATGATGAACTATGATAGATACTAAAGAGCAGCTGCATCAGCGGCTGAAAGATATAAAGACACAGCTCCGTCTCTCAATGAACGGGGCTGTGTCCCAAAGTATGCGTGAGAAAGGGCTGGTATATAAGCTGAACTTTGGCGTGGAGTTGCCCCGTATCAAGGGTATTGCTGCCGGTTACGAGAAGGACCACTCTCTGGCTCAGTCTTTGTGGAAAGAAGATATCAGAGAGTGCAAAATATTGGCGGGACTTTTACAGCCGGTAGAGAGTTTCCTGCCCGAGATAGCCGATATCTGGGTGGAAGATATCCGTAATATCGAGATTGCAGAACTTACCTGCATGAATTTATTCCAACATCTTCCTTATGCGCCTGCCAAGTCCTTCCATTGGATTGCAAGCGAGGACGAATACACGCAGGTTTGCGGCTTCCTCACCATAGCCCGTCTATTGATGAAGAAAGGGGATATGAACGAACGGGTTGAAAATGAGTTCCTCGACCAGGCAATAACGGCTTTTTTGTCGGGCTCCTATCATGTACGCAATGCAGCCATGACTGCTATCCGCCGCTTTATGCAGCAAAATGAGGAAAATTCTTTTCAAGTTTGCCGCAGAGTGGAGGGTATGGACAATTCTTCTTCTGATGTAGAACAATTACTATACAATCTTGTAAAAGAGGAGGTTTGTTAGATTAGTTCTATGGTTATAGAGACTGATGCGGTAAGGGAATATTTCCCTTATCGCAATTTTTATCTCTTTCTCGTTTGCTTTCCACAAAAAAGGATTAACTTTGTTGGCTGTAAAACTGCGCCGTCAAATGGAAAGTCAGAATGTGAAAGATACAGTTAGGCAGATATTCACTGAATATCTGAATGCGAACGGGCATCGGAAGACTCCCGAACGTTATGCTATACTTGACACCATTTACTCCATAGACGGTCATTTTGATATCGACACGCTCTATTCACTGATGGCCGACCAGGAGAACTTCCGCGTCAGCCGTGCAACGCTTTACAATACCATCATTTTGCTTATAAATGCTCGTCTGGTCATCAAGCATCAGTTCGGCAACTCTTCCCAATACGAAAAATCTTATAATCGCGATACGCACCATCACCAGATATGCACCCAGTGCGGAAAGGTGACCGAGTTTCAGAACGAGGAGTTGCAACATGCCATTGAGAATACCAAACTGAGCCGTTTTAATCTTACGCACTATTCCTTATATATGTATGGGTTGTGCAGCAAGTGTGACCGGGCCAATAAACGGAAGAAAAAGAATAATAACCATAAAAAAGAAAAATGAAAGTAGACGTATTATTAGGATTACAATGGGGCGACGAAGGCAAAGGCAAAGTCGTTGATGTGTTAACTCCGAGATACGATGTCGTAGCTCGTTTCCAGGGTGGACCGAATGCCGGACATACACTCGAGTTTGAAGGGCAGAAGTATGTGCTCCGTTCCATTCCGTCTGGAATATTCCAGGGAGACAAGGTGAATATCATCGGTAACGGAGTGGTGCTTGACCCGGCTCTCTTCAAAGCGGAAGCCGAATCATTGGAAGCGTCCGGCCATAACTTGAAGGAACGCTTGCACATTTCCAAGAAAGCACACCTCATTCTGCCGACTCACCGCATACTGGATGCTGCATACGAAGCAGCCAAAGGCGATGCAAAGGTAGGAACGACCGGAAAAGGCATCGGACCGACTTACACGGATAAAATCAGCCGTAACGGTGTGCGTGTAGGCGACATTCTGCATGACTTTGACAAGAAGTATGCAGCGGCCAAGGCCCGTCATGAGCAAATCTTGAAAGGCTTGAACTATGAGTATGACATTACCGAAATGGAGAAGGCATGGTTCGAAGGTATCGAATACTTGAAACAATTCCAGTTGGTGGATAGCGAACACGAGATGAACAATCTGCTGGCTGCCGGCAAGTCTGTATTGTGCGAAGGTGCGCAGGGGACAATGTTGGACATTGATTTCGGTTCTTATCCGTTTGTAACGTCTTCCAATACGGTTTGTGCAGGTGCTTGTACCGGTCTGGGTATTGCTCCCAACAAGATTGGTGAGGTATATGGGATTTTCAAAGCCTATTGTACGCGCGTAGGTGCCGGTCCGTTCCCGACGGAATTATTCGACAAGACCGGTGACCAGATTTGCACGCTGGGTCATGAGTTCGGTTCTGTGACAGGACGTAAGCGCCGTTGTGGCTGGATTGACCTGGTGGCATTGAAATATGCCATTATGGTAGACGGGGTTACCAAACTGATTATGATGAAGAGCGATGTGCTCGATTCTTTTGAAACCATTAAGGCTTGTGTAGCTTACAAGATGGATGAGGAAGAGATTGATTACTTCCCGTTCGATATCAATGAGACTGTTGAACCGGTTTATGTAGAGCTACCCGGTTGGCAGACGGATATGACCAAGATGCAGAGTGAAGATGAGTTCCCGGAAGAATTCAATGCATATTTGTCATTCCTGGAAGAACAGCTTGGTGTGCCCATCAAGATTGTTTCTCTGGGACCGGACCGTGAGCAGACCATCGAACGGTATACAGAGGAATAATAAAACAAACAGATAACCTTAGACACGGATTACACGGATTTCGCGGCTTCATCTGAAGAACCGTGGGTGTCCGGATAATCCGTGCCTTTTTTATTTATTGCCATGAAAACACGTCTTTTGTCTTTTTTACTGTTGTTTCTTCTTGTGTGCTCCGCACAGTCGCAGACTTACCAGCCGACGGAGGAGAACCTGAAATCCCGTCAGGAGTTTCGGGACAATCGCTTCGGTATCTTCCTGCATTGGGGGATATACAGTATGCTGGCTACCGGAGAATGGACCATGACGAACAAGAACCTTAATTATAAGGAGTATGCCAAACTGGCGGGAGGTTTCTATCCTGCCAAATTCGATGCTGCCAGATGGGTGTCAGCCATTAAGGCGTCCGGGGCAAAGTATATCTGCTTTACATCCCGGCATCACGATGGCTTTTCTATGTTCCACACACGCTTTTCCGATTACAATATTGTGGATGCTACCCCTTTTAAGCGGGATATTCTGAAAGAATTGGCGGACGAGTGCCACAAGCAAGGTATTCGTCTGCATCTCTACTATTCGCACATCGACTGGTATCGCGAAGATGCTCCGTGGGGACGCACCGGACGTGGAACGGGACGACCGAATCCGAAGGGCGACTGGAACAGCTACTATAAATTCATGAACAACCAGCTGACCGAGCTGCTCACCAATTATGGAAAAATAGGTGCCATTTGGTTTGATGGCTGGTGGGACCAGGACCAGAATCCGGATTTTGACTGGCAACTGCCCGGGCAATATACCATGATACACCGCCTGCAACCGGCTTGCTTGGTTGGGAACAACCATCATCAAGCACCGTTTGCCGGCGAGGACATCCAGATATTCGAGCGCGACCTGCCGGGAGAGAACCGTGCCGGTCTTTCCGGGCAGGATATCAGCGCCTTGCCCCTTGAAACCTGCGAGACGATGAATGGAATGTGGGGATATAAGATTACGGACCAGGATTATAAATCCACCAAAACGCTGATACATTACCTGGTGAAGGCTGCGGGTAAAGATGCCAATCTGCTGATGAATATCGGTCCTCAGCCGGACGGTGAGCTGCCTGCTGTTGCATTGGAGCGTCTGGCAGAAGTAGGGGAATGGATGAAGGTATACGGTGAAACCATCTACGGAACCCGTGGCGGCTGCATTGCTCCGCATCCTTGGGGAGTCACTACACAAAGAGAAAATAAATTATACGTGCATATTCTCGAATTGCAGGATAAGGCTCTCTTCCTGCCGTTGGAAGGCAAGAAAGTGAGGAAGGCAGTGGGGTATGCCGACCGTCTTCCAGTGAAGTTCCGTAAGTGTGAAGGAGGGGTGATGCTCTACTTGCCGGAGGTTCCGACGGATATTGATAAAGTGATAGAGGTGGATATTGAAAAATAAATTATAAATCAGAAATCTTTAATTCTTCCTAAAAGATAAAGGAAACGCTGGCATTGCTCACCGTTTCCTTTTATTTTTGGCAGACTATTTGTTATACAATAAGAAACGACTGATTTATTCACAATTTAAAGAAAGAAAATTATGGGAACAGGAATGATATGGATTATTTTTATCGGTATTGCCGCCGTTAGCTGGCTGGTACAGATGAATCTTCAGAACAAGTTCAAGAAGTACTCTAAAATCCCTACCGGCAACGGAATGACGGGAGCGGACGTTGCTTTGAAGATGCTGCACGACAATGGCATCTACGATGTGACCGTGACGCATACTCCCGGACATCTGACCGACCATTATAATCCTGCCAATAAGACAGTATG
>ERZ860023.968-NODE-968-length-13532-cov-1.745196_pt1 | contig 13532 bp, 16 predicted proteins | sample MGYA00509983_ERZ860023 | MGnify/ENA primary metagenome ERZ860023 (study PRJEB30046, sample SAMN00715180) | human gut metagenome | study: EMG produced TPA metagenomics assembly of the A metagenome-wide association study of gut microbiota in type 2...
ACAACTTCGGCTGCCCCGTGAAGCGCGTTGCCGGCAAGGGTGCCGGTGCCGGTATGCTACAGAACATTCCGCTGATGCTGGAAATCACTCGTGCCGTGGTAGATGCCGTGAAGATTCCCGTCACCGTGAAGACCCGCCTGGGCTGGGATGCCAACAGTAAAATCATCGTAGACCTTGCCGAACAGTTGCAGGACTGCGGCATTGCCGCCCTCACCATCCACGGCCGTACCCGCGCCCAGATGTATACCGGCGAGGCGGACTGGACACTTATCGGCGAGGTGAAAAAGAACCCACGCATGCACATTCCCATCATCGGCAACGGTGATATCACCACTCCCCAACGGGCCAAAGAATGCTTCGACCTCTACGGTGTGGACGCCATCATGATAGGCCGTGCCAGCTTCGGCCGCCCGTGGTTTTTTAAAGAAGTGAAGCATTATTTGGAGACGGGCGAAGAACTCCCTCCGCTGAGTTCTGAATGGCGGCTGAACGTACTCCGCCAGGAAGTGGAAGACAGCGTCAACCTGCTGGATGAACGACGGGGCATACTGCACGTGCGCCGCCACCTGGCAGCAAGCCCGCTCTTCAAAGGGATTCCCAATTTCCGCGACACCCGGATAGCCATGCTGCGGGCAGAGACGAAGGAGGAACTGTACCGCATCTTCGAAGAGATAGAACCGTTGCTGCCATAGGAGAAAACCGCATACGATTTTTACCATCGAGTCCGACATTTGAGCAATCATCCTCACGCCCCTTCTTGAATAGCTTCTGAGAGGGGGGCTATTCAGACGCAGATGACACGCTTTGTTGCCATCCGCATAACTCACTGTCTGTCAGCAAGAAATTTTGCCAACCACTTGCCTTGCCCTTGGCAAACTTTTGCCATGCCTATGGCAAAGTTTTGCCAACGCGGTGGCAAAGCCTTGCCAATGGGAAGGCAAAACCTTGCCAACAAGGAGGCAAGAAAAAAAACATTGTTTCTTTGGCAGAAAGAAACAAGTCCCTATATTCGTCTTCCCAAGAAAGAAAGAATCCCATAAATATGTCTTTATGAAAAAGAAAAAACTGCTCAAACAGCTCATCGTAAACTTCCAGCATTCACTTCCGGCAGAAGTTTATCCGCGTACATTGGTATTGCCCACAGACAGTGGAAAGATAATCACCGTGCCCGACTAGCGGAACATCGGCTGCGCAAACCATCGCTTGAACATCCACGTGGCCAGGATATAAATGCCGAAAGCCGATACGAAACCCACGATAGAGTCTATCAGGTAATGTGCCTGGATATAGACCGTAGCCCCGCACAACAGCAGATAGAAAGGAAACAAGCAGGCAAACAGACGCTTGCTGCCACGCCATGCCATAATCATCAGTACCGTAGACATTCCGACGTGCGAACTGGGAAAAGCAGCCGTGGGGCGCTCACCCACCTGCTGGGAACTCTCCACCAGGTTGTAGAAGAAGCCGTGCTCATAGCCCGGACCGGGAAGAAGTTCCTGATGGTGATGGAAATAGTCACCGATGGACGGGAAGATACCTTGCGCCACATGGTCGCTTCCAATGGCGGGGAAGTAGAACTGCGGCCCGGCAACGGGGACGAAGATATAAATAAGGTAATAGATGAAGAAAGCGGTGACGATGACGAACGAAACCTTCTCGAAAAGGTCGAAACGATAAAGGAAATACCACACCACCACCAGCAGAATCATCGGATAATAGAAGAAGTACCCCATATTAAACGGCTCGCTCACCCACATCTGCGGAAACCTTTCACAGAACCACACAGCAGGCTGTCCGCCAAACATCCACTGCTCCACCGACGCGAACACGTGGTCGAGATTGGGGAATATCCGGTTGAACTCAAAGGTGTCGGGATACCAATAGGAAAGCAGTGACATCTGGATGGCTATGCGCACAAAGGCAGAGAACTTGCAGGGTGCCAGCCGGTAAAGATACATCAGCAGGAACGTCATACCCGCAATGACAACACGGTCTGCAAGCATCTGCACCGGATGATCCATTTCCTGAAAAAGAAACAGAATGAGAATGGAAGTCAGCAAATTGTATATCAGCGTAATCTTCTCTACCGCAAAAAGCCCCTTACGGGTTTCTACCCTTTTAAATAAATCTAAAGCCATCCCTTATCCTTATACCAGGCAATGGTTTCCTTTACACCCCGTTCCAGGTCGTACTCAGGACTGAAGCCCAGTTCCTCGACGGCCGGTGTGATGTCACACTGCCAGTTGCGTTGTTTCATTATTCTATACTTGTCCGAATTGAGCGTACTGGTCTTGTTCTGCCGCTTCGCCCAAAATTCAGCGAGCAAAGATACGACTTTCAATACAATTAACGGACATCTCAGGCGAATAACAAACGGATTGCCCAATTCTTTCCTTATCAAATCGGAAAAAGCACGGCTGCTATACACCTTCCCGTCAGCCAGGAAATAGGCGCGGCGGGACACCTGCTTCTCTATCCCGAGGAAGACGGCCTGCACGATATCCTTTACATATACAAACGTCAAGTCCTGGCGGCAGAAGCCTACAGAAAAGTCCGTATGCTGCCGGATGGACTTTGCCATAAGATAATAATCCTTCTCACGCGGCCCGTATACACCCGTCGGCCGGTAGATGACGTAGGGGAAACCCGGAATACTCTGCAAATAAAGTTCTGTTTTCAGTTTACTGAGTCCGTAGGCGGTATTGGGTGAAGGGGGGTCACTCTCCATAATCGGGTCGTAGGTCCTCTCGCGTACCGGGCCGAACACACTCAGCGTACTGATGAAGATAAACTGCTTGGGAATCATGTTCAGCTCCCTCAGCGTATCGATGAAGTATTTGGTCTGCAGATAATTCACCAAATCGAATTCGTTCTTGTCCACACACTTCGTCACACCGGCACAATGGACAATATAATCAAATTTATTGTAGGTCCCTTTATGTCCCGAGAGTTGTGCCCTCAGTTCATTGGGGTGCGCAAAGTCCAGTTCGAGGAAATGTATCTTGCGGTCACGCAGATACTCGCGGCTGCTGGACGAACGTACACCCGCCCACACACCGAACTTGCGCTTCAACGCCTCCTCCACGATGAAACTTCCGATAAATCCGCTTGCTCCTGTAATTAAAATCGATTCCACTTCTTCTGTTACAAATTACTAATTACTTTTCATCCGGTCCGTCACCTTGACGCTCCTTGTGTTACTCTGTCGCCTCGTTACTCTTCTTCACCGGCTCCACATGGATGCTGACCAGTGTTCCTTTGCCGAACTGCCTTTTCAGCTTGTTCTCCACCGCCGTTGCCGTCTCGTGAGCTTCCTCCAGCGAGATGCTGCCATCCATACGCACATGCACCTCGATGGCACAATAACTGCCGATGCGGCGCGTACGAAGGTGATGCGGCGAGCTGATACCGGGAAAAGAAAGAATCGTCTTCAGTATCTCATCCTCCACCTCGACGGGCAACGATTTCTCCAACAGTTCGTCCACACACGGTATCAACAACTGCACGGCCACCTTCATAATGAAGAAGCTGACAATAACTGCTGCCACCGGGTCCAACACCCGCCAATGGTCACCCAAAAGAATGGCGCCACCTATACCCGCTGCCGTGCCTATGGACGAAAACGCGTCACTCCGGTGATGCCAGGCATTGGCAACAACCGCCTGCGAATTCAACTTCCTGCCCTTGAATACGGTATATTGATAAAGCACTTCCTTGAAAACGATGGATACCAATGCAGCCACCAGTGCCAGTATACCGGGTTCCTGCAGAGAGCCGCCTTGCAGGAAGCGGTAAATGGAGGAAGCCCCGTTCCAGAAAATGCCGAATCCCACAAACAACAGAAAAATACCGATAATGGCAGTTGCCAGCGTCTCGTACTTGCCATGACCGTAATCGTGTCCTTCATCTTCGGGCTTTGCCGAAATGCGCACAAAAACAATGACAATAATATCTGTAATGAAATCCGACAAAGAATGTACCGCATCCGCCAGCATGGCGGCACTGTGACCTACAATACCTGCAAAGAATTTGAAGACAAGCAAGAGAAAGTTTACCACACTTCCCACAACCGTCACCCGGTAAATGTCTTTTTCCCGTGTGGCATCTACTTTTTTGTTCAGAGTTTGCATTTCCATCTGCTTTTCGTCTAAGGTACAGCCTATCTTCACTTTGTGTGCAAATATAGTACATAAATCCATTACAATCTGTCGTTCCTTCATTATTTTCAATAGAATGATAATATTTTGAAGTCTGAGTGAACGAAGGAACATATTTATTTGTTTACTTTGCAAGAGGTAATCACCACAGATTACACAGATTGACACAGAATCTCTATTTATACATAAAATACATCATAACATTATGGCCAAAAAGAAAGAAAAGAAAGCCGGCAAACGCATGAAGAAGAAAGAGCTCGTCAAAGTACTGCTGGAATTCTTCCACACAAAGCAAGACGAAGTATTATCCCTGAAATACATCTTTGAACAACTCCACCTCACCACACATCCGCTGAAGATGCTGTGCATGGACATCTTGTCCGAACTGTCGATGGACGACTACATCACAGAAGTGGACAAGCACAAATACAAGCTGAACAACCACGGCGTGGAAATGACCGGAACCTTCCAGCGCAAGAGCAACGGCAAGAATTCCTTTATACCGGAAGGTGGAGGCGAACCGATATTCGTGGCCGAACGCAACTCGGCACACGCCATGAACAATGATAAAGTGCGTATCGCCTTCTATGCCAAGCGTCGCGGACGCGAAGCCGAAGGAGAAGTCATCGAGATACTGGAACGTGCCAACGACACCTTCGTGGGTACCCTGGAAGTTGCCAAGTCATACGCTTTCCTTGTAACGGAAAACCGTACGCTTGCCAACGACACTTCATCCCCAAAGAAAAGTTGAAAGGCGGCAAGACGGGCGACAAAGCCATCGTAAAGGTGGTGGAATGGCCCGACAAAGCCAAGAACCCCATCGGCCAGGTAATCGACATCCTGGGGCGCGCAGGAGACAATACCACCGAGATGCACGCCATCCTGGCGGAATTCGGCCTGCCCTATGTCTACCCCGCTGCCGTAGAGAAAGCTGCCGACAAGATACCCGCCGAAATCTCCGCCGAGGAAATAGCCCGACGTGAGGACTCCGGGGTGTGACCACCTTCACCATCGACCCCAAGGATGCAAGGACTTCGACGACGCCCTCTCCATCCGCAAACTGAAAGGGGGACTTTGGGAAGTAGGCGTACACATTGCCGACGTGACCCACTACGTGAAAGAGGGCGGCATCATAGACAAGGAAGCCGAGAAGCGTGCCACATCCGTCTACCTCGTAGACCGCACCATCCCAATGCTCCCCGAACGGTTGTGTAATTTCATCTGTTCACTCCGCCCCGACGAAGAGAAGCTTGCCTACTCCGTCATCTTTGAAATGACGGAAAAAGGCGAAGTGAAGAACTCACGCGTGGTACATACCGTCATCAAGAGCGACCGCCGCTTCACCTACGAAGAAGCCCAGGAGATTATAGAAACCGGCAAAGGAGACTTCCAGGAAGAGGTGCTCCAACTGGATAAGCTTGCCAAAATACTGCGTGAGAACCGCTTTAAGGCAGGAGCCATCAACTTCGACCGCTACGAAGTGAAGTTCGAAATTGACGAGAAGGGCAAACCCGTCAGCGTCTACTTCAAGGAGTCGAAAGATGCCAACAAGCTGATAGAGGAGTTCATGCTGCTTGCCAACCGCACCGTAGCCGAAAAGATAGGCCGCGTGCCCAAAGGCAAGAAAGCCAAAGTGTTGCCATACCGTATTCACGACCTCCCCGACCCGGAGAAGCTGGACAACCTGGCACAGTTCATCGCCCGTTTCGGCTACAAGCTGCGTACCAGCGGTACAAAGACCGACATCTCCAAGTCCATCAACCACCTGCTGGACGACATCCAGGGCAAGAAGGAGGAGAACTTGATTGAAACCGTCTCCATCCGCGCCATGCAGAAGGCACGCTACTCCGTGCATAACGTGGGGCACTATGGTTTGGCTTTCGATTACTATACCCATTTCACCTCGCCCATCCGCCGCTATCCGGATATGATGGTACACCGTCTGCTCACCAAGTACTTGGACCAGGGAGGCCGCACCGTGTCCGAACAGAAATACGAAGCCCTCTGTGAACACAGCAGCAGCATGGAGCAGATAGCCTCCAACGCGGAACGCGCCTCCATCAAGTACAAGCAAGTAGAATTCATGACCGAACGCCTGGGACAGACCTTCGACGGCGTCATCTCCGGCGTAACGGAATGGGGACTCTACGTGGAGCTGAATGAGAACAAGTGCGAAGGCATGATTCCTATCCGCGACCTCGACGATGACTATTACGAATTCGACGAAAAGAACTACTGCCTGCGCGGACGCCGCAAAAATAAAATTTATAGTCTGGGAGATGCCATTACCATTAAGGTGGCACGCGCTAACTTGGAAAAGAAGCAGCTGGACTTTGCACTGGTGTAACCTCACCCCCGACCCCTCTCCGAAAGAGAGGGGAGAGGAGAGCAATGAATTGAAAACTTGCGAAACTTGAGTGAAGTGAAATAAAGAATAACCCTACAATATTAAATATCCCCACTTCCCCACTCCCCTCTCTTTCGGGAGGGGCCGGGGGTGAGGCTTTGCACATGAAGACAATTACTATTACAGACCCTACACAGATTGAGGAAATTATCCGTAAATGCCCATACTGCATAGTGGGCATCACAGACCTTGAAGGAAACCCATATACGGTTCCCATGAACTTTGCCTATCAAGACGGGGTAATATACTTGCATTCCGGCCCGGAAGGCAGTAAAGTGGAGATGGTAACAAAGCACCCGCAAGTTTGCATCACCTTCTGCGAAGGACACGAGCTGGTTTATATGCACCGGCAAGTGGCATGCAGCTACAGCATGAAGTCGCGCAGTGTTATCTGTCGTGGGAAAGTACACTTCGTGGAAGACATGGAAGAGAAGCGACGCGTACTCGACATGCTGATGAAGCAATATACGGAAAATGAATGCAAATATGCTGAACCCGCCGTACGCAATGTCAAGATATGGGAAGTAAAAGTAGAGAAAATAAGCTGCCGGTCATTCGGGTTAAGACCAAGCGAACTATAAATACCATCTGCCGGTCACCTGCTCCACATTGATGGAGCGGATAACCGGCAGAAATATTTACTTTTACAACGGATATTCCTCAAATGCATACAACAGCGTCGAAAGATACCGTTCTCCCGTATCGGGCAGCAGCGCTACAATCGTCTTTCCTTCATTCTCGGGCAACCGTGCCAAGCGGGTAGCTGCAGCAACGGCAGCTCCCGAAGAGATGCCGACCAGCAGTCCCTCATACTTCGCCAGTTCGCGACCCGTACGGATGGCGTCATCATTGGATACCAGCAGCACTTCGTCTATCACGGCACTGTTATAGTTCTTCGGCACAAATCCGGCACCGATACCTTGTATTTTATGGGGACCGGGCTTCCCACCGGAAAGTACGGGAGAATCTTCGGGCTCCACAGCCACAATCCTTACCTTTGGGTTATTGGCTTTCAAGGCTGCACCCACACCACTCACTGTGCCTCCCGTACCTACACCGGCCACGAAAATATCCACCCGGCCGTCTGTATCACGCCAGATTTCTTGTCCGGTAGTACGCTCGTGCATTGCCGGATTGGCAGGGTTGTCAAATTGCTGTAGAATCAGCGAGCCGGGGTTGGCGGCTTTCAGTTCTTCGGCACGGGCTATGGCGCCTTTCATACCGTCGGCACCCGGAGTCAGTACCAATTCCGCACCGAGGGCTTTCAAAAGGTTGCGGCGTTCCAAGCTCATTGTGTCGGGCATCGTCAGTATCAGCTTGTAACCTTTGGCAGCGGCCACAAAAGCCAGCCCTACGCCCGTATTCCCACTGGTAGGTTCGATGATGGTGGCACCGGGCTTCAACAGCCCTTTTGCCTCGGCATCTTCTATCATGGCAAGCGCCACGCGGTCCTTCACACTGCCGGCGGGGTTAAAATATTCCAATTTGGCGATAACACGGGCTTTCAGACGCTTATTCTTGTTATAATTATTCAACTCCAGCAAGGGAGTGTTGCCTACCAGGTCGGTAAGGCGTTCTGCTATCTTCTTCATAATCCAACTGTTTTTAAATTCCTCATTCCCCTAAGGGAAAAGACTAACAATCCGGAGTGGAACGAGGTATGTTATTTCTTACAAGACAAAAGTAGCGCAAAATTGGTTCGTAGAAAATACCACAAATATGGTAAATACATACTATAAATGAGGGATATGTAGGATATTTGACGAGTATTTCCTATCTTTGTTGCCACTTTTAAACTTAAGGATATCATAATGAGTCCACTCAACTTTACCCACATTTTGACACAAGCAGTCGATGAGCTATCGGAAAGCGAATCATACAAAGGACTGTTTCACCAGCATACGGACGGCAACCCGCTGCCTTCGGCAAAAGTGCTGCGCGACATCATCGAACTGGCGCGGGCCATCATCTTCCCCGGATATTTCGAAATTCTACGGTCAACAGCCGTACGGTGACTTACCATATCGGTGTCAATGTCGAACGCTTGTTCGACCTGCTGACCGAGCAAATCCTTGCCGGCCTCTGCTTTGCAGGCGACGGCGAATGCAACTGTTGTACCGAGCTCCAACGGGAAGAAGCCGCCTTATTGGCTGCCAAGTTCATCAGCAACCTGCCGGCAATGAGACGTACACTCGCCACAGATGTGGAAGCCGCCTACAACGGTGACCCCGCCGCACAGTCGTTCGGCGAAGTCATCAGCTGCTATCCGGCCATCCGCGCCATCAGCAACTACCGCATCGCACACGAGTTACTCAAGTTGGGTGTTCCCCTCATTCCCCGCATCATCACCGAGATGGCGCACAGTGAAACGGGAATCGATATCCATCCAGGAGCGGAAATAGGTGGTTATTTTACCATCGACCACGGTACGGGTGTGGTAATCGCGAGACCTGCATCATCGGCAACAACGTGAAGCTGTACCAGGGTGTGACCCTCGGTGCCAAGAGCTTCCCGCTAGACGAAGACGGCAAGCCCATCAAGGGTATTCCCCGCCATCCCATTCTGGAAGACAATGTGATAGTCTATTCCAACGCCACCATATTGGGACGCATCACCATCGGACAAGGAGCCACCGTAGGCGGCAATATCTGGGTGACAGAAGATGTTCCCGCAGGAGCAAGGATTGTACAGACAAAGGCCAAGAAGTAAGTCACAAACAACCAATAAACAATTAAAATCGTAAATAACTCAAATCAGCAGTTCAAGTAGTTAAATGGTTATCAGCCACTAATGAGAGAAACGAGTGACAACTACCCAGATTGCCGATTCACATAAATAGTAAATGCATAGATGAGCGAACAATCTTTTGAAATGATTGCCAAAACCTTCCAAGGACTGGAAGAGGTACTGGCACAAGAGCTGACTGCACTGGGCGCCAACGAAATAGAAATAGGCCGCCGCATGGTATCTTTCAGTGGTGATAAGGAAATGATGTACAAGGCAAACTTCTGCCTGCGTACAGCCATCCGGATACTGAAACCCATCAAACACTTCACAGCCAAGGATGCCGACGAGGTTTACGAACAGATTAAAGCCATCCGATGGGAAGACTATCTGGATACGGACAAGACCTTTGCCGTGGACGCGGTTGTTTCAGTGAAGAGTTCCGTCATTCCAAGTTCGTTTCCTACAAGGTGAAGGATGCCATCGTGGACTATTTCCGCGAGAAGACCGGCGAACGTCCCGGCGTGCGTGTCAACAAACCGGACGTGCTGCTGAACATACACATTGCCGAAACCAAATGTACGCTGTCTCTCGACTCCAGCGGCGAATCGCTGCACCGCCGCGGTTATCGCCAGGAAGCAGTAGAGGCCCCGCTGAATGAGGTGCTAGCCGCCGGCATGATATTGATGACCGGCTGGCGTGGCGAATGTGACCTGATAGACCCGATGTGTGGTTCGGGAACCATTCCCATCGAAGCGGCGCTGATTGCACGCAACATCGCTCCGGGCGTATTCCGCAAGGAGTTCGCTTTCGAGAAGTGGGTGGATTTTGACCAGGAGCTGTTCGACACGATATACAATGACGACAGCCAGGAACGTGAATTTACGCATAAGATATACGGTTACGACAACAGCCCGAAGGCAAACGAAATTGCCACACACAATATAAAGGCTGCCGGCGTAAGCAAGGACGTGGTATTGAAGCTGCAACCTTTCCAGCAATTCGAGCAACCTGCGGAGAAATCCATCATCATCACCAATCCTCCCTACGGTGAGCGTATCTCTACCAACGACCTGCTGGGCCTTTACTCCATGATTGGCGAGCGTCTGAAACATGCCTTTACGGGCAACACCGCATGGATTCTTTCTTACCGGGAAGAGTGCTTCGACCAAATCGGGCTAAAAGCCACCTCCAAGATACCTTTATTCAATGGTGCGCTGGAATGCGAATTCCGCCAGTACGAAATCTTCGATGGAAAGTACAAGGAATTCCGTGCCGAAGGCGAGGAGTTGAGCAAGGAGCGCAAAGAATTTCGTCCGGCTTCTGGGGAACGGAAAGAGTTCAAATCCGGAGAAAGACGCGAATTCCGTCCCCGATTCAGTGGAGAGAGACGTGAATTCGGTAGCGAAAGACGCGAGTTCAACGGCGAACGCAGACCAAGAGAATTCAAGGACGGCGAAAAGCGCGAATTCCGTCCGCGTGAAAGAAGAGAGTTCAAGGATGGGGAAAGACGGGAGTTCAGACCGAGGGAAAGACGTGAATTCGGTGGAGAACGCAGAACAAGGTCGGGTGAGTCTTACCCGGAAAGCAAAAGAAGAGAGGCGGGAAAGAAGGAAGAAGAATAACACGAACAATGACAAGGAGAATGAATGCAAAGAAAATAAGTAAGAGCATTCTTGCACTGCTGATAACAGTACCTGCTCTGCTTGCAACAAACGCTATGGCACAAGAACTGAAAAAGCCGACCCTGGAAGATCTGATTCCCGGAGGTGAGACCTACCACAAACCGGAAAACAAATCGTACCAGTGGTGGGGCGATGCCGCTTGTCTGGAACTTGGCATCGACAATATAGAAGGTACATGGGCTGTCAAAGGATTAGGTGCCAAGCCCGGAGAGAAATTCACTGCCATCACATTGGAAGAAGCCAACGCGCTGCTGGAAGAAAAAGGACTTGGAAAACTGCGTCACTTTCATGCTGCAAAGGCTGTCAACGTACCCCGAGGCGTCAATCTGGGTATTCAAGTCCAAATAGACCCACTCCTGCTGCTGAACACCGGCAAGTACCGTGCCCTCGTCGACTGGAAGAAGAAAAAAGTCATCTGGAGCCAGCCTTGCCCCGCCCAAGCCGCAAATGAGGATTGGAACGAGGTAAGCCGCCATTTGGCTTATACTATCGGCAATAATCTCTATGTGATGACCGGTGACGGGCAAACCCTGAAAGTCACCAACGAACCGGAAGGTATCGTCTGCGGACAAAGTGTGCACCGCAATGAATTCGGCATTTCAAAAGGCACTTTCTGGAATCCTGCCGGGGACCTGCTGGCCTTTTATCGAATGAACGAAAGCATGGTCACCCCCTATCCATTGGTTGACATCACGACAAGAATAGCACTGGTGGATAAAATACGCTACCCCATGGCCGGCATGCTCAGCCATCAGGTAAAGGTAGGTATCTACAATCCGCTACTCAAAAGACCATCTACCTGGACATGGGCGACCCAAAAGACCGCTACTTCACCAACATCACCTGGGCACCGGATGGCAAAAGCCTCTATCTGATAGAGCTAAACCGAGACCAAAACCACTCCGAACTGTGCCGGTACGATGCTGAAAGCGGAAAGCTGCAACAAGTGCTCATCGAAGAGAGACATCCCAAATATGTGGAGCCGCAATCTCCCATTCTATTCCTGCCATGGGACAGCCACAAGTTCATCTATCAAAGCCAGCGTGACGGCTTCAACCATCTGTACCTATACAATACGGAAGGGGAACTGCTGAAGCAACTCACCTCCGGCCCCTGGCTTGTACAAGACATCGTAGGTTTTAACCGGAACACGAAAGAGCTCATCATCAAGAGTACGGAAATCTCTCCTTTGCAGAGCAACCTTTACGCTGTCAACCTGAAGAATGGCAAACGCAGCTTGATAGGAGACCCAACCGGCATGCACTCGGCACAAATCTCCGGTTTCATGGGAACTTACCTCATCGACAATGCCTCTTCGCCCACTTGCCCCCGTATCATAAAACTGATGTCCACCAACCCGAAAAAACAACGGGAACACACACTGCTGACAGCCAAGAACCCCTACGAAGGCTTTGAAATGCCCAGCATAGAAGTAGGCACCATCAAAGCCGCCGACGGCAAGACAGACTTGTACTACCGCCTGATAAAGCCTGCCGACTTCGACCCGGCAAAGAAGTATCCCGCCATCGTCTACGTATACGGCGGCCCGCACGCCCAGATGATAACGAACGGCTGGATGAACGATGCCCGCGGCTGGGACATCTACATGGCAAACAAAGGCTACATCATGTTCAGCCTCGACAACCGTGGCAGCAGCAACCGTGGACTGGAGTTTGAAAACGCCACCTTCCGCCAGCTGGGCATCGAAGAGGGCAAAGACCAGGTGAAGGGCGTAGAATTCCTGAAAAGCCAGCCTTATGTGGACGGAGAGCGTATCGGCGTGCACGGCTGGAGCTTCGGAGGACACATGACTACGGCGCTGATGCTGCGCTATCCCGAAATTTTCAAGGTAGGCGTTGCCGGCGGACCGGTTATCGACTGGGGATACTACGAGATAATGTACGGTGAGCGCTATATGGACACTCCGCAAGCGAACCCGGAAGGCTACAAGCAGACAAATCTGAAAAACCTTGCCGGTAACTTGAAAGGACATCTGCTCATCATACACGACGACCACGACGACACCTGCGTGCCGCAGCACACCCTTTCATTCATGAAGGCGTGCGTGGTGCCCGTACCTATCCCGATTTGTTTATCTATCCCACGCACAAGCACAACGTCCTGGGACGCGACCGTGTGCATCTGCACGAGAAGATAACAAGATATTTTGAAGAATATCTTTAATGTACAATGTACCATATACAATGTACAATTTGCTATGCAGTGCGGGCGTGCAAATAGGGAGTAGATGGTAGAAGAAAGAAGAGAATAAAAGAGAGAATAAATCATTAAGTATAACAATCTGTACAACTTACCTGATGCCCCACAGCACAGACAAATTGTACATTGTAAATTGTACATTGCAAATGTCTCTACATCACGTTCAATACCTGTTCTTTGATTTGTTCCAACTCATCCTTCATCTGCACTACAATCTTCTGCATCTCAGCATGATTGGACTTGCTTCCCAACGTATTGATTTCACGTCCCATTTCCTGGGCAATGAAACCCAATTTCTTACCTTGCCACTTCCATCCTCCATAGTATTAATGAAGTATT
>ERZ860023.972-NODE-972-length-13490-cov-1.715742_pt1 | contig 13490 bp, 16 predicted proteins | sample MGYA00509983_ERZ860023 | MGnify/ENA primary metagenome ERZ860023 (study PRJEB30046, sample SAMN00715180) | human gut metagenome | study: EMG produced TPA metagenomics assembly of the A metagenome-wide association study of gut microbiota in type 2...
ACTCTTTCCAACTCTGGGCAGATTTTTGACAAAAGGGATGCAGGATATGACCAAAAACAAATGGAAAAAACTGATTTTGGAGCAGATGTCTGCACTAGGGGTGCAGAAGGACGCGTATGATTCCGCGGTGGAGACTTTGGCGGGAATCCTCGAGCAGCGGGACAAGACTTTCAGCGAGTTTCGAGCCTCCGGCGGAAAGTCGGTCATCGAGTACACGAATAAGGGCGGATCGACAAACATGACGAAAAATCCGCTGCTTGTGCTTTGGGATGATCTGAACAAGAGTGCTTTGGCGTACTGGCGTGAACTTGGGATGACGCCCTCGAGCTATAAAAAATGACGGGAGACGCGCCGCGCCTGGAAAAGCCGGGCGGACTGGCTGCGGCGCTTGCCACATTGAATCCGGTTAAAGGGAAAAACTGGCCGGAGGTTCTCGAGTACGCCGAAAGCATTCAGGCTGGTAAAAAAGCGGCGTGCATGGAGTTGCGCCAAGCTGTGGATCGGTTCTTTTCAGACCTCAATAATCCCGAGTACTGGATGGATAGCAAAGCGCCCGAGTTTTGCATTCGGATCATCGAAAAAACGATTTGCCACCAGCAGGGGGAGAAGCTGGACGGCACGCCGCTGCGCGGGAAGCCGTTCAAGCTCGAGCCGTTCCACAAATTCATCATTTACAATCTTGTGGGCTTTAAACTGCGCGGGACGGATGCCGTCCGATTTCACGAAGCGTTGATTTTTATTCCCAGAAAAAACATTAAGACAAGTTTTGCCGCGGCGCTTTCCTGGGCGCTCTCACTCCTTTACCGGCGCAGCGGGTCAAAGACCTACATCGCGTCGGCGGGCTGATGCAGTCGCTGGAGAGCTTCAACTTTCTGGACTACAACGTCCGCCGGATGGGCGAGGACGCAAAAAGCGGCGGGTGTGTCAAGATCATCGACAACAACAATGAGCACTCCATGGAGGCCACGCTTCCGGACGGCTCTTTTTTTATTCGCGCGCTGGCGGCGAACCCGGACGCGCAGGATTCCTTGAACTGCAACATTGCAATCTGCGACGAGATTCACGCTTTTAAAACGCCGAAGCAGTACAACCTTTTTAAGGAGGCCATGAAAGCCTACACCAATAAGCTGCTGATCGGAATCTCGACCGCGGGCGACAATGAACAGGCATTCCTCGGGCAGCGTCTGAAATATTGCCGAAAGGTGCTGGACGGCACGGTAAAGGACGAGCAGTACTTTATTTTTATGTGCTGCGCAAATCCGGACGAAAACGGGAATATCGACTACACAAACCCGATCGTGCATGAAATGGCAAACCCGGCCTACGGCGTGAGCATTCGTCCGGATGAAATCTTGAACGACAGCCTGCAGGCGCAGAACGACCCGCAGCAGCGCAAGGATTTTTTTGCGAAAAGTCTGAACGTCTACACGAACGCGGTCAAGGCGTATTTTGACATCGAGGAGTTCCGGCGGAGCGACGCCAAGTACAGCTGGACGCTCGAGGAGTTGGCAAGGCTACCGATCGACTGGTACGGCGGTGCGGATTTGTCTAAGCTCCACGACTTGACGGCTGCGGCACTTTTCGGACATTACAAGGGCGTGGATATTGTAATCACGCATGCGTTTTTCCCGATTGTCGCCGCGCATATCAAGGCGGAGCAGGACAACATCCCGCTTTTTGGTTGGCAGGACGACGGCTGGCTTACGATGTGCAACAACCCGACCGTTAACCACGCGGATGTGGTCAACTGGTTCGTGGATATGCGGAAACAGGGGTTTAAAATCCGGCAGGTCGGGCACGACCGAAAGTTCTGCCGCGAGTATTTCGTAGGCATGAAAGCGGCGGGCTTCCAAATCGTTGATCAACCACAGTATTTTTATAAAAAGTCGGAGGGCTTTCGGCATATCGAGCAGAGCGCAAAAAACGGCGCTCTGTTTTATTTGCACTCGGAAGCCTACGAGTATTGTGTGGAAAACGTGTCCGCCGTCGAAAAGACGGACGACATGATCCAATATGATAAGGTGCAGCCGGCACACCGCATCGATCTTTTTGATGCGTCGGTGTTTGCCTGCATCCGATACCTCAGAGCCTTGAAAAAAACAGGGCGGCAAAGAAATGGTGGGGTGAAGCTTGAGTAAGAAAAAAAGAAGCAGGCCTGCGCCGCGCGCCGAGCCGGTGCCAGGAGCATCGCCTTTGCGGGCACAGACCTGTGGGAATCTATCGAGTGCCGGGGCTACGTGAGCCTTGCACAGAATCCCGAAATCTGCACGGCAGTGGACACGATCGCGCGGCTGATCGCGAGTATGACCATTCATCTGATGGAAAACACGGAGACCGGTGACATCCGGGTCAAAAACGAGCTGAGCCGCAAGGTGGACATCAGTCCAAACAACAATATGACTCGCGCAGCGTTTATCCATTGGATCGTCAAGACGCTGATGCTCGAAGGAAACGGAAACGCGGTGGTGTGGCCGGAAACGCGGCGCGGCATTCTGCGCGACCTCAAACCGGTGCCGCCAGCTTTTACGGCGTTTGTCCCGGAAGGCGTGTGGGATTATCGTGTGGTGATTGCCGGGCAGGAGTACGACCCGAACGACGTGCTGCACTTTGTCCTAAATCCCGGAAGCTATTATCCGTGGAAAGGCGAGGGCTACCGCGTCGCGCTGACGAACAATCTTAAGCAGGCGGCCGCCACGGAAAAAAGCTTTATGTCCAGCAACTGGAAACCAAGCATCATCGTCAAGGTGGATGCACTCACGGACGAATTTGCGAGCGCGGAAGGGCGCAGCAAGCTCCTGCGCGAGTATATCGACACAGCGCAGGCGGGCGAGCCATGGATGATTCCGTCCGAGCAGTTTAGCGTGGAGCAAGTTCGGCCGCTTACACTCTCTGACCTTGCGCTTGCGGATTTCGTGCAGCTCGATAAGCGGACGGTGGCTGCCATTCTCGGCGTGCCGCCTTTTGTTTTGGGTATCGGGGATTTTCACCGCGACGCTTGGAACAACTTTATCAGCTCCACGATCATGCCTGTCGCGAAGAACATCGAACAGGAAATGACCAAAAAGCTCCTGTACAATCCGGATTGGTTTTTTCGGTTCAATGCGCGAAGCCTCTACAACTATGACCTACGCGACCTTGCAGCGGTGGCGGACGATCAGTATATACGCGGGATTATGACCGGAAACGAGGTGCGCGACTGGATCGGACTTTCTCCGCTTTCCGACCTCGACGACCTCGTAATACTCGAAAACTACATCCCGCGCGGGATGGTCGGAGATCAAAACAAACTGAACGGAGGTGACAACACATGATATATAAACGCACGGCTATGGCGCGGAGCGAAGGTTTCTGCACCCGTGCCGAGGGCGGAAATCTCTATATCGAGGGGTATTTCGCCGTATTCGGTAGCCGGTACGAGCTCTGGGATGGAGCATATGAGACGATCGAGCCCGGAGCATTCGACGGGCAAACGAATGGAGATGTCCGGGCGCTCGTTAACCATGACGCGACGCTTGTACTCGGCCGTACAACGGCGGGTACACTTTCGCTGCGTGTAGATGAGAGGGGGCTTTGGGGCAGCATCACGATCAATCAACAGGATCAGGATGCGATGAACCTTTACGAGCGCGTGAAGCGCGGCGATGTAAATCAGTGCTCTTTCGGCTTTGACATCATCGATCAGGATGTCGATTACAAGGACGGTGTGCCGACGGTGTGGCGAATCAAGGCCGTGAAGCTATACGAGGTTTCCGTCGTAACGTTTCCGGCTTATGAGGATACCTCGGTAGAGGCGCGCCGGAGAGATTTTGAGCAGGCAAAAAAACGCAGAAAAGAGGAATGGCAGGCAAGGATGAAAAGCCGCCTGAAAGGAGAAGACAATGGCACTTAAAACAATCATGCTGCGCCGCAGCATTGAAAAGAAGCAAGCCGAGTTGGAAGCGCTCCGCCAGAAGGACGCGGAGTTTTCCACGCGTGAGGCGGAAATTGAAACGGCGATCAACGAAGCAGAAACGTCGGAGCAGGAGCAGGCCGTTACCGAAGAGGTAGAGACTTTCGACGCGGACAAGACTGCGCACGAAGCAAAAAAGGCTGCGCTGGCAGGCGAGATCGAGGGCCTTGAAGCGGAGCTTTCCGAGGCCGAGGCAGCTGCTCCGACCAGAAGTAAAGAAAATCATTTCACAAAAGAAAGGATGGAAAGAAAAATGGAAACCAATATCAACATCCGCGCGCTGCCCATGAGCCGACGTGCGTTTGACGCGCTGCCGATGGAGCAGCGCAGCGAAATCGTCGCCCGCGAGGACGTGCGCGAATTTTTTGCGCAGCTGCGCAGCATGAAGGGCCAGCAGCGCGGCGTATCCGGCGCGGAGCTCACAATCCCGGTCGTTTTCCTCGACATGATCGCGGAGAATATGTACCGATACTCAAAGCTGCTGAACCGCGTGCGCATCCGCAACGTCAACGGCGAGGCGCGCCAGACCATTGCCGGTACGGTGCCGGAAGCGGTGTGGACGGAGATGTGCGGCGCGATCAACGAGTTGACCTTTGTCTTTAATCAGGTCACGCTTGACGGCTTCAAGGTCTCGGGCTATGTGCCGGTGTGCAACTCGATCCTCGAGGACAATGACATCAACCTTGCGAGCTGGATCGTGGAGATGCTCTCAGAGAGCATCGGCCTTGCGCTGGATAAGGCGATCCTGTACGGCAAGGGCGCGGCGAGCAAAATGCCGCTCGGCATCGTGACCCGTCTCGCGCAGACCTCGAAGCCTTCCGATTATCCGGCAAATGCGCCGGAGTGGGTCGATCTCCACACCAGCAACATCCTCAAGGTGGACAGCACGGCCGAACCGATCACTTTCTGGTCCGCGCTGGCTGTCGCAGCTGGCAACACCTTCACACGCTACAGCCGTGGCCGCCAGTTCTGGGCGATGAACAGTAAAACTTACGCCAAGCTTCGCGCGAAGCTGATCGCGTTTAACTACGAGGGCGGTCTTGTCGCGCAGTTCCCGGGCACAATGCCGGTCGTCGATGGCGACATCGATGTGCTCGAGTTTATCCCGGACGGCGACATCATCGGCGGCTACGGGGATCTGTACCTGCTCCCCCCCCCCCCCCCGGGCGCGGAGGCACCGGTATGACGATCGAATCCAGCCGTGAGGTACAGTTTATCCAGGACAACACCGTTTTCAAGGGCAAGGAGCGCGCGGACGGTATGCCGGTCATCCCGGGTGCATTTGTTGCGATCAACATCAACAATGCGGCAGTCACGACCGTGATGGACTTTGCCGCAGATACCGCAAACGACGCGCAGCTTACCGCGCTGGCAGTCGGCACAGAGACGCTGTCGCCCGTATTTGCAACGGGTACATACAGCTATACGCTCGCACCCACCGGGACGAGCGCAAAGATTGAGGCAACCAGCAGCCAGCCTGGCGCGAAGGTGGCGATCAGCTACAACGGCCAGAACGTGCGCAACGGCGGCACAGTGACATGGCTGACGGACGGCGCAGCGCATCCGCTGACGATCACGGTTACGCAGGGCAACGCAGTGCGCGTCTATACGGTCTCGGTAACAAAATAAAAAAACAAGGAGGTAAGCGACGTTGACGTTGACGGATGAAGACATTCTGGAGATTTTGAAGGTTGACCTGCAGGTTTCGAGCTCTGCGCTCGACCTGTATCTGCTTGTACTCATCGCATCGGCCAGAGCCTACATCGCGCAGGAGGGCATCACGCTGACGGATACGGTGCAGGATGCGATGCTCGTCGAAATGTATGCCGCTTACCTGTACCGCCGCCGACGCGAGGAAAACGTGCAGATGCCGCGAATGCTGCGGTGGGCGCTGAATAACCGGCTTTTCGGCCAGAAAGGGGCGGCAGATGGATGATCTCATTTTGCTGATCTCTGAAAGCTACAGAAAAGACGCGATCGGAAACGTCACGGTGACGGAGACAGCAACGTCGGTATGGGCGCACCTGCAGTCGGTCACGAGGGCAGAGTGGGCAGACGCCGGACAAAACGGCCTGCAGCCGCAGCTTGTCGCCGTGACACCGATCGTGAATTACAACGGCGAGCAGATCGTGCAGATCGGCTCGGGCGAAAATGCGCGTCGGTATGCCGTGTACCGCACCTACTTAGCCCCGGACAACGACAGCATCGAGCTGTATCTCGAGCGAAAGGCGGGTGTGGCACGTGGCGCGAAAAATCCGGTTTCAGGAGCTTGAGATCGAGATCGTGAAAGAGCTCAAGGCTTACAGCGACGAGGTCGCCGAAGGTGTAAAAAAAGCGGTGAAGGACGTGGCAAAAGAAACGGTACGCACGCTGAAAGCGACATCCCCGCGAAGCAAAATGAGTGGACCCGGCAAGTATGCGGACGGCTGGACGTCCAAGGTGGAGTTTGAAAGCTCAGAGGACATCCGGATGCGCATATCCAACCGCACAAAGCCGCAGCTCACGCATCTGCTCGAAAACGGGCATGCGACGGTAAACGGTGACCGCGTGGACGGCAGGCCGCATATCCGCCCGGCTGAGCAGGCTGCTGCAGATAAGCTCGTGGGTGCCGTGAAGGTGGTGATCAAAAAATGACGCTGGAAAATCTGTATCAGCTTTTGGAAAGCACAGGTTTGCCCGTGGTATACAGGGCATGGCCGATTAACGGAGCGCCTGAGCTGCCGTACATCTGCTATCTCGTTGCCTACAGCAACAACTTTTCGGCGGACGGCGTCGTATACCAACCGATTGATCATGTGCAGATCGAGCTTTACACAAAAGATAAAAATCCCGAAGCGGAGGGCAGGGTGGAAAGCGCCCTGTCCTCGCTCTTTTGGGAAAAATCGGAAACTTATATTGACACAGAAAAATGTTATCAAATTTTGTACGAAGTTGAGGTGTAACAATGGCGACAAACGAAAACAAGGTGCAGTTTAACATCAAAAATGTGCACTACGCGGTGATGACTGCAGACGGCGACACGCCGACGTGGGAAAATCCGGTCCCTGTGCCGGGCGCTGTGAATCTGTCGCTCGAGGCGAGCGGCGAGATCACGCCGTTTTACGCGGACGGCGTTGTGTACTACAAATCCAGCTCTAACAACGGATACGAGGGCGACCTCGAAATGGCGCGATTTATCGACAAGATGCTGCAGGATGTCTGGGGATACGTGCTCAATGCCACCGACAAGACGATCATTGAGAATGTAGGTGTTGAGCCGAAGAGCTTTGCGCTCCTTTTCCAGATCGATGGCGACGCCGACAACGATTTGTACTGCATGTACAACTGCACGGGCACGCGCCCGGGCATTGTCGGCGCGACGAGTACGGACACCAAGGAGCCGCAGACGCAGACCAGCACGATTTCCGCGACGTCTCTTGAAAACGGCAACGTCTTTGCACGTACGACCAGTGAGACGCCGGAGAACGTTCGCACGGCGTGGTTTACGAAGGTCTATACGCCTTCCGTCGTCGCGGCCTGAGAGGTGGAAAATTAAATGGAAAAAAGAATTCAGATCGACGGAAAGGAGGTGGGGTTTAGGGCTTCGGCCCTGACCCCGCGCCTTTATCGTCATAAAATCGGCCGGGACATGATCCAGGACCTGAACAAGCTGCAGAAGGCATACACCAAAGCGCTGCAGGGCATCCACACCGAAAAACCGGCAAAAGATGCACCCGCCGAAGAGCGCGAGGCCTATGAAGCGCTGGTGCACGAATCGCAGCTTGATGTGACCGACCTCGAAATTTTTGAAAACGCCGCCTACATCATGGCGCGGCAGTATGATGCCAACATCCCGAACACGCCGGAGGGATGGCTCGACGGCTTTGAGACCTTTTCCATCTACGAGGTGCTTCCGGCGATCCTCGAGCTTTGGGCGATCAACGCGCAGACGACAGCAAAGTCTAAAAAAAAATAAGACAAACTGTGCGTGAAGCAACCGGCGCGACCTTTATGCTCCGTTGCGCGGAGCTGGGACTGAGCCGCGAGGACCTCGATGATATGACGGTGGGCATGGTATACGATATGCTGATCGAGCAGGCGAACGATCAGGAAAAGTATCCGTATAAAGCAACGCAGGCGGATATTAACAGATTTTTCCCGAAGGGGTGAGTAGATGGCGGACCGAATTAAGGGCATAACAGTCGAAATCGGCGGCGATACGACCGGACTGTCTAAAGCGCTTTCGGGCGTTAACAAAGAGATCAGCACAACGCAAAAGCAGCTGCGCGACGTAGAGCGGCTGCTAAAGCTGGACCCGGGCAACGTCACACTGCTCGAGCAGAAGCAGCGGCTTTTGGCGGACAGCGTGGAACAGACAAAGCAAAAGCTGGATTCGCTGAAAAGCGCCGAAAAGCAGGTGCAGCAGCAGTTCGCCGAGGGAAAAGTCTCGCAGGCGCAGTACGATGCACTGCAGCGCGAAATCGTCGCGACGGAAGCGGAGCTTCGCAAGGCCGAAAAGGCGGCGGCAGAAACCGCGGACAGCGTAAAAAAAATCGATGAGAAGCCGTTGGGAGAGCTGGCTGATGCGGCGCAGGATGCGGAAAAAGCGCTTGACAAAGCAGGAGAAAAAGCACAGGGGCTTGCAAGTAAGATTTCGACGACTGCCGGAAAAGTATCCAAAACGTTTAAACCTGCAACAACTGCAGCGGCCAAATTTGCTGGCGCGCTGTTTGCGACCATTCCGGCAACCAAAGAATTGCGCTCCGATCTGTCAAAGCTTGACGCGAACGCGCAGGACAACTCCGTGAGCGTAGACGCTGCGCGCGAGGCGTGGCGTGCTTTTGCGATACAGTCCGGGGAAACAGACAGCGCCGTCGAAGCGACGTCCAACCTCTTGCAGGCAGGTTTTACAGAGAGCAACCTGCAGAAAGCGGTGGAGGGACTTGCGGGCGCAGCGCAGCGGTTTCCGGACACGCTCAAGGTCGAAAGCCTTGCGGACAGCCTCCAGGAAACGCTCGCGACGGGAAAAGCGACCGGCGCTTTCGGGGAACTGCTTGACCGTCTGGGAATCGGTGCGGAGAATTTTTCCGAACAGCTTTCGCAGTGTACTACAGACGCCGAAAAGCAAAACCTCGCGCTGGAAACGCTTTCAAAAGCGGGACTAAACGACACCTATAACGCGTGGGCCAAGAACAACGAGGAAATGCTTGCAAATCAGGACGCAAACCTGCGATTTCAGGAGGCCATGGCAAGCCTCGCTGGAGCCATACTCCCGCTTGTGACAACGATCACCGAAAAACTCGCAGCCCTGATGCAGTGGTTTGCAAACCTCGATCCGGCTGTGCAGGCGTCGATTGGGGTGATTGTCGGTCTGATCGCTGCTATTTCCCCGATTGCCGGAATCATTTCCGACATATCCACGGCTTTAGATTTTTTGGCAGCAAACCCGATCGTGCTTGTGATCGCGGGCATCGTCGCACTGATTGCAGTGCTGGTGTTGATTGTCACAAAGGGCGAAGAAATCAAGGCGTGGCTGGCAGGTTTTAATGAATGGTTGCAGGGTGTTTTTGCTACGGACTGGACGGAGATTTTCGGCCCCGTCTTAGGCAATGTGCTAAATGGATTTTTTGCGCTGGTGAAAGGCATCTGGGACGGCGTTTATCAGATTCTCGGCGGTGTAATCGATTTTATTCAAGGCATTTTTACCGGAAACTGGGAGCAGGCGTGGAGCGGTGTGCAGCAGATCGTTTCGGGCGTGTGGAGCCGCATCACCGGGGTGATTACAGGCGCGTGCGACCTGATCGAAGGCATTCTTTTGGGGCTGGATAGTTGGCTGCAAGGTGTCTTTAAAACGGACTGGACGGAAATCTTCGGACCCGGTCTGGGCGACATTATCAACGCTTTTATGAGAAATGTTGAAAACACGTGGAACGCGATCAAGCAGATTTTCCAGGGTGTGATTGATTTTATCAAAGGCGTTTTTACGGGCAACTGGGAGCAGGCATGGCAGGGCGTCGTCAACATCTTCGGCGGGTTGTTTAACAGCCTCGTGAACATGGTGAAAGCGCCGTTAAACGGCATCATCGGGCTTTTGAACGGCGCGGTCGGTGCAATTAACAGCTTGATCGGAGGCCTGAACTCGATCAGCTTTACCATGCCAAAATGGCTCGGCGGCGGGCATTTCGGCCTCAGCATCCCGTATATTCCAAATATACCGTATCTGGCAAAGGGCGGCATCCTCTCGCAGGGCTCCGCGATCGTCGGCGAAGCCGGGCCGGAGCTGCTCACAATGATGGGCAACCGTGCCATGGTGCAGCCGCTTACCAGCAACACAACCAACCAGACCGACCTCGGCGGCGTCAATATTACGGTATACGGCGCGCCGGGGCAGGACGTGCGGGCGCTGGCGGACATCATTATGGACGAGATGCAAAACGCAACGGAAAGAAAGGCGGCGGTTTTCGGTGCATAAATTTTGGTTTGCCGGGCACTGCTGCCGTGAGTACGGCATCTATGTCAGTGGCGAAAACACCTTTAACGGCCCGGAACGCGGCTATGAGCTTGTGTCCATCCCCGGGCGGTCCGGCGATCTGATCCGAGATAACAAGCGGTATAAAAACATCACAGTGTCGTATCCGGCATTTATCCACAAAGACTTTCTGCGGAACACGGACGCGGCGCGCATGTGGCTCCTCGGCTCTCCGATGACATACCATAAGCTGGAGGACGACTACCACCCGGACGAATATCGTATGGCGATTTTTACGGGACCGCTGGATTTTGACACACGGTTTTTAAACCGGTCGGGCGAAATGACACTTAATTTTAATTGCAAACCGCATCGGTATATCAAGGCGGGCACGTGGGTGCAGGCGCTTAAAAACGGACAAATCCTGATGAACAACTGGGACGAATCGCTTCCGCTGATCCAGATCACGGGCAGCGGAAGCGGCGTACTGACGGTCGGCGGCGTCACTGTGACGATCGACAGCATGGACGGCAGCCTGACGCTGGACGCCGAAACGCAAAATGCCTACAACGGCCTTGAAAACAAAAACGGCACGATCCGCATCGCCGGCGGCGAGTTTCCGACCCTGCTCGCCGGTGAAACGCGGATTACTTGGAGCGGCGGCGTCACTGCGGTGGAGATCACGCCGAGATGGAGGCCCTATGAAACCGATTCTTTTTCCGTCCACCGCGACGGAGTTTACGACGCATGGCCTTGGCGTCCTGACAGATGCGATCAGCTGCACGGTTACCGAGGAGCGCAACGGCGCTTTCGAGCTGACGATGCAATACCCGGACACCGGCGTACATTTTGACGAGATTACGGACCGCTGCATCATCTATGCAATCCCGAGCCCATACCGGGCGCCGCAGCCTTTCCGTATCTACCGGATCACGCGGCCAATGGACGGCATTATCATGGTGTACGCGCAGCATATCACCTATGACCTTTCCGGCGTGCCGCTCAATCCTTTTACAGCGATCAACGCACCGGATGCGCTTTCAAAACTCAGCCTCAACGCGGCGGTGGACAGTCCCTTCACGTTTTGGACGGACAAGTCTACCGTCGCATCTTTTGCTGTCTCGACACCGTCGTCGACGCGCTCGGTTCTTGGCGGCTCATCCGGATCGATCCTCGACGTGTACGGCGGTGAGTACGAGTGGGACGGATTTACCGTCCGCTTGTACGGCCATCGCGGATACGACAACGGCGTCGTGATCAGCTACGGTAAAAACTTGACAGACATCGAGCAGGACCGCAACATCTCCAACGTGGCGACCGGCATCTATCCGTATTGGACAAACGCGGAGGGTGCGCTCGTGACCTGCGACCCAAAGATTGTCAACGCGCCGGGCACGTATGACTTTACGCGCGTCGTTCCGGTGGATTTTTCCAACGATTTTGAGGGGCAGCCGACGCCGGCACAGCTGCAGGCGCGTGCGGAAAAATATGTCGAGGACAATAAAATCGGCATCCCAAAGACAAGCATCACGGCGTCTTTTGTCCAACTCGAGCAGTTTCCGGAGTACGAGGATCTCGCGCTGCTCGAAAAGTGCGACCTGTGCGACACGGTGACAATCCGCTACCCGCAGCTTGGCGTGGAGGCGAAGGCCGAGATCGTCAAGATCGAGACGGACGTGCTGCTTGAGCGGTACAACTCGGTCGAGATCGGAGACGTGCGCACCAACATCGCGGACACTATCGTCGGGCAGCAACAGGAGATCAAGCAAAAACCGAGCGAGACTTACTTGCGCGAGGCAGTGCTTGCGCTGACGGAGACCATCCTCGGCGCATCCGGCGGCGCGGTGCGCTTGCTGGATACCAACAGCGACGGCATGCCGGACACGCTGTACATTGCGGATGATCCGGACCCGACCAAGGCGCGCAAGGTGTGGCGCTTTAACCATGAGGGCTGGGGCGCGAGCAAAAACGGCTACAACGGCCCGTTTTCCTACGGAGCCACGCTGGAGAACGGTATGGTCGCCGATTTTATCACAGCTGGCACCCTCAACGCCGATCTCGTAAACATCGTCAATTTGATCTCCGACCATGTGGTGAGCCGAAACTCCGGGTTTGAGATGGACCTGTGGGCGGCGGTGCTAAAACTGATGGAAAACGACAACCTGCGCGTGCGCATCTACTCGACAGGCCAAGGCGCAGGCGGCCTTGTGCAGGTCTTTTCCGGCACCGTGACAAATGATGGAGGCCTCGGCGAGGACGGCGCTTACTCGTACTTTGGGCCGACCGGCGCAGGCGTGGGTGAAAAAAGCGACGGAAGCTATACCGGAACGTTTAGAGCCGGGACGTTGGTCGTCTACAACACGGTTAAAACCGAAAGCGGAAACGCGATCCTGTCCGTGCAAGACGGGCAGCGAATCGGGCACTTTGACCGGCTCGCCATCGGAGATAACGCGGATTTTGGCGTGTCGTGGGTATGGGATCCGCAGCTCAGCCGCCACGTGCTCTGTAGCAATAACTCGTAGGGGAGGACGATAAAAAATGCCTTTTGAAACAACGGCGGCGCTGCACGTCGACCTGCTCGACCCGGGTGCGCCACAGATCACCCACGCGGTGCAGGACGATAGCAACAGCCGCAAGATCGCTTTTAACATCTACGCGGGCGGTGCGCAGTGGGCTGTGCCAGACGGCACGCTTGTGACCGTCCGCTACAAAAAGCCGGACGGCACCGCGGGCTTTTACGACACGCTGCCCGACGGAAGCACGCCGGCTGCGACGATCGACGGCAACGTCGTGACCGTGGCCCTCGTGCCGCAGGCCTTTACGGTGATCGGCAACGTGCCAGTACAGATTAACTGTACGATGGTGCGGGCGCCAGCATCGCGACGTTTGCGGTCGTGATGCACGTCTCGGCCAATGTCGTCTCAGACGCGGAGATCGTCTCGTCGGATTACTACAGCGTCTTGACCAAGCAGATTGCCGATGTACTCGCGGCGGCGGAGGGGATACCGGGACAGGTGTCTGCTGCGCAGGCAGCAGCAGAACAAGCTGCATCTTCGGCCAGCGCAGCGGCAGGGTCCGCGCCCGGGGGCGCGC
>ERZ860023.973-NODE-973-length-13474-cov-1.803040_pt1 | contig 13474 bp, 11 predicted proteins | sample MGYA00509983_ERZ860023 | MGnify/ENA primary metagenome ERZ860023 (study PRJEB30046, sample SAMN00715180) | human gut metagenome | study: EMG produced TPA metagenomics assembly of the A metagenome-wide association study of gut microbiota in type 2...
AGCCCAACCCCAAAATTTGGACCAATGCCAATAAAACTAACTCATACACTTAAAAATATTTATATATTGTATTATTTTGCTAGTTCACAAATCATTTTACAGGTATTGATAATTTAAAAACATATTCATTCTTGTCATTAGTAATCCAATAGTCCTTTTCAAAAGAAACTATTGTATCACCATTTATCTCAAGTTCATTACGTTCAATAAATTGAAAACACTTTTTTATCCATGCTTCACAACAATGATGATAGTTACCCTTTCCATATATCGAAACATAGCATTGATTTTTTGTCTTATGATTAACCAGTTTTCGAAAATCATCAATACAATTATAATTATCCATAGCAAAGAACCTGCTTACAGGACTACATTGAAACTTTTTAGTATTATCTTGACTCAAAAACCAACCTGTAGTCAAATCACAGTTATTAAGCCTAAAAAGATTTTTCATGAAATTCAACCTTATAATAAGATTATTTTTATCACCATCCACAGAAGATAGATATTGAGAAACATACATCTTATATTCAGGAAGTTGTTCCAATAAAACTCTATCCAATATCAGATTTCTTATGTGGTCCGTTTTCCTAAGAATAGTTTGCACACTTAGCATTTTTTCCATAAGTTCTTTCTGTTCAAGGATTAATTCTTCTTCTTTTTTCCTCAAAAGATTACTTACGATGTTTTCATCACGGTAATTCAAAAACTCACGTATATCCTTTATAGAAAAACCTAATCGTCTCATGCAAACAATCATTTCTAACACATGATGTTCCGCTAAAGAATAATACGCGTAATTATTATCTTGATTTCTTTTAGCAGGCCGTAACAACTTTTCTTTTTCATAGTAACTTAGCGTTTGCTTCGAAATATTAGCAAGCTTTGCAATTTCACCAGATGTAAATGTATTTCTAATTGATTTTACCATGGTACCCCTTCTTAATAACCCTTCAGCAATTTTTCTTCCTTCATATCAAAAGTAGGTCCATAAATACTATTATACAATCCCTTTATAGCATAGACACAGTTCTGTGAATTTGAATAAATATATCTATCAGGTATCGCTATTACTCTTTTAATTCCTTTCAGATGTTGAAAAGCAGGATCATCTAAAAATTCTTTTCTAAACTGAACATCTATGGCTTCTTCATATTCTCTACCTGCAGAAACAAGAAAAATATCAGGATTTGAGGCTATAATAGATTCTTTGGTTACAGTTTCACCATAATGTATCCCCTGCATACTAATTGCATTTCTTACTCCGGCACGCTTACAAATATCATCATAGACACAGCCGATTCCTCCGTACTGCCTCATTCTGGATACTAACATAACAACCGGTTGTTCAGCTTGTTTCAATTGAATCTTATCATGAACTTCTGCTAGCTGTCTATCCATTTCACGTATTAATTTATCACCATTTTCTTCCTTACCCAAGGACTGAGACATTAGTCTTATGTTATACCTGATATCATCAATGCTATTGGGACCTCTACAGACAACTGTCTTTATACCCATTGCTCTATAAGATTCAATAACATTTTTATCTAAAGTATCAGGTACAAAGATAACCTGAGGATTCATCGCCATAATTGATTCTTCACCGAGTTGCTTAAACAACCTATATTCTGTCTTTATATTCTTTGTTTCCTCAGCAATATACGAAATTGCTGGATCCTTGTCAAGGTAATTTTTAGCTACTAAATAATCGGCAGGCACAATTCCTAAAAGAATAGTATCATATGTAAGATTATAACACAAAACTCTCGTAGGCTTACTATTGAAAATAGTTTTATAACCAGAATTATCAACAACAAAATAACTATTTTGCTTCTCCGTCTGATTGATACCCCAAACACTTACAAATGCTAACCCACTCAAAAGTAAGATGATAAAAACGAGACATAATTTATAAATTTTGTTATCATTATTCATCACTTAATTCCTCTAAATCGCCCTCAATTTCTAAAAACTCTTGCATCAGAGCACTCTCAAGCTCTTTAGGTGCATTCCATAACCCTCTTTGTTTCGCCTCTAACAAAACAGTACACATTTTTCTTAAAGCCCATGGGTTTACTTTCTTTAACCAAGCATTAATATCTTTAGAAATAACATACATTTTGGTTAATTCATTATACATCCAATCCTCAATAACATTGCTGGTTGCATCCCAAGCAAAGCTATGACTGACAATATTACATAAATCAGCAGCACCCTTATAGCCATGCTTCTTCATTCCCTGAATAAATTTGGGATTTAGGACTTGAGATAAGTATAACTGTTTCATTTCCTCTGATAAACTTTGAACACTAATAGAATCCTTTTTAGACAAATTTCCGCAAAATGACTTTGGAGCTTTTCCTGATAAACTACGCACTGCAGCAATCATACCACCATGAAACGCATTATAATCATCTGATTCTAACATTGTTGTCTCGTAATGATCTTCATTTTTTAGCGTTAAATCAACTTTGCTAAGCTGTTTGGAGAAAACTTCCGGCAAAAATTGACCTTTAATGTTCTTACCATAAGCATAACTTCCCCAAGATACATATATCTCTCTTAAATCATCAATACTTTGCCAGTTTCTGCTTTCTATTGCCAAATTAACACCAGCACCATAAGTTCCAGGTGCACTACCAAAAATCCTGCATTGCAAATTATCGTAGTTTGTCATTTCTAATTCATTTGAGTCCTCCATTATATGCTTACGCGGGTAATTAACATCACCATCCTCATCTAATTTCATAATACATTTAATACATTCATCCAAGTATTCTACAGTAGGATACAACGAATCTCTGTACATTCCGCTTATTCGCGCTATAACATCTATACGTGGTCTTTTCAAAACGTCTAACGGGATAACCTTAAAACCACTTATTCTCCCATTAGTATTCCATTCTGGCGAAACACCTAAAAGCGCCATTGCCTGAGCTATATCGCAGCCTTTGGTACGCATATTGGTGCCTGACCAAAATATCATAGCAATACGTTCGGGATATCTTCCTTCTTCCTCAATATACTGTTGTATAACCTGATTTGCTAATTGCTGACCAATAATCCATGCTGACTTAGATGGAAGTAAGCGTGGATCTACACCATAAAAATTTTTACCACTTGGAAGACAATCCAGCATACCTGTTGAAGGGGCACCGGATAAGCCACTTTCAATATAGCAACCATCTAAACCTTTAAGTATATTTGTTATTTCTTCATCAGTATGGCTCAACTTATCCAGAACAATTTCTTTAAGTTCATTGTTACCCTGAGTAAAACTATTAACAAGGTTCCTTAAATCTGCTTCAGAGCCTAATTCACCTAATATATGCAAACCTGTTCTACATTGATTTGAAGATATTTTTTCAAGATAAGCATGTAAATTTTCCATCTGCTCACAAAAATCAATTTCATTTTCCTTATTACAAAAACATTTCATATCTTCCTTAAGCAGTAATTCAGATATTACCTGCTCTAATTGCGAAACTGTAGAACTTTGTAATCTATAGGCTTCTAAATACTGCTCTACCAAATCATAAAGTTCCCGCATTTTACCATATAACCCGGCTTCTTCACAAGGAGCCGGTAAATGATCAACTAATACTGCAGCGCCACGCCTTTTCGCCTGCAGTCCTTCGCATGTAATAGATATTAAATACGGATATATATTAGGAAGACTATCTATAGCCAAATAAGGATAACTAGCTCTGCATAAGCCAGTGCTTTTACCAGGTAACCATTCAAGACTACCATGAGTACCAAGATGTATTACTGCATCAGCTTTAAATACTTCCACCAACCATCTATAAAAAGCCAAATAGTAATGTGTAGGCGGTATATCTCCATTGTGAAAACTTTTTTGAATATCACCAAAAGCAATTCTTGACGGCTGGACTCCTATGAATATATTTCCTTGTTTAAACCCTGCAATTTTAAATTCTTCTTCTGTATCAGTAAGAAACGAATTTCCGGGCATTTCACCCCAATTATTTTTTATATGGTTTCTAGTGTCCACGCCTAAATTTTCATACCATTGTTTATAACTACCAACAGGATATTTACCACATGGCTCAAGATCTGATTTAAAAAATTCAACCTCATTAGTAAAACTAGAAAGCAGTTTTTCGGCAAGCCATCCTGATTCCTTAGGTAATTCATCAGTTCTATAGCCAGCTTTTTGAAGGTTTTCTAAAATCACTTCTCCGCTGCGAAGAGAATCCAAACCCATAGCAGTTCCGATTGTAGCATTTCCTGCAGGATAATTATGAAAAATAAGAGCTATCCTTTTATCTTTATTTTGCTTGAGTTTCAACTGTGCCCAACAATAAGCTCTTTTTGCCATTAGTTTTATATTATCATAAATTGGCACCATAGTTACCAGAGTACCATCTTTTTTTTGTCCAGCTAATGGTACACCATGTACAACTCCATCGAATTCCGGCATAATAATATTTGCCTGAAGCTCGTTTTCATTTAAACCATAACTAGACGCTTCCCAGCTTTCTACATCTTGCAAAAGTATTTCACCTTGAAGAATCGGTATATTTAACTTCTTCAATAAATCCTTGTCTTCAACATCTCTGCCAACGGTTAGAGAAAACCATAAGCAATTTATTAATACCTGTGGTATAAAAGCACCTTTAAAATAGCCCAATTCCAAAATATTATTTTCAAACCCCGGTATATTTCTCTCTCTATCACGATTCCAATGAGAAAAAATAGGCAACACATTACAGTCCAATTGTCGTAATTCATTAATCAAGCTATCTATGTATGAAGTATGTCCCCAAGCCCAATGTTCCCTAGGAAAGTTAATCGCTACAGTGAGCAAAGAAGGATTATAATACTTCTCATAAAAAGCTTCTTTCGTCAAAACATTATCCGCTTCCGGTATGTAAATTCCAGACCAAGCCAATTCTTTAGGATTTTTGTAAATCACATTGATATTTAGAAGATTATTGAGCAAATACAAGTATAAATTTTTTATATTGTACATGCCACCATTATTCATATACGAAGCTACTTGGTTAGCTATCTCATTGTTTAGTAAATTTATTATCTTATTGTTACCATAAGTAAAATTTGCTACTAACGGAATACCTTTCTCTTGAGCAATTCTAAGCATATGGAGAACTCTCTTGTCATCGTTTTGTCCCATCCAATTGATAAGTATACCCTTGCAATCTTTGTTTATATCATTGCTATCTATATATGTTTTTTCTGTCCCGCTAAATAACTTAAATTTTATATTACTTTCATTTAGTTCATTGCTTGCAGCAACATTTTTCCAGGCAGCAATATAATACGGATTAACACTTTCTTTATTGGATACAAACAAAATATAATTCATAAGTCCTCCATACGCATAATAATTAAATTAGAACCTGTAATTAAGTTCTACAGAATATGTACGTCCAGGTTGATAATAATAATTAAAGAAATCTCTATCTAAAATATTATTTACCGATGCAGTTAAAGTATAGTTCTTGTTAAATGAATAACTAATATCCATATTCATAATAAAGTATGGATCGTATGAACCATAAACTCCATTAACTGTATCACTGTTATCTGTTTTGCTGAATCGTTTGCTTATGTATTCTCCTGTTAGCATGCCGCTCCATTTATCATCACTATAGGTAACACCTGCACGAAATACTTCTTTAGGAATAGCCGTAACATATTTATCCTTCTCAGTCGCCTTTAAAGCTTTTTTTATTACAGGATTTTGATAGGTATAATTTAAAAAGGCACTCCATTTATCATCAAAATTATGATTTAATTCCAGTTCAAAGCCTTTCGCTTCTGCTTCACCAGCGTTTTGGTAGCATGTAGCATTCATACCATCTACCACGCCTAAAGAGTTTTTATACAGCAAGCCTTTATACTTTGTATCATAAACAGATACACCTATTGCAGACTTATTGTTTAAATCTTTCTTATAGCCCAATTCAAAAGTCTCAGCCTTTTGTGGTTTAAGATTAGGATTTGCAATATTATAGACATTGGAGCTATAACTGGACGAATACATTCTATATAATGACGGAGCTTCAAAAGCTTTACCCCATGACAAATATACACTGCTGTCAGCTTCCGGTTTATACATAACGCTTAAGCTCGGACTCCAATTATCATAAGTAGACTCGTCATAATTAATGGCTTCAGTTTTATTAGGTAACAGAATTCTTCCGTCTGTAGACCATTTATCATAGCGTAAGCCTGCTGTAGCTGTCCATCTTTCAGAAAATTTATGCTCATCCATAACATAAGCAGAGAAAGATTTATTAGTTCCGCTAGCCATAGAATCCACTGCTATCTTACTGTCACTGTTAAACTTATCTGCCAGCTTATAGACAGTAGCATCCATCTCATCTTTTCTGTAGTTTAAGCCAAATACTGCATTGTTATTAGCAGAAATTGTTTGGTTTTTTTGTAAATCAAAAGAAAATCTGGTATTTGGTTTAGATGAATCAGTTGCTTTAGAAATACTTGTATCATGCTGCTTGTATTGATCACTATAACCTACTACAGCTTTCCAGCCATTTTCGCTATCATTATAGGTCATGTTATATTTATTAGACGCTTTTTCACCTGGAGTAGAAAAATATGTTCCTGCCTTCTTTATAATATCATCACCAAAATAACTTGTGGGCGCAGAATAAGAATACTCATATTCATTTTTAGTAAAATCTAAAGCTAAAGATTTAGATTCATCGAAATGGTATTTGAACCCAACTCCAACAGTGTTTTCATCCCATTGTCTTTTACCCTTATTACCGATTATCCATCTCTTCGCTCCGGTGTTAGTAGTAGTAGTTTCAGCTCCAAAAACAGCTTTAGAGCTCAAAACCGGATCGGTAATATAACCGTCTGTTTTTTTCTTTTCATAGTTAACATTAAAATCTAATTTATCACTGGCTTTTCCGGCAACATATAAGCTATGATTTTGAGTATTATTAGATCCATATGACAATTTTAAATTGACGGATGTTTTATCCACATCTTTAGTGATAATATTAATTACACCGGCAAGTGCGTTACCACCATAAAGAACAGATGCAGGTCCACGAAGTACTTCTACCCTTTTTACCATATCTACAGGAATAGCAGACCATGTTACGGAACCATTATAAGAATCATTTACCTGAACACCATCAACCAATACTGCTACAGAATTCGCTGCGTTTACGCCTCTCATAACTGTCTGAGAAGTAGTAGAACCAATTCCGCTTAAACGACCTACATACACTCCAGGAATCTTGACAAATGCCTCATCTAAATTATTAATATGCATCTTGTCCAAATCTTTATCAGTGATAACACTGACACTGGCAGCAGTATCTAATAATTTCTTTTCACTGCGTGTAGCCGACACTACCATTTCATCTAAAACAAAATTTTCATCGAGTACATCATTATTCTGTGCAAAAGCATTCATAGAACTGCCTAAAACAAATAACATCATTAATGTACTACTAACTCGCTTAGTACTCATACTACAGCCCCTTTCTGATATCAAATACTACTTTTCTATTCGTAGCAATACTAACGATATATTATATCGTTGACAGTATTATAAACCAAATAGCAGCATGGCAGTCAACTGTTTTTTTATCTACTGCAATTACAGTCTTAATAGGCTTTATAATAAATTCAGTTTCAATAACTATTATTCTTATTAATCAAAATAAATTTTATTTTGATATGTACTATAAAAGGCGCATACTAAAACCAACTACTTACTATGTACTTTGGCGTAATTACTATAAATCAGATACTCATTCACTCTGCTATAGAAATATAAATACGGAAGCGTATAGTACATAAGCCATTGTCTATGTAATGCATTTGCTTAAACGTTACTTTAGAAAATTTGCGCAATCAAAAAGACCTGATAAAATTAGCTATCAACTAATATTATTAGGTCCTTTTTTATATTACTCTATATTAAAGCCAAAAAATCTTCCACACAATTTTCCGGGTGATACATAGCTGCAATAACACGCAAGCCTTCGTGATGCCAAAAATCTGATTTTCCAGGCTCGCTTCAGTTTCAGCTTTTGATATTCATAACTACTTGCTCGAAGCAATCATCTTCGTCACAAAGCCATCCTCGCTAAGCTCCATCGCCCGCAGCTTACCACCCATTTCCACCGCTCCGTCCAGATTAAAGCAATGCTCGTTAACCTCAGCCGGCACACCCTCATAATTGCGGTGTCCGTGAACCTGATACTCGTTTGCAGCTGCGTGCTTGGCAAAGGACATATCAACGTCCAATGCATCCTCATACACGCCAGTGCCGTAAATCAGCTCCGCTGTTGCCACCAAGGATAAATTTTCCGGCATACGCGCTAATCCGCCATGACTTACCAAAACCTTTTTCCCCTGATATGTATAGCAGAAGCACTGCGATAATTTTCTGTAAAAACTATGCACCGCCTTACGGCTCAGTCCTGCTTGCGCCAGCTCCGGTGCCGTCTGCATGCGGAACTCCTTCGAAGCATTGCCATCTTCCAAGCCGTAATCCCGCAAGTTAGCCTCATGGTTGCCCTCAAGCAACGTAACGTTATCTAACGTAGCAAGCTGCAGCAGTAATTGATAACCTCGGCATTCTTGCTGCCTCTGTCGATGTAATCGCCAAGAAAAATATAGTAGTTCTGCGGATTTATTGCCTCAAGATATTCCTTCAGCGGCTTATAGCAGCCATGAATATCACCGATATGAATTACCTTTTTATAGGCAGATAAATCGCGTGGCTTATACCAGATTTGCGCCAGTTCTTGCGGTTTGATTACGGTAATACCGGACGGAACCTTATTATCCGCCAGCTGAGCATACATTCTTTCAATAACATTTTCCGGAACCTGTTTGTATTCCTCACGCAGCATATTCCTTTTCTTTGCTTCTTCCAATGTAATATCAGTAAAATCAACCACATAAATGCGATATTTATACTCATTGGCGAGCTTTTTATACGCAGTCATATCTCTGCCACGGATGTTGGTGGCATCCACGACCGTAAAGCAGCCACGCTTCATGCGCTCCTCCAGCGTCTGCAGCAAAAACGGCCACATCTGCTTGTCAAAATGCTGGCTGATGCACCATCTGCCTGCATTATCCAGCATCGGCGAAGCGTACAGCAGACGCAACGCATCCGCGCTCAATGTATAAGGCTCCAGCCCCTGCTCTTTTATAAACGTGCTCTTGCCGGAGCCCGGCACACCACGCATCAATAATAAAATTCTCATATCAATCACCTTACTTAACTAATACTTTGCAGCTAAAAAACTGCCTATAAATGCCGAATATTTTTCAGCTATGGGCAATTCATAGTCTGCCTCAAAGCTCTTTCTTTTTACGGATACTACTTTTTCTGAAACCGGATTGTAACCTTGACGAACATACTCCTTGCTGTATACACCGACACCTCTTTTCTGCCATTGCGGTACATCGTTGTAGTTTATATTCCTTGCAAAGAGAAGCTCATTTTTGAAGGCAACACTTTTCGCCCGCAAATACTGCGTAGCCTCATTCTTCGACATGCCTTCCTTACGCAACGTCCAATAACACCAGGAGTTCAGCGCATTGCGATTTGCGTCCTCCTGCCGCCATAAAAAATAATCCTTCACGAGTTCAATGTTAGGCAAAGGCACAACCCTGCAATCAAAGCAGACCGCCTTACCAAGTACCAAGGAAAAGTAACCGCTAGCCTCACCTGCTAATATAGTATTTATTTTACGTACTTTGTTAGCAAAAGCGCTATTATCGGGACTGAACAGCAAGGATATTTCATCACTTTCCGTATAACCGTACAAAACCTTGAAACCGCAATTCATAATATGCTTAGTTGTATCAACCATCAAATTACGAAAGCGCGTGTCAAAGGGTGCCTCAAATTTGCATATCTCTCGCGTTAATTTAGTAAAACTGCGTCCGTCCAGCCTTGCTGCTATATACATTCCCGGAACTATATATTGATCAATGCTCTGTTCATACACTCGCATCCGTTTATCAAAATCGTCAAATTTCATTATCTAAAGCTCCTTCCATTCCCGTAAAAATTTTCTTGGTACGCATTCTGTTAACCACACGCCGTTGGCCGAAAGGTAAAACTTGTAGCCCGCTCTTGCCATCTCGCCTGCCAACACCGTGTAGATAAACGGCTCTCCATGTCTTTTGCCTACATTATGCGCTGTTTCGACATTCGCCGACAAATGCACATACAGCCTTTGCTTGGCGATAAGTCCCTGTCTGTTGATGCTCGCAACATATTTAACGCCAGTCCCGTGATATAAAAGCTCCGGCGGCACAGCCTCCCGAAGCTCCACATCAACCTTCACGGAATGCCCTTGATTTGCTCTGATTCTCTTCTTATCCTCGCTGAATGTGAAACGCTGCTTATCATCTTCAGCAACAATATGCTCCAGCATAAGCATATTAAATGCTTCTATCCGGTTAAAGGCAGCCAGCAGCGCTTCCACCTGCGCCCAACCATGCACATCCAGATCAATGTCGACTGCTTGCGGTTTATGTCGCAGCACCAGCGCTAAAAATCTTCCCCATTCGTTTAAGCTTTTGCTCATAGCATTTCCCCGCCTTATAAAAAAGCAGAACTCCCGAAACTATAGCCATAGTCCCCGGAGTTCTGCTTCTTCTTACGATTATAAATTTTTGCCGAAGCCTTGACCTTCGTAATCGGCTTCACATTTCCCCAGTTGCCTCGTTTGGAGGCGTTGACTATTTTTTGCTGTTTTTTCGACATTTTCCCATAGCTTACAAATTTTTCCATATGCTTATTCCTCCATTATCTGTTCTGTTTTATAAAAATAGCTTGTTGCTATGTTAATCTTAACACAGCAGCAAGGTATAATCATGGAAAAAAACATGCGCACTTAAAATTCTGCGCTGCATTGCATTTGCTCTCTTAGCTTTTTCCTGATAAGCTCCTTAAACGCTTCCGGCTCACGCACCTTAACCGTCGGCCCGAAGCTCAGCACACGGAAAAGCATTTCGGTTTCATCGCCCTTGTCATACCTCACTGTTAAAAGGTAGTGCGACTCGTCAAGCTTTTCCGTTTCCTTCGCCAGGTCGGAAAAATGCATCAATGCGCGCACCATCGTACTGCGTTCATCCTCAATTTCCAGAACAAGAGTCTGCTTGGCAAGCTTTCCCTTCTTCAAGGTTTTTATATGCTCAACTGCCTCTCCCGCTTCTACGGATATTATCCTGCCTAAGTTCAGCGTCACCTGCTTACGCTCGGCTATTGCCTGCAGGCGAAACCTATCGTCCTTGGCCGAATACTCCAAGGACGCCGGCACCAAATCCTTCCAGACAATAATCGTTCCCTTATTGCTCCGGTACGAAGTATTCAGATAACGCTTTTCCCGCACGGCATGAAGAATTTCCCGGAAGTTTGCTCTATATTTAGGATTGGTATAAGCATCGCCATCCACAAAGCGGTCAAAAAAGACAAACTGCTCAGGCCTGTACAAAGGCTCTACAGACTGCAAAGCAGCCTGCTGCCTCGCAATCTCCTCATCAGGAAAGAATAAGCTGATTTTTTCATCAAGCAGCAAGGTTTTCAGCCATCGTTTCTGCAGAGCAGTCAAAGGCATCGTCGGCTTATTTTTCAGCGGTGTCCCAAGCTCCGGCGTCAGCAGTTTCCATGTACCGTCAGCAAGCGCAGGCAAAAGCTGCAGCACACTGTCGCCATAGGCACCCTCACGGACGAGCTGCTGCATGCTTGCTGCAGACAGTTTTCCGTCAAGCGCTTGTGTCAGCACCTTCGCCACAACATTATAATAGGTTCCGTAAACCTCGCTGAACACTGTGCTCATCTACGCTTCACCTGCTTTCTTCACGCCATACATGGCGTACACCTCCGCCAAATCCTGCCAAAACTTTTCTTCCACAGCCTTGTTGCTGCAGGAAAACTTTCAATGCGACCGATAAAGGTACGCAGCCAGGGCAGCATTTCGCCTGCATCATGCACATCGGCAATAAAACGATAATGCTCGGCATCTGTTTTTTCCACTCGTCCGCATCGCTTTTCCCGCTCCAGACATTGCAGAATATACGGCTCCCCACTGCTCATGCGCACGACAAGCTCCACATGCTCCAAGGCATCAGCAGCGGCAGGCCCTCTGTTCATAGATACGCCCCACAAATGCTGTTCCATCTGCTCAGCCATGGCGCAAAACTTGTCGTAATCGTGCACAGGCTTCGCTTCCAGAACACGTTCCAGATTATCCAGACGGCAGAAAATAATCCTATGTGCCTTAAAGAACCAGCACATCACATAACGCCGGCCGCTTTGCGTGCTTACATAAATCTTCAGCGGCAGCACGCGGAAAGATATATTATTGCCTTTGGAAGAACAGCTTTCAATACGCACACACTGCTTGTGCTCCATCGCCGCCAGTAAATCAAGCAGCACATCACTCTCCAAGGCATGCAGCAGATAATGATGCTTATAGGAAAATACACTGCTGCCAGCAGCAAGCTTATCTTCTATAAAGCTGCCCACAACACCTATCTGATTCGTTTCCGCAAAAAAACTCACGGCATCGCGCCAGGCATCTAAATCGACATCGTCCTTGCTGCGCTCATAATATAATTCACGCCCGCATTTTGCATTTTCTATTAAACCAAGCTCTGCATATTCTGCCAATTTCTTGCGCACAGTGGAAATATCCAACGCCGCCGGTTCAGCAAAATAGGCTAAATACGCTTCATCCATCCTGTCCATAAGCTGACGCAGAGTCATTTTTTCACCGTCCTGCAAAATGTCCAGCAGGAAAAAATGCAGCATGATATCATTCGCCGTAAAGCTTTTGGCTTTTAATGCTTTATAAAAAGGATTATGCCGGATTTTTCTGCTGTCTACGGAAATAAAGCAGTTCTTACCGCCGGCATTCTGGCGGAAATACATATACTCACCCAGCCAGCTTTCAATGCGTCTGCGCTCGTTGTCATAGCTGCGTGCGCTTTTATCCGCAAAATCAGCTCTGCTCTTAAAGCCAAAGACATAAAAATCACGCATCAGCTGCCGTATATTATCAAAGTTTTTTATTAACTCATTAAAAGCCACGGCCAGCACCCTCCTTCCGCAGCAATTCCGCTAAACAGTATTCCCAAAAATACGCTGACAATTCAGTGTTCCTTTTTCACTTAAGCACTGATTTATCCTTAGTATATCACACACCAATGACAGATTTTGTCTATGTCAGACAATCGAATACACTGTAAAATAAAAAAGTAAATAAGTTTTTTTCTGCGTTACAAGTAACAAGAAAAGCGCAGCTATCAGCATGCTTTATGCATGTATAACAGCTACGCTTTTTTATTACCATTGATAAAAACTTACGCACTTGCGAGCTTAAAGGTTATGTGCGGATTTTACCGAAAGCCTCAGCCCTCATCCCTGATGTTTTCTATTTCATCCTGTACATCATTATGACGCTCTTCCATA
>ERZ860023.980-NODE-980-length-13372-cov-1.159646_pt1 | contig 13372 bp, 26 predicted proteins | sample MGYA00509983_ERZ860023 | MGnify/ENA primary metagenome ERZ860023 (study PRJEB30046, sample SAMN00715180) | human gut metagenome | study: EMG produced TPA metagenomics assembly of the A metagenome-wide association study of gut microbiota in type 2...
TAAACTCATGGAAACGGTTAACAAGTACCGGTACTTTATCGAGTGCCAACGAAACGAAATAGATAAACTATAATGATACAAAAAGAATATGTACATGCTTCTTTTTGTACTGGCATAGGAGCATGTGAATTAGCGGCCATGTGGATGGGATGGCGGAATGCATTTTCTTGTGAAATAGATCCATTCTGCCATCAAGTACTTAAATATTATTATCCTCATATAAAACATTATGGAAACATATTCGGAACAGATTTCTCAGAATGGCGGGGAAAAAACGATATTCTTACAGCAGGATTCCCCTGTCAGCCTTTTTCTTGTGCCGGATCAAGAAAAGGAGCGGAAGATGACCGCTACCTCTGGCCGGAAGTGCTTAGGGGAGTTGACGAAATCCGACCCAATTGGTTTATTGGTGAAAACGTTGCTGGAATCACAAGCATGGTACTCCCCGGTGATGAAATTAAAGTGGAAAGTTACACGGATCTCGAAGGAGAAAGTTACCTGGAGACGGAAATGCGTCAGCAATTTATTGTTGACAGAATCTGCAACGACCTCGAAAGTATCGGTTATTCCGTCCAGCCGTTATTATACCGGCTTGTGCCGTCGGTGCGCCGCATAGAAGGGACAGAATCTGGTTTATTGCCAACTGTTCAAACGCAAGGGCTGAAGGTATGCAACAAGGGAAAAACGGAATTTATGAATTTGAAGTTACTGCCAACACCGATAAAGAGTTACTGGAAGCCAGGGACGCCCAAAGACCGCAACGACGGGAAAACCAGGGATTCACAATTGAATCATTTAATTGCTCATCATGCTGGGAAAACTTCCCATCTCAATCCCCTGTTCGTTTCAGATATGATGGGATTTCCAATAATGTGGTGCGATATATAAAAACAGAAGTTTTGATGCCATCAAAGAATATATTAGAAGAGAAGACTTGCCCCGTGTGTGGGAAGCCTTTCAAAAGAAGAAGGTTCGGGAACAGATTGGAGGATTATTCGAGATTCCAGAACCGAATTTATTGCTCGAAGTCTTGCAGCGCACATCGGAGAATAGACGATATGAACAAGAACAGAACGGCTTATCACAATTTAGCGAGGAAACATCGGGAAGGGTATTGTGCTATTTGCGGAAGTACGGAACATTTGCAAGTTCACCATTTGGACAGAAATATAAAGAACATTCGCCCAGCAATTTGGAAACATTATGCCAGAGTTGTCATATGAAATTGCATTGGCGACTAAGAAGATTGTCGAAGAATGTGAACGGACAGCATCTTGGGTGAGAGCAGAATCCATAAAAGCTTATGGTAATTCCATGGTACCTCAACTCGTTTATCAGATTTTCAAAGCCATCGGGGAAGTAGAAAATCTACTAAAGTTAAATCAAAATAAAAAAACATGAAGTGTATAAGATGTAATAATTTATTTGATTCAAGCATACCAGAAATAAATGCAGAATGTTATGGAGGTTATAAAACATACGCATGCCCACTTTGTGGGAAACTATATGTATTCACCCGGATTGTAAAAGTGGATGCAGTACCGGATGAAAATATATGCGAACTAGAAGATAATTGGGGAAGCCCGATTGTAAAAGATTCTGAATACAAAAAATAAATATGGCAAGAATAAGAACAATCAAACCATCATTTTGGGAAGATGAAAAGATAGCCAGACTACCAAGGGCGTGCCGATTGTTCTATATTGGAATGTGGAATCAAGCTGATGACATGGGAGTGATAAGGGGAAACCCGGCACTCCTTAAATCGGCTATATTCCCGTATGATGAAGATTTGCGAGTTTCAGAGGTACAAAAATGGATTGATGCCTTAGTGAATGCCCGGATGTTAATACCTATTACGTATAAGAGCGAAAGTTATTACATTATCCGCACATTCCGTAGCCATCAAAAATTTGATGCCAGATACCCGAATTTCATCATACCAGAGGAAATAAGCTCCAAAGAAATAGACAATTACGAACACCCAATGGGGACCCAACGGGTACACACCGAGTACCCGCCACGGGAAAGGGAAGGGGAAATGGATAGGGAATATAATACCCCCTATAGTCCCCCATCTGGGGAAGTGTGTGACGATTTAGGAAATCAGTTTTATGATAATTATCCTAAAATCCACCAAGAAGAAAAAGAAAAAAGTTCCGCGAAAAAAGAAAAAGAGCCGAACTATTCTTTTGAAGATTTTTGGGAACTGTACGACAAAAAGGTCGGCAAAAAGGATTTACTCATCAAAAAATGGCTAAAACTTTCCGACGCAGAGCGGGAATTAGCTATGAGTATATCCCACAATACAAGCTTGCACAGCCGAATAAAAAGTACAGGAAGAATCCGGACACTTTCCTAAATGGCAAATCATGGAACGATGAATTAATCTTTGATAGTGAATCGAATGGAACCACAACGAAACAAAAGCGAACCCCGACTATAAGCAATCAGATTTTGATTGACGCCCATATTGAAAAAATGCGCCAGGAATGGAGTAAAATAGTCGGACAAAGGAAAACATCATATCCGAAATTATCTTTGAACTATGATCAGTTTAAAACGATTGTAGTGGCACATGGAACTAACATTCTAGCAAGGCGTGGTGAAGAAATATTGTTTTCCATAGACCGAAACAATGAAAATGCTATACATGAGCTATACAAATACCTTTCAGGCGATAAGTCATTTGGTGGCAGTTTATCGAAGGGAATATTGCTAAACGGGAAGTATGGATCAGGTAAAACATTGCTTATGCGTGCCGTGTGCAGCACATACAACTACTACATTAAGCAGTTTGGCCATGTAACTTCACAAGAAATGAGATTTGTAAAAAGCTCTCAGATTGTAGATTCTTTCAAAAGGAAAAAAACGACACAGAGATTACTGAATACAAATTCGGTCCACTTATCATTGACGAACTAGGACGAGAGCAAAAGGAGGTGAATGTTTATGGAACTGTCATTCAGCCTATGTCGAGAGTGCTACAAGATAGATATGACTCGGGCGCACCAACTTTCGCAATTGCAAATTTCAAGCTTGAAACGCTCAAAAGTGAAGAATATTACGGCAAAATGGTTGGTGACCGGCTAAGGCAAATGTTTAATGAAATTGAATTAACAGGAGAATCCAGGAGAAAATGAAAACAAGTAAAAGCTAGGCAAACATACTAAGCAACTTATCTTTCGTCTTGGTGGATATAATTGAAAGTTGCTTTATCGAGGCTAATGAAAAGCTAAAAAGTGAGAATTGCGAATTTAAACACGAAGCTAAACGGGAGTTCAACCTCCTTCTTTCCCATTGCCGGAACCTGAAAAGATATGTCCGGAATTGCAGCGAAGAAACTCAGGAGTTTTTCGGTAAGGATTCGGATATGCTGTATCAGGCCTTAAAGCTTATAATCGACAGGTGTGGTACCGATGATGTAAAGCTTTTTAAGTTCTTCAATTACATTAAGACATTCCCGTCTCAGCTTGATATGGATATTGATGACACGGTGTTCAACGGAGTGTGTAAAAAATAGATTTAAAAATTATTGGTGTGTGCTATGGACAAATATGGATTGATAGATCAGAATTGGTATTCTTCCGAAAACTAGAAACATGAAAGGGAGAAGGCGACAGAAGCTTTGAAACAAATGAAAGAACTAGAAAAACAATATGAAAAATCCCGTACTGTGATTATTGAAGAACACAGTACAAAGGAGTCAGGAAACGGTATTTAAAAACAAAATCATGAATAGAGAAATATTATTTAGAGGGAAACCTATTGATAAAAATTTGAGTATCATTCCTGATTGTTAATTTATCACATAAAAATGGACGCCACCTAAATGATGACGTCCTTGCCAACTCCACTACAACAGACACCACAAAAAAAACGTGTCTGCTTTATCTATTCTTACCGAGGTAGACCAATACCCTTACAGAAATAAACTCGCAGACACGTATATACGTAGTCCAACGAGCTTAGTATCTGTATTTCTTATTTTGGTCTTTTCGGTAAGTACTAAACTCAGCTACAACAATTACAAAACAATATGCGCAACTCTTTGCGCATGGCAAATATAAGAATTATTCCTGAATTTAAATTAATAGAATAATGGATAAAGAACTACTAAACAAAATTCTGCCTTATTGCGGACATGGCCTGAAAGTGATATATGAAGATTATTTGTGTTGAATCGTTAAAAAATAATCCCTATGCAGAATGATTTTGATTTGTCGGAAAAATGCCGTATGTTTGTAGTGCTTATCATACTAAAGGGCGAGTAGGCTCGCCGTACTGCGGGCATTTTTTATGCCTTTAAATACACGGTTTCACAACCCCCGTGTGGAGTATTAATGTACCCACAGCCCTTTAGGTGATAAGCAGCGGGAAAGAGTGGAACCGTTTTTATATTTCTACTCATCATTTTAAATAAATTCTTAGGATAATGCTTATCACGGAAAAGAATTTGTCAACATCGGTACAAGGTATTGATGAAGCACGTTATGGCCACGAAACGGCTAAAACTACTGTAACTATTCCTTCAATCAACGTCGAAGAACTATTGGAAATCTCTTCAACACTAAGAGGCGACGAAGCAATTATCGAGGTGTCCAACCTTGTCGAATCATGATGAATCGGATCTTGAATACGCTTTGAGGTGTGTTTGCCGGTTCTATGCGAAAGTTTCGTATCTTGTTGACAGAATGAAGCAGATATTAACCGAAGAAAAATAACCTATTATGAACGAAATAATTATTTCTTCCAATGATGGCCGGATGTCATCGTTAGAAATTGCTAATCTTACAGGTAAAGAGCATAAAAATGTTATGCGTGATATCAGGAACCTTTTAGATCAAGGAGTAGCCGCGCTCAATTTTGAGCTGGGCCAATATAAAGATGCCAATCAACAAGATAGGCCATGCTATAATTTGACAAAGAAGGGATGTCTGATTCTTGCTAGCGGATATGATGCTAAACTTAGGGAGAAAATTATTGATCGTTGGGAACAGCTAGAAACCGAACGTCAAACCGGAGGTTTCCAGATTCCTCAATCATATTCACAAGCTCTTTTACTTGCAGCAAAACAGGCGGAGAAAATAGAACAGCAACAAAAACAACTTCAACAACAAGCCCCAAAAGTCCTTTTTGCTGACAGTGTTTCCGCTTCTCATACCTCCATCCTTATCGGAGACCTTGCAAAGATTTTAAAACAAAATGGAGTTGAGATCGGTGCCAAAAGGCTATTTGTGTGGATGCGGAGGAATGGTTATCTGATAAAGCAACCTGGTATGAGCTATAATATGCCATCGCAAAGAGGAATGAATCTTAATTTGTTTGAAATTAAAGAAACGGTAGTGACACATTCTGACGGACACACTTCAATAAACAAAACCGTTAAAGTTACCGGAACGGGGCAAATCTATTTTGTAAACAAATTTCTAAAACAAAAAGAATTGGTATAACTAACAGAGGGGTGTAATGCCCCTCTCTAAAATTAATAAGTTCAAACAACCATGATCCCCAACAAAACTAGTAAAGACTACAAGCGGCTCAAGGAGCTGCTTGATAAAGGAGAAAAAATAACTGTATTTTTCTTGCATAAATCAGGGTATGGAACTGAGCATAAAATACGCAAAACAGCAGAAAAGAAATATAAAGAAATAACACACTGTGACGGATATTTTATAGGCCCAATGACCATATACCCTTTCAGTCAAAAACCTTTTGAATACTACTGTGAAAAATACAATGTTGAATTTATAGAGCCAAGTTTATGAAAGATCAAGTTTTATCAATAAGCCAAATGAGACATCTAAGGGACTTAGGAGTGGATACCAGCAAAGCAAGTATGTGTTGGCTAAGAGAACCTAATAATCACACTCGATATGAAGTATTTTGTACAAATGATGATTGTTATGAAATGAGCTGTTTGGATCTTATTACAGATAACTCTATAAAATTTCTGTAATATGTGGATAGCCAGAGATGAAGATGACTGTTTATGGGTTTACAAGAATAAGCCCGTAAAAAAGGAACATAACTGGGATAGTGATGATGTACAGGAGAAATCACCACTTAGTTGTTATATGAAGGAGTTTAAATATGTCAAATGGACGGATAAAGAACCCAAAAGACTGATACTCAACAGGCAGATGAACATACAGAATCTTCATGGGTCAGGGTTACAGAAAGATTACCAGAAAATGACTTTAATTGTATTGTGACAGAAGCGGAACGGTACATTAATAGTGTGTGGCATGATATGAAAGAAAAACCTGATTTTAAAAAACTGCCTGTTTTATTGAAACATAAATCTGGGGTAATTCATTTTATTGATAGTACACCTACGAGTTGGAAATATTTAATTAAGCATTATGTAAAATGGGTATACATCAGAGATTTGTTACCCAATGAGGAAAAATAATAATAATAAAAGATATGGAAACAAAAGAAAATAATAAATATAAACCATTCAATCTCGAAGAAGCTAAAGCTGGTAAATCTGTTTGTACAAGAGGAGGACATAAAGCAAAGATTATTTGCTTTGACGCTAGAACATTTGGTGATTATCCTCCGGAAAAAAGAGTGGTATGGGAAGCTGTAGACAAGAATGGCTGTGGTTTCGCCCACTCTTTTTCCTTAAGAGATACTATTAGGATGATCGATGAAGATATAAAATTGAAACTAAATTAAATAGGAATTAATCATGCTGGCAATTACATTTGAAGAGTATAAAAAGTATGGGTGCCCAAATTGTGGTGTGATTCTGTTCAAGGTGACGGCCTCTATTCTGTAATCTCGTTCGGAAAATGCAATCACTGTGGATTACACTTTGAAATTAGAGCAAATAAGCACATAGAGTGTCGTGTTAGAAGTGGGGTTCGTCCCAAAGAGCCATGGAATCCAAAAAGCCAACTAATATTTGAATCCGGAATTTTAATTAAGCATCCTCGCACTGATATCCCCAAATGGCACTGGGAACCAAAAGATGTCAGACCTGAACATGGAGAGTATTGGTCACCAAGAGGCATTGGATACGACCTTAGTGGATTTGTAAATCAAAACGAGCAGGTGAAAGGATTCATGAAATAGTAAAGAAAGTGCTTGGAAAAGAAAAACCTAAAAGTTGGCTTGATTATAGAGAAAATGAGCCGACTTGGATTCAATATAAATTGCACCCCGAAGAATTTAATCTTGAACAAATTTATATTAAAACCAAAGATAGTGGAATACTAACGGAAGAAATATTAATCGAAACAAAAATTTAAGATATGCATACAATACCTTGTTTTATTCAGAAAAATACACCGGAATTAGTAAAAAAATTAAAAGATTTAGGATTAAAGGTCTATTTAGATTGTAAGCCTAATTACTTACTAGCATGCCATGGAGTAGTAACCGGGATTTGGTCAGAAACAGTACTTGAAGATTTAAAAAGTAATGGAGTAATAGATTGCGGTGATAATGAGGACCTTTTTCGTGCTATTGCTGCTCTCCGGGATGATAGTGATGTTAATCAATGGTTTGTTATGGATGTAGAAATATATACAGATTTTCCACAAGGCAGTTGGTTTATGGCAACAGATCGCAGTGGAGGAAGACATGTTGGTACACAAATAGAACCTCTATACTGTCATAAAGCTACAGTAGAAGAACTTATAGAACATTTTGGTGGTGATAATGTAGGGAGCAAATAAAATAATCCTTTAATAGAAACATTTTCGAATATGAGAAAAGCAAAAATAATAAAAGGAGACCTATGTCATGCTCTGCGTGATGATGACGAAGTATATGTACATTCCATCTGCCCGGAAAATGGTAAGGCTATAGTCACATTCGGTATGTTAATGATATTACTCATTTATAGACATTTAATATAAATCTCAACTATACAAAGGTCGTAAAACTATCTAATAAAAACAATTACCGCCATAGTTTTTTAATAAAAATTAATCACAAAAAGAGGGGACACAACTCCCCTCTCACACCTTCCGATATGTTCACGACTAAATATTTACGCGGCCTTACAGGCATCTTAAAGCAAACAGGGCTATTTCGCTGATATAGCTGCTTGCTGCGTTGTCGGCAATGTTCATTAATATATCAAATTTATCGGGTAGCATTTATATTCATGTAATCCCATACTTTACCGTCACTTTTCCAGTCTTCATCTTGAAAGTAGAAAACAATAGCATCTTCAATTACCATTTGTTCACATTTTTCAGAAGACCATTTCCGGAATAAATTTACTTTATCATGCCAGGCTCCATTTATAGCTACATAAACATCAAACACGGTTGTTCCAGAAGGTAGTTTTGATTTATTTTTCGAATATACTTCCTCAGCCTCGGCAATGCTCCAGTGTTGGCCTCTATATCTTTCCCATCGTCATCTTTGTGATACATTTGTTCCACCTGCCATTTTGCGAATTTTTCATCAAAATGAGGACCGCAAAATATTTCGTGTTGGTTGCGCATAAAATCCCAAAACATATCCGGATTCTTTTCTTTCATTTCTTCCAGAATATCATCTAGGCATTCTATGGATTCCCACATTTTCGTTTCGCTGAATAATCCTTTCTCTTTGTAATGTTTCAGCATTTTATGATAATTTCCCATAATTTATTGTATAAATAGGTTTTTAAGTTCAGTTAAATCTGATTCCGTAATTTTAATGGCCCCGGTATTCCCAAAAAAGAATGAGGTAAACATGCTGTCTGGAATTTTTATTTTAATAACACCTTTTCCAATTATCCCACTTAGTGGTCCAATGTTGAAATTCATTTCATCCAATCTTTAAACATGGACATCGCGTCATCAAATACTTTGGCTGTATCGTAATTCCCTTTTTCATCACTGATGAAAAGCATTATATTATCTACTGATTTCGTAATCTTATTATCATATCTGGCAAGTCCGTTGGTAAGTCCCCTTTTCATATAAACTGAAAGAGGTTTCAGCTTGGGCTTATCAGATACAAAAGAATCAATCAGATTCTTTCCCCAGACATCTATTGAATCAACGATTTTACTTTTTAACTCCAGTGCCTTTTCCTGCAGGTTTATCGACTGACTTATTGTTGCCGGTTGTTCCATTTTCATTAGATTTTAATTTTAATTCTCTTACGTCCTGTTCAAGTTTCTCAATCCTGCTAAGTAGTATTCTTTCTTCACGTGTCATTTTTTCTTTCCTCCTTTCTTTTTCATTTCAAGGAATTCAGCATACGTCATGTCGGAATATTTCTCCGTATATTCATTAAAAGTTCTATATTTTTGGCTGACTCATCAGTAATGGCTTTTTTCAGTTTCTTTATAAGAGACAGGTGGTTTTGCAAAGCTTCCTTCCCGTCCTTTGTGTTTTCAACAACAGGACGCATCATTTTCATATACTCCCGGTTCAGAATATTCATACTATCTGATTACTCTCTGCAAAATCTCTGGTTTCGGAAATTTTCTGGAACTCTGTATCTGTAAGTCCGGATATCACATTTTCTATTTCATCCCATACCGGACATTTGGATTGTGACTGAGACGGCCCGGAAAGGATCTGCATTTTCTGTTGTTGTATGCGCTCCTGGGCTTCCTGTAATCTCTGTATATAGGCATCCATTTCATCGGTGGAAGGAGTCTGAAACTGTCCCCCTCTTAATAACGGATCATTGTTTAAAAAGATGTTTTGCATAATATTTTATATTGGTGGTTGGATAAAGGAGGCGAAGCACGTCATTAAGACGCACCCGCCACCAATTTGCTTTTAAGCTGCAGGAGTTGAAGCCTGCTGGGCCGGACAATTACATCCATAAGGATTTGCACCCTCAAGTACTGTTACTGTCGGTGTAGATGGCAAGCCTACAACACCATAGATCGCACGACAAGTTTTCCGGTCTGTGTAGTTTACAGATGCGGTGAAAGCGCGGTCAATTTCACACTGAATCAGACGGTCCTGATACGGACGGGTTGCAGCCAATACAGCAATCTGTTTGTCGAGTTCATTGAATTTATTTGCATAACGTTCATTCAGAACATCGTACAGGTCGCGTTGGCTCTTATACAGACCAAAGTCCGCATCAACCTGAGATTTCCATAATTGGAATTTTTCAGCCACATCAGTTTCCCGGTGAGCATACATTTCGTTCTGGGTATTTATTTTCAGTCCCCAGATAGTGTTTGTAAGGGCAAGTGCTTCCTGGCAACTCTTTTCCCAAGCCTGAAAAGCTGTAGGGGCACCATTACGAGAACCGATAGTGTCAGTGATAGCATTAATGTTTACATTTTCAGGAGAGCCAACACTACCACCAAGCCCCCCACGTCTACCCCAGAGAGCAGCTGCGCCGAAAGCGGTACCGATAATACCAAGTGCCAGACCTGCATTTGCAACACCTTTTTTTGCATAATCCCGATCGTCGTCCTCATGAACGATCTCTTTTTCTTTTACAACTTTCATTTCAGTTTCCATAGAACTATGTTTTTTTGACATCCCCGGCACCATTGCCGGATATCCCAAAATTCGACATAAATAGCTGCTTTATAAAAAGTTACATTCCTATACAATAGAAGTTTAAGGACTTAAAACAGAATAAATTTCCAATAAAAAAGAAAGTTTTATATGATAAGTAATGTTGCAATGGATGCTATTAAAATCCATCCCTTAATACAATGGTTATCTCAGTCCATCAATACACTTATTAAAGAAAATTTAACAAAGAATATTATGTTGATTACTAATGAGTTGTAGTATTTAACTATTTTTAATAATGTAATTTAGTTAACTAATCAGGCTGATTATTTCAGTGGAATAGAAAATAGACCAATAAAGTATTGGTAGTCAGAAATATAACTTTTTGAGTGGAAGCCATTACATTATCGTTTTGGAATCGTAAATAGTATAATAATCAGCAATTTGAAAAATTTTGTGATTTGCATATAATAATGATAAGGGTTAGCTTTGTAGTAGAAAACAAATCGGTCGTGTGAGAGCTACCGAGAGAAGATATTAAATAAGGGCATCGGAGTAACTGCAAGCTCTCACATTAGGCAGTCATTCCTTTGCCCTTTCCTTTTAACTGCATAGGCCGCGAATTGGTACCTCAAAGCCCGTGCTAAAACAATTCAAAAGTATGAATAAAATTCAGATTTTCAAAAATGAACAATTTGGACAGATTAGAACAGTTGTTAATGAATCAGGTGAACCTATGTTTGCAGCAACGGATGTGTGTAATGCTTTAGGATATTCAAATTCAAGAAAAGCAATAGCAGATCATACCGTGCAGAAGAACGGTGTAACATTTCGTTACAGCGTGGTGGAGAAATGACCTTTATTAATGAAAGCGGCCTTTATTCTTTAATTATAAGAAGTAATAAAGAAGAAGCAAAACCCTTTCGCAAATGGATCACATCTGAAATACTTCCTTCTATCCGCAAAAATGGATATTATGTTAATAATAAGTTCGCAACTAATCATTTAACTCCTACTAAAGTACGAGCCTCTATCGAATGGGTGAAGGGAGTCAGGGAAGTATTAAATTTAAATATTCCTCTACTTTGCTTATGTTAAAACAAGTGTCTGAACCTTTAGGGTTACCTACTCCTGATTATACCCCATCTAAAGGCCAGTTGTTGGCCCCAACAGTATTGCTACAACAACACGGCGTACAAATTAGTACCAGGGAATTTAACCAAAAGATGATAGGGGCCGGTTTCATAAAAGAGCTTCAACGTCCATCATCAAATGGTAAAATTAAGTATTTCAAATCTTTAACTGAAAAAGCTGCCGGTTTTGGAGAGAACCAGATTAACCCGTCGAATCCCAAAGAAACACAACCATTATACTATGCAGACAAATTCGAAGATTTATTGAAACAATTAGAAATTGTTTTTTCATAATTAATTGCTCGGTAGTATCCGGGCATATTCACTCTTCTTTTTCGCGGTGATTTAGTATGTCAGCAATTGTCTTGTGACACAGCCCGGTCTGTTCCTTTATTTTATCATATATGAAAGAGCGTGGGAGCAAATGGAAAAAATCTGAATATTTTTCTGAATTTTTTAATTCTTCATATATGCTGATAACTTGTTTGTTACGCACCATCGTACTCGGTCTTTGTAATTTTTTCATAAATTTTTCTCAAAAAGTGCAACCAATAAAAATCCTGTCCGTAAAACTCCCCGAAAGAAGTCTTACAGACAGGATGTAGTGGTGGTACGCTATATTTTTGAAGTGGGGCTTCTTTTTATATTTTGCCCCGGATAAACCGGATAATCTTTAATACTGACGGTATACTGAATGCTGCCAGTAAAATGATAAGCCACCACATAATGCTTGGTACTTTGTTTTTTACAACTTCAACCGGATAGGGGACCGCGATGCTATCTGTTTTGCTTATATTTACCGTATCATGCATAAGCCTATCACGATACACATATGATATTTGTCCCTGAAAACTGTATCGCCTTTAACAAGAACAAATACACTGTCGCGTACATAGATACTATCCCGCTTTATCTTGTCAATGTATTCTTTCTCTGTCTTTACTGTCTCTACCGGCACGTACTGAATACTCCGGCAGGAGAATATAGAAAGGGCTATCAGTATAATTATTATCCTCATTTTTCTGTTTTTTCTTCTATGTCAATAATATCAGACTTCCGCCTGAAAAATTTAAAAATATCGACCTTTACATGCCGACCGTGAGCTTCAAAGTAATTCCCATAACAAGAATTTATTTCAAAACCATATATAACCAATAAAACAATCGAAGGAAGTAACGGAATATCAAAAGGTATCCCAAATGCTTTTCCAATAGCCCCGGCAAGAAGAATCCAACATAAGTAATCTACCATCTTATTAATAGTCCTTCTCCCTGCCCGTGAAAACCGGATCTTTTCACCTCTTTTCCTAGCTGCTGCTATCCCAAACCTTAGGTCTACAATAATTAATATCAGTGCAAGCAGCATAAACCATTTTAAAGGCTCAATAAAATCCATAAAACCACTCATGAATACTGATACCATTGCCGAAATTGTGTTTCTTTCACTCATAATTTTAATTTAAATGTGGTACTTCTATCCCCTCCCGAAACATTGTTATAAACAATATCTTTTATAGTTCTCAACAAACTCCTTAACGGTCCCTCTGCCTAATGGCGTATTGTAATATTGTTTCCAGTATTCACCCATAGCCCAAACATCCTTATTCGAAGGTAATGCCTCCTTTACACGCAAATAATGTATGCGGGTCATACAGATCATCAGCTTTTTGTTATCTACAAGCATTTCAGGCTCCAAAGTTACAACACTGGATGCTTTCATTACTTTCCCCATTAGTTCCGGTTTATGCCGGAGACTTTTAATTGAACTAAGGTAGAATTGAAACTCTGATAAATC
>ERZ860023.982-NODE-982-length-13346-cov-1.875781_pt1 | contig 13346 bp, 10 predicted proteins | sample MGYA00509983_ERZ860023 | MGnify/ENA primary metagenome ERZ860023 (study PRJEB30046, sample SAMN00715180) | human gut metagenome | study: EMG produced TPA metagenomics assembly of the A metagenome-wide association study of gut microbiota in type 2...
CCTCATGAAATTGTAGTCGACACTTCAAAATATCCTCATGAAATTGTAATGAACCCCTAAAAATAGGCTCATGAAATTGTAATGAACACCCTAAAATAGGCTCATGAAATTGCAGTGAACCCCCTGAACTAGGCTCATTTTTTGTTGAAGGAGTATTTACGCAGCTTTGGCAGGTAGGCCTGCCTAAACTTGCCAAAAGTTTGTATCTGTGCTATTATAAATATAGAAAAGGTGCTTCCGATAGACGGTTAACCCTTTTGGATTGTTGTTAAAAAATAACCGCTAATCTGCCAGGATTGGGGCGGTTATTTTTTTGCGTTCTTGTTGATTTCCATACCTAATTTAATGCAAGCAATGCATAAGCTCAGCAAAGCAATAACTGCGAGTATATCCATCAGTAACACATCCCTCTTGCGGGATTTTCAGTGAAACTGAATTTATCACGTCAGAGGGCAACCGCCTACCGTTATGGAAGCACCATAAAAATATTTCAACATATATAAAGGAAAGTGTACAACGAACAAGCTGTGAAAGTTTGGCGCTGTACGCTGTTTGCTCTCTTGAATTGCAATGCTTCTTGGGTTACAATAAAAGAAAAAGGGGGCGATGAAAATGGCTAAATTCTGTACTAATTGCGGAAGTGAAATTAAACCCGGTGCCAAATTTTGCGAGAATTGCGGACAAAAGCTGGATTATGAGCAAAATCAGCAGGAGGGAGCAGGCGGAATTGCCGCGGCTGCCGGAGCTGTTGGTGCAGCCGGTACTGCTTCCGGTGCAGATACAAGCTATAAAAAAAGCATTGGCGACAGCCACGATAATTTTGAGTCGGGAGCTAAGGCTGATGCTTCGCAGGTAAATCATAATACCGATAGTCAGGCAAATTCCTATAATAATTTTACTGCCGATAATCAGCAAAAGTTTGCGGAGGAACGTTTTGGCAGCAAGGATGATAACGGTTCTGCCGCTTATAATACACCGCCGAGAGCAGGTAAGAAGTTTTTGAATCTTGGCGAGGGCCTGGACCTGCTGTTTAAGGACAGCAGTGCGGATAAGGAAGCTGTTTTCAAGGAGCTGTTCTTTACGTCTGAGGGACGCTTGAACCGCAAGTCTTATATTTACAGAAGCTTTTTCCTGTCAGTGGTGCTTTGTGTGGTGCAGGGGATTTTGACCTTTGCAGCCGAAACTTTCGGTGCTCTTGATCTTCTCTTTCGATTATTGCCTTTGTGCTAGTCATCTTCCAGCTGGCAGCTAATATTATGATGGGCGTGCGCCGCTTGCATGATTTGGATAAATGCGGCTGGTGGATGCTGCTTTTGATTGTGCCGCTGGTTAATCTTTTCTTCTGCCTTTATCTTTTGTTCTTCAAGGGAACGGAGGGGCCGAACGAATATGGGGACGACCCTTTGCAGCAGTAGGACTGCTATAAGTATATAAAATATGGTGATATCCACTTAGCAAAATAGTCGCTCGTTCTTGGGGACGCAGCGGCTATTTTTATGCTTTTCGCAAGACGCAGTGCGCAAAACTATGTTATAATAAACTGTTAGCTAATTATTAATGGAGGCGTAAGCACAATGAATTATACAGAAAGCCTGGCATATTTGACAGCCTGGGCAAATTTGGCATTAAGCTCGGTATGGAGCGTATTGAAGGACTTTTGCGGGAGTTGGGAAACCCGGAGCAAAAGATTAAAACAGTGCATGTAACCGGCACTAACGGTAAAGGCTCTGTTACCAGCATGATTACGAATATTCTGCTGGCAGCAAACCTGAAGGTGGGCAAGTTCACGTCCCCACATCTGGTTAAGTACAACGAACGCATCAACCTCAACGGCAAGGATATCAGCGACGAGGATTTTGCCACGGCGATTACTGCGGTAAAGGTTGCTGCCGACAGCGTTGTCAAAAAGGGCGTGTGCGAGCAGCCGACGCAGTTTGAGATTCTGACGGCGGCAGCATTTTTATATTTTTATCTGCAGAAGGTTGATTATGCTGTTATTGAGGTAGGCATGGGCGGCCTGTGGGATTCCACCAACGTAATTACGCCGGTGGTCAGCGTTATTACCAATGTTGCGCTGGACCATACTGACCGCTGCGGCAAAACTTTGGAGCGCATTGCTATGCAGAAGGCAGGCATTATCAAGGAGAAGGTGCCTCTGGTTACCGCTGCCGAGGGCAATGAAGCTCTTGGTCCTATTGTAAGCCTGGCTATGTTTAAGGAAGCGCCTGTTTATCTTTACGGCAAGGCCTTTCATGGCACGGAGGTAACAAGCTCGATGGAGGGGCAGACCTTTACGCTGCATGCAGGTGATTTTTATCATTCCGATTATGAAATCAAGCTGCCGGGCGAGCATCAGATTAAGAATACCAGCGTAGCGATTGTTGCTGCCAAGCTTGTCAGCAAGCAGGATGACCGCATTAACGAGCTGGCGCTGCATGTGGGTGTAGCGAATACCGTTTGGCCGGGACGTTTGGAGCGTATTCATAAGAATCCGGATATTATTCTGGACGGTGCGCACAATCCTGACGGTGCCAAGGCTCTGCGTAATGCTTTGGATAAATACTATCCCGGCAAGCAGGTGCAGTTTGTCTTTGGCATGATGGGTGACAAGGATATGAGCGGTGTTATCAAAACACTGATTAAGCAGGATGATGTTGTTTACACCGTGCGTGCCGATGAGGGTGCGCGTGCTGCGGAGGCTGCGGATTTGGCGAAGCTGGTGGGCAGCAATGCTGTGGCGGAGGCTGATCTTGCTACGGCGTATGATGCTGCTATCCGCGGAGCAGGCATTGACGGTGTTGTGTGCGTTTGCGGCAGCCTGTATCTGGTGGGCGAGTTTAAGAAGATGCTGCTGGCGGATAAGCGTGCGATGAACTGAAGGCGATATTGAGGTTTATTGACTTCGGTAACGAGTATCTGCATCGCAATTAAATGCTGCGCTGCGATATATTAATGGCTTGTTTAAGAAAATAGAATCTTTTGTTAGGGTGTATCATGACAAAACTGGCAAATTATCTCGAAAATAAAATATGGTATATGCTGCTGTTTACTGTGGCGGTTATTCCTCTGGAGCAGGAGTTCACCTCCTTCTGTGTGGCGATGACCTTTATCGGTGCTGTGATTGTGTCGCATGTTAAGGGACGCCCGCAGCAGGAGAATGTGCTGAAGCCGTGGCAGCAGGGAGCGTTTTATCTTCTTTTGCTGATTGCGGTTGTTTCGGTATATTTTTCCTTGGACAGATTTTTGTCCTTCTGGAATCTGGTGTATGTTGTAGGCCAGTATGCGGCGCTGTTTTTTGTGCTGCTGCGTTATGGCCGCAGCAGTGAGCAGGACAGGGCAAGTCTGACTGTCTGTGAGGCTGAGCCGCTGACGCAAAGTGAGGCTTGGAAAAATGCTGACGCTAAGCAAAAATTTACGCTTGAGTGGCAGCGCTTCGGCATACTGCCGCGCCCGCTGCAGCTTATCGGTGCCTTTTTAGGCGTATCGCTGCTGGTGAGTGCAATCGGTATTGCGCAGAAGATTTTGGCGTTACGGCTGAGGGCATCTGGGTGGACCCGGCGCAGTTCCCTGATTTGAAGGTGCGCGTTTTCTCTACGCTGGTTAACCCCAATATCCTGGCAGGCTATCTTGTGCTGGTTGTTGCTTACAGTACAGCCTTTTTCAATCAGACGAAGGCGTATAAAAAATGGCGTCTGGCATTTCTTGTTACGGGACTTTTGGCAGCAGTCTGCCTGCTTTATACATATTCACGCGGTAACTGGGTAGCCTGCGCTGTGATGCTGCTGGCGTTCTGCGTGCTGTTCTGCCGTAAGGCTTTTATTCCTGTCCTTGGCGGCGGTGCGGCGGCTCGGCGCTTGGCGGGCAGGCAGTGCTGCAGCGTCTGGAATCTATTCGCGGCGGCTATGGTGGTGACACCTCTATTGCTTTGCGCATGGCTTATTTGAAGAGCACCAAGTGGATTATTGAGGAATTCCCGTTTGGTGTAGGCTGGTATGGCTATCGTTTTGTATATCCGACGTATAATTTCTATCTGGCGGACAAGAACGTTATCATGTACCACTGTCACAATATCTTCTTGAATATCTGGGCGGAGCTTGGAGCGCATGGTTTGCTGGCCTTTCTTGTTATCTGGTTCGGCATTTTTCTGCCTGCAGGCTGGAAGCTGGCATATCATGGACGCAGCTTGTGGTTGAAGGCTATGGGACGCGGTTATGTGCTGGCAACAGTAGGCATTATTATTGGCGGATTGACTGACCATGTTTATTTCAATACTCAGATGGGATTGTTATTTTGGACCTTGGGTGCCCTGACTTTGCTTTGTGCCGGAATAAATGAGCGCTCCGATAAGGAATAAAGAAGCAAAGAATCGATAAGCAATTTAAATAAGAATGAATCTGATAACAACACAAAAGATAATTAAAGACAAAACAAAAAATCGGATTAACTTTTAAAAAATACTAGACAAAAATAATGTGGTATAGTATAATTATGCATATAAAGACTAGTTAATAAAACAGCTCTGGGAACGGAATCTTTACTACGGCTATTTGTGATTCGTGAAGCTCATCAAATAGCCGTAAAAAATAGCGATGAATTTTGCGAATAAAGAAAAGAATCTAAATATAGAGAATTTTTAAATTATGATAGACGGGTAAGCAAAAATATAGTGTTTCTATAATCTGGGAAAGGAGAACAGCCTTGAAGGGCATGAGAGAAATAAGGTAAACAATTAATTTGATTAAGGAAGGGATGATGCAATGTATAAGTGCAGAGAAGCAAGCACTAAGGAAATCATTGCTTTTCAAAAAGAGTTTTGCGAGAACTTGTCAGCAGCTATAGGAATGAATAATAAACATCGCGTTCAGGTAGAATCTTATGAGGAACTGCCGCCATGGAGTTTTGTTTATAATGCTGATGGCAGCGATCGCTTTTTGAAGGATGATATTATTATGCTCAAAGTGTGCGATTTGGAAAAAAGAGTTGTCTATTATCCGGTTTTTCCGGAAAAAAGAGGACTCAAACTGCTCCAATGCTGGGATATGGCAGTTCCGCCGAAGCTGACTGCATTTGAACAGGAAGGTAAACAGGAAGGCAATGTACATCGTGCCAACCAAAGCTTACGTAATCTTATCGCCTTTGCCCGTCTGTTTATGCTGTCGCAAAGCCGTTGGCATAAACCTATGGCCTACAGCTTCAATAATATTATTTCGCAATTATATCTCGTGCCGGATGCGGACGTTGCTCCGGAAACGATTAAGCTTATAAATGATGTAATCGGCAAATATATCAGGGATGTTCCCTGGAGCATTATATTAAATGTGACAATTTACAGGATTTTATAGATTATATTAAAACCAAGTATTCTCTGGTGATGTTTAAGTCGGATGATTTTTCACTTTTAAGGAAAATACTGCATGACTATTATCCGGCAGAAAAAATATATTTTTAAGCAGTAGCTCAGCGCAGAACACGGCATGCGGACAGTTCTGCGCTTTTTATTCACTGTCTATTGCTTTTTTGCCATAATGGGAACAAGAAAGCAGAATAATACTGCTATATTGTGAAAGGAGGGGGACGTTACTAAAATTCTAATTCGGCAAAAATTAATTAAACGAATTAAAAGTAATTTTAACTCGATAAAACGAGTTAAAAATGAATTAAAATCGAGTTAGAACTGAATTAGATTGAGCAGTACTAAGATTTCACCAGGCACACTAGCGCCGCAATATGGTATTACCTGTTCCTCTTTGCCTTTCTCGGTTTTCACAAAAACTCAACAGAACCCGATAGTATCGCCAAGTGATACTGTCGTGCTGTTTTTGCTTAGGATAAGGCTGCTTTTACGGTTCTCGTTTATGATTGCCAAATTTAACTCAATAAAACGAGTTAAAATGAGTTAGAAACGAGTTGAAACGAATTCATCTGATATCGTTGTCTAATCGTATTGATTGACTTTTTCATGTGATTACAATAATTATCAAATATTTAGCTATAAAAATATATCTATTTGATTGTTTTGTGTGATGCAAACTGGACAAAACGAGTTAAACGAGTTAAAATTAGATAGAGAACAATTTTAATGCGTTAAAAACGAGTTAGAAAGAAGGGGCAATTATGTTACCGAAAAAGGAGACTTTGGAAATTGAATTTAAAAGTGACGTTAAACGTTATCCTGATAAAGATATAATTGAAGCTGTTTCTGCTATGGCGAATACTAATGGAGGCATCTTGTATTTAGGTGTTGAAGATAATGGTATTGTTACGGGATTACATAAAAGTCATATGGATGCTATTGGTTTGGTTGCTTTAATAGCTAATAATACTATTCCATCAGTTTCTGTTAGGGCAGAAATAGTTATTGAAAATCAACATAACGTAATGAAAATAGCTATTCCTATGAGTAGGGCAGTCGTTTCTACATCTTCAGGAAAAATATTGAAGCGAAGATTAAAGCTTGATGGTAGCCCAGAAGCAGTACCTATGTACGCATATGAAATAACAAGCAGGTTATCAGAGTTAAGCTTGTTAGACGTATCAGCACAGCCAATAGCTGGGGCAACATTAGATGATTTTGATCCTTTACAATTGAACAGGCTAAAAGAAATCATAAGGTCCAATCCAGGTGGAGAAAAGACATTATTAGAGTTAACTGATGAAGAATTAGAATTTGCTTTAAGGTTGATTTCTAAAGATGGTGATAAGTTGATACCAACAATGACAGGTTTATTGTTGTTGGGTAAATCAGATTCTTTGGGTAGGTTAGTGCCGACTGCTAAAGCAACTTTTCAGGTTTTAGAGGGAACTAATGTTAAAGTTAATGAAGAAACATCAAAACCTATATTAGAAGTTTTGGAACTTTTTCAAAGTTATATTAAGCCTTGGAATTCGGAGAATGAGTTTGAATATGATTTGTTTAGAATTCCTGTACCAGAGTTTAGTTATGCTGCTATTCGTGAGGGCTTAATAAATGCTTTTTGTCATAGAGATTATTCTATGTTGGGAAATGTAAGAGTTCTAATTGATGACGAAGGAATGTCTATTACAAATCCGGGAGGCTTTATTGAAGGTGTAAATATAAACAATTTGCTTATAGTTGAACCACATGGTAGGAATCCTGCTTTAACTGACGCATTGAAACGTATAGGTCTTGCAGAGAAAACAGGCAGAGGTATTGATAGAATTTTTGAAGGTTCGATAGTTTATGGCAGACCTTTGCCAGATTATTCTGAATCAACAAGCCGAAATGTAAGGTTATATTTAAGAAGGGCTAAAGCTGACATTGCGTTTGCTAAAATGATTACATCAGAAAAAAAACGTGATAAAAAAGGTTTATCAATTTATGCTTTAATGATTTTATCTTGTCTGCGAGAATATAGACGGAGCAGTTTAGATCAAATTGCGGAATTAACTAAATTGCCGAAGAATAAGCTGACTGTATCTTTAGAACAATTGGTAGAAAGAGGAACTATTGAAGCAGTTGGTAAAGGTAAAACGCGTAGCTTTATGTTGTGTAAAAGATATTATTATAACAATAATTCTAATATGCAGTATGTTAGACAGTCAGGCATAGATGATGTTAGACACGAAGAACTTGTTATAAAATTAGCTAGAACGCAGAATGGTATTTTCACCAAACGAGATGTAATGGAATTATTAGGATTATCTGATACGTTAGCATATAACTTAATTAAACGAATGACAGCTAATGGGGAAATTGAGCTTTCTCAAAGTGGCAGATATGCTAAGTATAAAATTTGCTAAATATAGCTTGACAGCATCTCTTTCTGCTTTTCTTCGCTCCTTTTAGTATTTCACGATAACTCAACAGAACCCGATAGTATCGCCAAGTGATACTGTCGGGCTTTTTTATAATGCAGCGCCATATGCTGAAGGCCGGTATAAACTTTGCCCTTTCTTACATATTAGTTACATATTTTCTTGCCTTGCTATGATATAATAATTACATTAATGTTTATTCTATGTGAGCGGCATAGAGGAGGAGCAATTATGGCAGATAAATTTTTAGTAATAGATGGCAGCAGCTTAATACATAGAGCGTTTTTTGCTTTGCCGCCGCTGACTACGCGTCAGGGTATCCATACGGGAGCAGTGTACGGACTGTGCAATATGCTGCTGAAGCTTTTGGATGAGGTGAAGCCTCGTTATATGGCGGTTGCCTTTGATAAATCGCGCAAAACCTTCCGCAGCAAGCTGTATGCGGAGTATAAGGCGCAGCGTAAGCCTACTCCGAGCGAGCTGAGCGAGCAGTTTCCTTTGGCGATGAAGGTTTTGGAATGCATGGGAATCCGCACGTTGGAGCTGGATGATTATGAGGCCGATGATATTATCGGTACCTTGGCTGTGCAGGCACCGCCGGAGGTTGAGGTTATCATTGTTACCGGTGACCGCGATGAGCTGCAGCTTATTGATAAGCGTACCAAGGTTTTTTATACCAAGCGCGGCATCAGCGATATTCAAGTTTTTGATGAGGCGGAATTTGCTGCCAATTATGAGGGCCTGCAGCCTAAGCAGCTTATCGAGCTGAAGGGCCTGATGGGCGATACCTCGGATAATATTCCCGGCGTGCCGGGAGTAGGTCCTAAAACAGCCATGAAGCTGATTAAGGAATACGGCAATGTGGAAACGGTGCTGGAGAATATCGACAAGGTTTCCGGCAAATCGTTAAAGACGAAGCTGACGGACAATAAAGAATCTGCTCTGCTGTCGAAGCAGCTGGCAACAATCTGTACGGAAGCACCTGTTGATACCGCTGTGCAGAACTACGAGCTGCAGCCGATGAAGGAGGAGGCACGCACCCTGCTGCAGGATTTGGAGTTTCGCAATATGTACGAGCGCTTTGCCGCGGTACTTGGCGGTGCGCAGGACAGCTTTGACCTTTTCGGAGAAGCTGTTGAGCAGGAAGGCTTGTCGCAGGTGGCAGTAAATACGCCGCAGCTGGCAGAGGAGCTTTTTGGTGCATTGGCTAAAGCAAAGCAGCCTGTTGCTGTGCATGCTCAGGTAGCAGGACAGCTGCCTGAGATGTATTTCAGCAGTGCCGAAATTTTGGTTGATGATAAAATTTATGTGCTGGACGCGCAAAGCGGCTGTTGGGATAAATTTGACGGCTGGCTGTCAGACGCAGGCAGCAAAAAGCTAACGATAGACAGCAAGGAGCTTTATAAATGCTGCCTGTGCCGCAGGTGAAGGTGCAGGGAATCACAGATGATGTTGCTCTGGCAGGCTATGTTGCCGACCCCGGCCACAGCTCCTACAGCCTGGAGGATTTGAGCCGCCGCAATCTGCCGGGAGTACTGGCAACGCCTTGCGAAAATCTGCAGCAGCTCGCATCTAAGCTGCGCGGACTGTTGGCTGAACAGCAGCAGCTCAAGCTGTATGAGGAATTTGAGCTGCCGTTGGCACCGGTGCTGGCGCAGATGGAGTTTGCCGGTATTACGCCGGACAAGGAGCTTTTGCTGCAATTAAGCGAGGATATGGGTCATCGTATTGCCAAGCTGGAGGCGTTGGCGCAGGAGCAGGCAGGCGAAGCATTTAACCTAAAATCTCCTAAGCAATTGGGAGTGATTTTGTTTGAACGACTGCAGCTGCCGGTAATCAAGAAGACAAAAACAGGCTATTCTACCGATGCCAAGGTGTTGGAAGCACTGGAGGGCAAGCATCCGCTTATTGCTACAATTCTGGAGCATCGCAAGCTGGCGAAGCTGCAATCCACCTATCTGGAAGGACTGCAGCCGTTGATTAATCCCAAAACGGGACGCATTCATACGCACTTCCAGCAGACTGTAACGGTAACAGGCCGTTTGTCCAGCACTGATCCTAACCTGCAGAACATTCCTGCACGCACGGAGGAGGGCAGACAGATTCGCCGTATTTTTGTTCCGGGAGCAGGCTATGACCTTTTGATGAGCTGTGATTATTCGCAGGTTGAGCTGCGTATTCTGGCCTGCATTGCGCAGGACGAGCTGCTTTTGGAGTCCTTCCGCCATGGTCAGGATATCCATGCCCGCACTGCCGCCGAGGTTTTCGGTGTGCCGCTTGAGGAGGTAACGCCCGAAATGCGCAGCCGTGCGAAGGCTGTTAACTTCGGCATTGTTTACGGTATCAGCGATTTTGGTCTGGCCAAACAGCTTGATGTCGGCTGCAAGGAGGCAGCAGGCTATATTGACAGCTACTTTGAACGCTATACCGGTGTAAAAAAATATATGGAAGATATTGTAGCCAAGGCACGTGAGCAAGGCTATGTCAGCACGCTGATGGGACGCAGACGTTATCTGCCGGAAATCCGCAGCAGTAATTTTAATCTGCGCAGCTTTGCGGAGCGTACCGCTATCAACACACCGATTCAGGGAACTGCCGCAGATATTATGAAGAAGGCTATGATTGCCGTGCAGCGCGAGCTGGATAAGGCGCAGTGCAAGAGCAGAATCCTGCTGCAGGTACACGATGAGCTGGTGCTGGAAGTTACTGAGGATGAGAAGGAGCAGGTAGCGCAGCTGGTGCGCACAGCCATGGAAGGTGCTGCAAACTTGGATATTCCGCTGCTGGCCGACGTTAATTGCGGTCGTGACTGGGCGGAAACAAAATAACGGATACTTTACGGAAAGAGGGGAAGACCTGTGCCGGAAATGCCTGAGGTGGAGCAGGTGCGCAAAACACTTGCGCCTCATATAGAAGGAAAGAAAATTTTAGCAGTAGAAATATATTTGGAGCGATTGATAAAATATCCTCAGCCTGATGCCTTTATCAAAGGACTGGTGGGCAAAACTATCAGCAGCGTGGGCCGACGCGGTAAATATCTTGTGTTGCATACAGCACCGAAGCAGCAGCTGATAGTGCATCTGCGCATGACAGGCGCGCTGTTGGCGCAGCCGTCTGCCGCACCTGCACCGGCGTATGCCAAAATAAAATTTACGCTCTCTGATGACGTGACGATGTGGTTTACGGATATCCGTACTTTCGGTACGCTGTATCTGGTAACTGATAATGATACATATATTGAAGGCTTTGAAACACTGGGACCGGAGCCGCTGAGCGAGGGCTTTACTGCCACATATCTGTTGCCGTTGGCGCAAAAAAGCAAGAAGGCTATCAAAAGCTTTATTCTGGACCAGCAGATTATCGCCGGTCTTGGCAATATCTATGCCGATGAATGCCTGGCTCTGTCCGGTATTTTGCCTATGCGTAAAGCCTGCAGCCTGAGCGCTGCTGAGATAGTGCGCTTGTGTGAGGCAGTCAATGCGGTAATCGCGCAGGGCATCAAAAATCGCGGTACAACTTTCCGTGATTATAAGGACGGCGAAGGAAATAAGGGCGATAACCAGAATCATCTGCTGGTATACGGCCGAGGCGGCAAGCCCTGTAAAAAATGCGGTGCGCTGCTGCAGACAACCAAGGTAGGCGGCAGAGGCACGGTTTATTGTGAGCATTGCCAAAAGTAGGAGTGGAGAATAATGATAACAATAGGTTTGACGGGAGGCATTGCTTCCGGTAAAAGTACAGTTTCGGCAGAGCTGCGTAGCCTGGGACTGCCTGTTTTTGATGCGGATGCCGAAGCACGTCTGGCAGTAGCTGCAGGCAGCGAAGGTCTGGCGCAGGTGATTGCCGTATTGGGCAAGGAATATCTGAGCGAGGAAGGAACGCTTGACAGAGCCAAGGTTGCCGAGCGCATTTTTCATGACAAAGAAGCGCTGAAGGCAGTGGAGGCGATTATCCATAAAATAGTCTGGCAGCAGGCAGAAAGCTTTTTGGCTGCAAGCAGCAAACAGGGACATAAGGCAGCGGTGCTGGATGTGCCTCTGCTGATTGAATGCGGCTGGCATAAGAATGTGGACAGCGTGTGGCTGGTATCTGTCAGCCGTCAGCAGCAGGTTGAAAGAGCAATGCTGCGCAGCGGCATGACTGCGGACGAGGTGAATGCGCGTATTGAAGCGCAGATGTCCTTGGCGGAAAAGAAAAAATATGCCGATGTAGTATTGGATAACAGTGGCAGTCAGGCGGAAACCATGCAGGCTGTGCATTCGCAGCTGGAGCTGCTTTTGGGTGGCGTCAGTGAAGGGTAAGCGCAAAGCCCGCAGCAGACGGACTAAGACACACGGAAAGCTGTACAGCTGGCTGCTGCTTCTTGGCGTGCTGCTTGTCATAAGCTTCGGCGGCTGGAAAATCTGGAGCAGCGATACTGTACAGATGCGCTTCGTTTATATGTGGGATTATCAGCAGGATATTGTGACCTACAGTAAGAAAAATAATGTAGATCCTTTTCTGGTTGCTGCCATTATCAAAAATGAAAGCAACTTCAAGCATGATGCTGTTTCCAAAGTCGGAGCAGTAGGCCTGATGCAGATTATGCCGGAAACAGGACGTTGGATTGCCGAGCAGATGGGCCTGGAGAATTATCAGGACAGTGATTTGTACCAGACGAGAAAAAATATCCGCATGGGCTGCTGGTACGTAGGCGAGCTGGAGCACGAATTTCAGCATAACCTGGTACTGCTGATGGTGGCCTACAATGCGGGGCGCGGACAGACGCATGAATGGATGCAGGAAAATGGCTGGGACTATAATTTCAATGATATAAAATCTATTCCTTACCCTGATACCCGTGAATATGTAGCTAAGGTTATGCAGGATAGGGATAAATATTATCTGCTTTATAAGGATAAGATAAAATAATAGCAAAAGAAGATTTTATAAATTTTTTTCGCAAGGTTACTTGACGAACGCGTCAGAGTATGCTATTATATCTATGTTGCTTATGACAGTAACGAAGTGAATAAAGCATGCGGTAGTGGCGGAACGGCAGACGCGCTAGCCTCAGGAGCTAGTGGGGGAGACCCCGTGGAGGTTCAAATCCTCTCTACCGCACCATTTTTATTTATGAACTTTATCCCAAAGACGCGGTCGTGGTGGAACGGCAGACACGCCACTTTGAGGGGGTGGTGGGAGAAATCCCGTGTGGGTTCAAATCCCACCGACCGCACCAACATTGAATTAATGAGGACTTATGTTAACGCATGAGTCTTTTTTTGTTTTGTGATTTTACGATATTGTAAGAATGCAGCTGCAATATGCAGAAGTCAGCTTTGTTAGGTTTGCTTAAGTATCAAGTATTTATTCGGCGAATAAAGTCTGCTGCTGGCGCTAAATGGTATGGTTCAAAGGAATGCCTCTTACATTCAAATGCTGTCTTCGGATTTAATTTTAATTTTGCAGAAAAAAATTAAAAATAGTGTTGACATGACCTGCCGTTTGTGTTATTATATCTATGTTGCTTATGACGGCGACGAACTGAATACAGTATGCGGTAGTGGCGGAACGGCAGACGCGCTAGC
>ERZ860023.983-NODE-983-length-13346-cov-1.592280_pt1 | contig 13346 bp, 14 predicted proteins | sample MGYA00509983_ERZ860023 | MGnify/ENA primary metagenome ERZ860023 (study PRJEB30046, sample SAMN00715180) | human gut metagenome | study: EMG produced TPA metagenomics assembly of the A metagenome-wide association study of gut microbiota in type 2...
TCTTTAAAACTCGGTGCACCGACCGGCATGATCATGAACTCCTGCACATCTACTGTGTTTGCCGCATGAGCACCACCATTTAAAATATTCATCATCGGAACCGGCATCTTCTTCGCCTGAACCCCTCCCAAATATCTGTATAAAGGAATATTCAGTCCTTTCGCCGCCGCTCTTGCCGCCGCCATGGACACTCCTAAAATCGCGTTTGCACCGAGGTTGCTTTTATTTTCTGTTCCGTCCGCTTTACAAAGAGCACGGTCGATCTCCTTTTGATCGAACACGTTCATTCCTATCACCGCTTTTGCCAGACAACTGTTCACATTTTCAACTGCCCGCTCCACTCCTTTTCCTCCGTAACGCTCTTCCTGATCCCGAAGCTCCACAGCCTCATATTTTCCTGTTGAAGCGCCGGATGGAACTGCGGCTCTGCCGACGATATTTTCCCCTGCGAGAACTTCAGCCTCAATCGTAGGATTTCCCCGTGAATCTAATATTTCCCTTGCAAATATATCCCGAATCAACATCTCTTTATCCATATACTGTCTCCTTATTTATTTTCTTTCTTTCTATTCTTTTATTAATACATTATCTCCTCATTTTTATACTTAATGCGTTGACTTTTTATTTTTAGAAGATTACAATTCGAGTAGAGTTTTTAATTTCATACTTTGGAGAAAATAAAATGAATAAATTAAAACATTTCTTTATGCTTACATTCAGCACGCTTCTTATTGCATTCGGAACATACTTTTTTAAATTTACGAATAATTTCACTTTTGGCGGAATTACCGGTCTTGCCGTTCTTATCGCTAAAACCGGACTCATTTCGGCAGGTGACTTTAACTTTATCGCAAGCATGATTCTGCTCATCATCGGAATGTTCATCCTCGGGAAAAAATTCGCCGCAACTACCGCCTACTGCAGCATCCTTCTCTCCGTTTCGCTCTCGGTGCTGGAACGGCTCTTTCCTATGCACTCTCCTTTTACCGATGAACCGATGCTTGAATTATGTTTTGCCATAGCTCTTCCGGCGCTTGGATCGGCGATTCTTTTTAACATCGGTTCTTCCAGCGGCGGAACAGATATCATCGCAATGATCCTGAAAAAATATTCCAGCTTCGACATCGGCAAGGCATTATTGATTTCAGATGCATTGATAACGGCATCCGGATTTTTTATTTTCGATATAGAAACCGGACTGTTTTCCCTGCTCGGACTTTCTATTCGTTCTTTCATGATCGACACATTTATCAAAGCTTTAACCTGTCGAAATATTTTAACGTCGTATGCGATAACCCTGAGCCGATCTGTGATTACATCGTACATACGCTCGGACGAAGCGCCAGCGTGTGTCTCGCCAAGGGAGCGTATTCAGGAAATGATAAATACATCATCCTCACTGCTTTAAACAGAATGCAGGCTGTGCATCTTCGCAACTTTATCCGTGAAAATGATAAAGAAGCTTTCATCCTTATCTCAAACACAAGCGAGATCATCGGAAAAGGCTTTCACAGCGTATAAATCACAAAACGCGCAAAAAAGCATTCCAAAATCATAAGCGGCTGGCAAAGCCTTAGGAAAACCCGGACTTTGTCTCGTCGCCGTTACAACAGGAGGCTGTAATTCTAACAATTAAATTCTTGTCAGAATTACAGCCTCCTTACAATACATATCATTAATTATAATTCATGATAATGCGGAATAATATCTTCATAATGTCCGTCATTCATTTCAAACCCTTTTGGAATCGTTCCTAAACGGACAAAACCAAGCTTTTCATAAAGTTTCAAAGCTCCTGCATTGCTTTTCACAACCGCATTAAACTGTAAAATGCGAAAGCCGAATTTTTTTCCCATTTTCATGCAATGTTTTACAAGCATTTCCCCGATATGAAGTCCCCGCATATCTTTTCGGACAGCATAACTTGCATTACATATGTGACCGCATCTTCCGATATTATTCGGATGCAAAATGTACATTCCGACAATTTCTTTTTTCTCTTCGTCATAAGCGATCCCCGTAAATGTCTGCTCTTTAAAAAACAGATCTCCTGTCGACTCTGTAAGAGTCTCTTTCTGTGGAAATGCGATCCCTTCTTTTACAACTTCGTTCCAGATGGCAATCGTTTCTTTTACATCCTCTTCCGCATACTGTCTGATCTTAATATCCACACTATTTCCTTCTTTCGTATCTATGATTTAATGAAAAAAATGATCCCCGATCTGGATTCCCCAGTTTCCGTTTCCGAAGGAAAGGCAATCGCCAATCGGATTACTTCCCGCAAGAGCGTCTGCCGCTGCCTGCATCGCTGTCTCTGTATAGCCTCCCGACGAAAGAACCGAATCAAGCCACCCTGTCATCGCCGGTCCGAACTGCCCAGACTGATAGATCACTTCACTGATGTATTCGGATAAGAACCGCTTCTCACACGATTCATTACAACTGCTCCGACTGCAACCTGACCTTCATATGGCTGATTTCCCGCTTCGCAATAGATAAGAGCGGCAAGAAGTTCCTGCTCCCCTGCCATAACATTCGCCGCTTCCAACTGTGTCGCTTCCAAAGCCGCTGCCTGTGCTGCTTGTTCTTCGGCAATTCTTGCTTCTTCTGCGGCTCTTTCTTCCTCTGCCCGAATCATTTCTTCAATACGGACAGCCTCTGTTTTCCATACGTCTCCTGCCGTTTGAACGCTTTGCGAAACCTGTTTCGTTCCTTTGATCATACTAATCGTACCGTCCACAACTGAATCCCCGATCTGAACGGCTATTTCACCTCCCGCATAACGGAGATCTCCGGCGGTATTCATCTTTGTCCCGGGACTTGTAAATCCCGAAAGCAGCATAACACTTGACACTGTAAGATGCAGCGCCACAATCATTCTTTTTTTATTATAATTCATATACTCCTCCTCGTAAACATTTGCAATATCTTCACAATATATTTTTAATAATCCCCTTTTAAAATATATGTGTTGTTTTCATATTTATTACAGATATTACAAAAATGTTACGACTGGGATTGTACTACAAAGAAAAGAAGTTGTCAACTTTTTTCTTTCTCATTTTTTGCTGCATCTTTTTCTGCCGCAAAAAAACAGTCCTATCCGCATCTTTTCAAAACAAAGATACAGATAAGACTTTCATCTACTTGATCATTTACGCAAAAACATTGCGATCCGCTTATACAAAAGAAATGTAACCGCCCCGTTTATTCCCGCTTTTATCACATTGAAGCCGATAATAAACGGCATTAATTTCCATACGACATCTTTTGATACTCCCATAAACATCGGAGTAATCAATAAATTTGCCCCGACCATAACAACTGCCATTGCAGCCATTCCCGCCGTCAATCCAAAAACAGCCGTTGCCTTTGTCTTTTTTCTGTTGTAGATCATTCCAGATACGAGGACAAGAACACCCGTAGCGATCATATGCATCAATATCCCATACAGTCCGCTCCCCGCACTCACTGTCAGTCCCTGAACAACCGCCGTCACAACTGTCAAAACAAGCCCAGCCTCCGGTCCGAAGGCAAATGTTCCGATCAGAATAGAAATATCCGCCGGATCATACTCTAAAAACGGCACTGCCGGAAAAATCGGAAAATGAACAAGATATACCATCGCTACCGATATGGCTACCATCACTCCCATTTTTACCATTTTCACTGTTTTCTTCTTACTCATCACCATTTTTACCGTTCCTGTTTCCTCTTCCATTTTTTCTTCTCCTTTTTTTCGTTTCTGCAATTTTATAAAAAAATCCCGAACATATATCATGTTCGGGATAAACTGCACCTGTGTAACTTACCGCCCTTTCCTGAGCAATAAGCGGCACTATCTTCTCTCATCCAGACTATACTGTCGTATCGGAATTCTTTCTGTTTAAGAAAGTCACCGATTCCACCGCATCGCTGCGGGTCGCGGACTATACCGCCGGTTGGGACTTGCACCCTACCCCGAAGATCGTATTCCATTTACTCTATTCATTATAAATCTATAGTTCTCTATTTTCAAGGACTTTGTTTTCTTTTTAACCTCTATTTTCACATTTTCACAAGCACAAATCCTCCAAAAAAACAAATTTTCTTATGGGTAGTCACTTTTTTAATTTACTTTATCATCTTTTTATTTCTTTTATCACTTTTTCATGATATAAATATTGTAATAATATCATTTTTCTTTCTGATGCCTTGATTTCTCCGTCAAAGATTCCTCTTTATCCGTTTTTTTCATATTTGGTTCAAATTTTTTCATATTTGGTTCAAAAGTTCCTCACATTTTTTACACATTTTCTGTGTATACTAAAAGTGTTCTCAGATGAGAACACTTTTTCATAAACTTTTTCCCCCATGAGCCGCAGAAATGTGGCTCATCCTTTTTATATCGTTCTTTATGACATCACTCTTCCGCGCATCTTTCCCCAAAGGCGAACCTGAACATAATCATATGCCTTATCATAGATAAGTATTCCTATCTGTCCGGCTATCATAACACCGACAAGAATCGGGGTCGATACTGCTTTTGCAAATAACATTTCTCTGAAAATAACAACGATCGGGATATATACAAGATTAAAGATTCCGTATTTAAAAAGAAGAAACGCCGTCCTGCTCTTTTCTTCCCGCACATGCCGCACGATCCATCTCCATGCAGCTTCTCTCCCCCATATGTATAATCCCATCGCCGCAAATGTAAACACATAAAACTTATTCGGCGCTGTAATAAATCCAAGTATCACTCCTGCCGCATAAAATGCCGCTCCTATCCTAAGTCCGAACTCCCGGATAATGATCCCGACAAAAAAAGATGCCGCCGCCAGCAGAAATAATGTGCTCGTCTCGATCACACTGCCCAACACCATAAAGATCACAGTCAGCGCAAGAAGAAGTCCGCTAAACGCCATTGTTTTTGCCTTTACATGCATGAACACAAGTCGCCTCCCATACATTCGCACAACGAATCCGCAACAAACAGATCACAACACATATTGCCTGTACCGCACGGTGTAGTACCGCTGCTGTATCCATTGCCATAAGAGCTGTTCTGATAACGGCTGCTCGCATAATTCAACTGATTCAAAAGCTGTCTGTACTGCATATTGTTCGGCTCCATATTCACAGCCTGAGCCGCATGGTCTCTTGCCAGAACATTATTGCCAAGTCCCGCATTCGCCAGCTGCTTAAATAATACCAGATTGCAGATCGTTCGTTAATCTGATCAAGCGTGTTGAGCGCTTCGCGAAATCTTCTGCTGTTAATATAATTCACAGCCGCCTGAAGCCTCGGATCCTGCTGTGCGTCTGATAATTACCGCCCGCACCATAAGAAGAACTGCCCGAGGACGACCCGTAACCATAAGAATATCCGCCGCCCGAAGCTCTCTCTTTCATGATCATATCATAAGCTTCCTGTACTTCTTTAAACTTTTCTTCTGCAAGATCTGCAAGAGGATTATCAACATTCGCATCCGGATGATACTTTCTTGTAAGATCACGATATGCTTTTTTTATCTCATCATCTGACGCGCTTGGAGAAACGCCGAGCACTTCATACGGGTTATTTATCATTTTTTCTGTTCTCACTTTTCTTTCTCTGTATCTTATTATAACAATTCCACACTCCATCATACAATATATTCCGCAAAATGTCTATATCCGAAAGGCATGGAAGCTTCTCAAATTCTGCCGTACTCTCTGCTATCATCATGCATAAGATCTGTTTGATCCGCTCTTCATATCCTTCTTCTTCGGCAATCTTCTTCAACGGGTTATAGCATCCTTTTTCCAGATCATTCGGCAGATCTTCATATGCGTCCATAAGATAAATAAACTTTCCCATAAAAAATCCCATCTTCCGAAGAGTTTCTTCCCACCGGTCTTTTTTATATAAAAACAGCTCTTCCATCAGTTTCCCGAAACATCCTGCCGTTTTATCCAAATCTGTACTTCCTTCTCTTTCGCAAACAGACAATTCATTCAGAGCCGATTCGATTGCCCTGCTCTGCCTCGGATATTGTTCCATGATTTTTTTTACTTTACCTCGAAGCATCGTTTTTACAGTCAGGCTTGAAACTTTCCTTTCATCCTGCCAATCATCTTCCATATGATAATATGCCATCAACACGTTCATGGCCGCACCATATGACGTAATCTCGTTTGTCAACATTATCTGCTTTTTTACCGATGCACTTTGCAGCAATGCATATCTGCTCTCGTGTCACTTTCATATAGCGAAGATAACAAAATAATTGCAAATGTCATATCATATGTAAGTGTCATCTGACCTATAAACCCATACTCTTCTTTTAATACATGACACAAACCGCAATAATATGCCTTATATTTTTTTAAATCTTTCACCTTTAATTCCGGTTCACATACCGTCACATACCCAAACATCACTCTTCTCCTCAAACACTTCTTCATTTTCTACATTGTCTTGCTTTGACATGCTTTCATTGTAAAACAATATTTTCCGTCACATCTTATCGCATTATAACACGCATTCGGCCTGCTGTTTATAAAAATACGGTGAATTATAACTGTGTACTGTTACACAGCTTGCTGATATTAACTATAAATAGCCTTTACAATGTTTTATAAAGTATTTTCAACGTCAGATTCTAATTGTAAACCTGTTTTTATTTTAGGTTGACTTTTGTTTCATTTTCTATTATACTACGCTCGGATACACCAATAAAACCGTGTTCTTTTTCATAACAGTTTTTATGTGCTTTCGTTCTTTTTTATCAAACCATACATTTTACGTAAAGGAGTAATCTTATGAACCAGCGCCTCACTGCCTCACAGGCAGAAAAAACAAAAAAAATCACAATGATCGGACTTATGACAGCTGTAACATGCATTCTCGGACCTCTTTCCCTCCCGCTTCCATTTAGTCCTGTGCCGATCACTCTGACAAACTTTGCGGTTTTTCTTTCTATTTATATACTCGGAATGAAATACGGAACGATCAGTCTGCTCATTTACCTTGCTCTCGGTACAATCGGACTTCCTGTCTTTTCGTCGTTCAGCGGCGGTCTTGGGAAGCTAGCCGGACCGACCGGGGGATATTTGTTCGGTTTCATCTTCCTTGCACTCATCCATGGATTTTTTATGCTGAGATTTCATAAAAAAACGTTTGCTTCAATCATCGGCATGACTCTCGGCATGATTGCCTGTTATCTATTCGGAACGATATGGCTTGCACTACATATGAGCCTTACTTTCAAAGCTGCCCTTATGATCGGAGTCATCCCTTATCTTCCCGGAGATGCTGTCAAGATCGCTCTCGCAGCAATCATCGGACCGAAACTATCAAGCGCAATACAAAAGACACAGAAATGATTATATACTTTCTTAATTCCCTGTTTATAATTTTTCGTATTCTTTTATAGTTTAAACATACTTTTGACATATTTGTTCTTTATAATCTGAGTTAGATAGTTGATAAGCAACTATCTTCCCCTCATAAAGTTGAAGTGTCAAAAGCACTCTACTTTAACTCTCATTCCTTTAGATAACTATAAAACAACGAAACCCGTTAGCCGGAAGGTTAGCGGGTTTTCGCTGTTTATCGTATTCTATGCATCATTTAAAACTATCAAAACAAACTGTCCTATACAAAAAGATCCCGCTTAACGCAGGATCTTTTTCTCACATATAAGAAGCACTTTCACATAACATAACCGTTCTGCTTCTGTTTTTCTTTTTATTCTGCATGAAGGATTTTATAAACTCCGCCCTGAACAATTACAACTGTCGGATCTTTTGTCGGTTCTCCGTCTTCACTCCATGTAATTGATTTTCCTGTCATTCTGTCAACTTTGATCTCTGTCATCGCTTTTTTCAAAGCATCACTCATATCGGAAACGCTCATATCAGGTGTAAGTTCAGCCTTTTCTGCTGCCTCTTTGATCACATATACGCAGTCATAAGCACCGCTGCAAACTGATTCGGAGTTCCCTTGAAAGCAGCTTCAAAATCGGATACAAATTTCTGTGTCGCTTCATCTTCCGCATCTGCCGTAAACGGTGTAAGGAACATTAAATTCTCAGCCAACGCTGCATCAAATCCGTCTAATGCAAGCAGTCCGTCCATTCCGTCACATCCGAACCACTTCGGTGCAAATCCCATTTTGTTTGCCTGAGCAAGAATCAGAGAAGCTTCCTGATAGTAAATTGGAAGGAATACAAGTCAGCACCTGCGTCTTTCGCTTTCTGAAGCTGAACGGAAAAGTCTGTCTTACTGTCTGCCGTAAACGCTTCTGCCGCTACAATATCAAGTCCGAGTGTTTTCGCCTGCTCTGCGAATTTCTGATAAACTCCCGATGAATATGTGTCGGAACTGTTGTAAATAACCGCTATCTTTTTCGCCAGATTATTCTCTGAGATATAATCAGCCGATGCTTTTCCCTGATCCGGATCTGAGAAGCACATACGGAATGCATTGTCATACTGAATACTTTCTACAGCCGTTGCCGACGGTGTGAGCTGGAACATATTATCTGCATGTGTCTCTTCTACAACTGCCGTACACGGTGTTGATGTCGTCGTTCCGACTAACATCTGCATTCCCCAGTCTTTCAGCGTATTGTACGCATTAACCGACTTTTCGGAATCAGACTGGTCATCCTCAAATTTAAATTCGATCTGATATCCGTTGAACCGCCAGCTTCATTGATCTCGTCAATCGCAAGCTGGATACCGTTTTGTACTGCCGTACCATAAATCGCCGCATCTCCTGTTGTAGGTCCGATACCTCCGATCTTAAATGTATCCGCGTCTGCCGAACCCTTGTCACTTCCGCCGCCGTTTCCGCAAGCCGCCATTGATACTGTCAGAGCTGATACAAGCGCGATACTTGCTGCTTTCTTCCACATTTTCATAACTAAAACTCCTCCTTGCTAACTTACTGTGTTACTATGGTAACTTGCAGAAGCAGTTTTGTCAAGAGAAAAAACAGATTGTACTCTGTTTTTTTCCTCAAGCTTTTTCACCGATAAAATCAAACCGCTGATTTAAAACTCTTTTTTTTCTAAAATCCGCTGACTCCAAAACCACGAAGCAATCGTAACAATAACTGCCGCCACTATGACAATCGCTGCAATCCCATATTCTCCTATATTGAAAGCAGCCAGAAGAAACTTCTCTTTTAAAGTTTCCGACAGCATTCCTGCTAATTTTGCAGCAATCAGGGCAATCACCATTGCTCCTCCGAATACAATAGGAATAACCAAGCGGCCCTTCTCGCTTTCAAATCTTAATTTCAAAGGAATCATAATATCGTTTAAAATCAATACGGTGATTGTATAAACTCCGTACATCAAGATAAGTTCAGTCAAGCTTTCTTTCGGAGTAAGTAAGAAAAACTGTACAACGACTGAGATTATGCCGACCAAAAACGAAATCGCTGTCATGATCAAAACAAACACGTACTTTTCATTTACATACTGTCTTCTTGTAATCGGCAGAGTAAACAAAAACGGATAACCGTTATCATATTCATCATAACTGATCGTACTTACCGTAAACAAAGTAAAAATAAAAGTGACATATCCAACTGCCGCATAAAGTTCTTTCGTCATGATCCCCATCATCGTTCCGATGATCAAAAAGACCAGCAGCAGATTTTTCCCATTATTTTTCATTAATTTCAAATCTTTGATCAAAAGTCCTTTCACAGTTCGTTCCCTCCTATCATCATCGCAATCAATTCGTCTACAGTGCCTTTTTCCACTACAATATCCGGATAATTTTCGATATAATATTGTTTCTCTTTTGTCAGACAGGCATATCCATAATGTTCTTTCCTTTTTTTCAGCAAATACCTCTTGTCAAGTTCCTCAAACTGCTTTTCATCTACTTTCAGCAATCCGTATTGATTCAGAAGTACATCCGTATCTTCATGAAAGATAATCCTTCCTTCATGAATCATATAAATATCGTCGCACAAACCTTCCAGATCAGAAGAAATATGGGAACTGATCAAAATTGTTCTCTCCCCGTCTTCCTCCATATATTCTCTGAACAGATTCAAAATACTTTCTCTCGCCATCACATCCAGACCTGCTGTCGGTTCATCAAGAAGCAGAAACTTCGCTTTATGCGTCAGCGCGCAAAGCACTTTCAACTTTGCTTTCATTCCGGTTGAAAACTCTTTAATCGATTTATTAAGAGGAATATCCAACTTATTACACAAATCCAGAAAACGCGACTTCTCAAATTCGGTATATAGCGACTCCATCACCGGTATGATATCTTTTACTTTTAAATATCCGCTGAATCCCGAATCTGTCAAAACAATTCCCATCTTCGCTCTGTCTTTCGCTGTTAGCTCCAAAGGTTTTTTCCCGAAGATAGTGATTTCTCCTCCATCCGGCTTTATAAGGCCGAGAAGCGCTTTAAATGTTGTACTTTTTCCTGCTCCGTTTTCACCTACGAGCGCCGTAATATACCCTTTTTCCACCTTCATCGAACAATTCAGCTCGAAATTTTCATATTTTTTTTGCAATTTATTTATTTCCAACATCTTTTAGTCCTCCATGATCAACTCTAACATTTCCCTAATCTGACTGTCATCCAGACCACATCCTCTTGCCTTTTGAACTACTTTTTCCAGATCGCTTTCTATCTCTCTTTTCAATTCCTCTAATATCCGCTCTTTATTTGAAGCCGCGACATAAGTTCCCTTTCCGTGAATCGTCACTGTAAATCCTTCCTGTTCAAGATTATCATACGCTTTCTTTACAGTCAGCGCACTGATCTTCAACTCTTTTGCAAGAGTTCGGACTGAAGGAAGAGCATCATTTTGCTTCAGATCTCCGCCTGTAATAAGTGATTTGATCTGATCCATAATTTGTTCATAAATCGGTACCATCGACGAACTGTTGATTATAATCTTCATATACTTCCTCCTTTCGTCAAACAGTATATAATAGGTGTTTGCGAAACGCCACAAGCCGCATAAATACGGCATTTTAACTTTTATAAAACAAAACATCTCCTCAACGGATTGTGGTAAAATAGAGTTGCCTAGAAACTATAAACCAACCACCCGAAAGGAGATGTACCTATATGATACCATATAAGCAGCTCACTTTGGCAGAAGTTTTTGAAGATTGCCAAAATAAATTCGATAATGACAAATATCAGTTTCTTTCTCTACTTGACCAAACCATTAATCTTGATGAAATTGTTCCTGTTTCTTTTGTTACTCATTTTCACGCTTCTACAGGAAGACCTCGTAAGCATCCACTTTATCCTATGATTAAGGCTCTCCTTATTCAGCGCATTTTCTCAATCCCGACAGATACTCTTCTGATTATATTTTTAAAATATTCTCAGGAACTACGGGATTTCTGTGGCTTCCGTGTTGTTCCTGATGCCTCAAAATTTACCCGCTTTAAACAGGACTTTCTTATGGACTTACAATCGATGTTCGATCACTTAGTTGATATCACTGAACCGATCTGCCAACGTATTGATTCTAACCTTGCTTCCATGAGTATCTTTGATACTTCTGGAATTGAGGCATGGGTAACAGAAAATAATCCGAAATACGCAAACCGTATCATAAAACAGTTAAAGGCCTTTGCAAAGGCTCACAACTTTGATAAAAACTTTGATCCTTACAAAGCTGCTTACGGCTCAATGCCTGCACACGCTACTGCTAACCCAGCTATCCAACAGATGTACATCAACGGACATTTCTGCTATGCCTATAAGTTTGGTATTGTCACTAATGGTCTTGGTATTGTTCGCGATATTACCTTCTACAATAAAGATTTCCTAAATGCTCATCCTAATATCATTGTTGAAAAGAAATCCGATTCACCAGATGAAGATAAATCACTTGCGGACTCTAAGGCACTGCTCCCTGTTTTGATTGATTTCTTTCAGAAGCATCCTTTGATCAACCCTAAAACTTTTCTAGGCGATGCCGCTTTTGATACCATTGAAATCTACAAAGCCCTTTTGGATGATCTTGGCTTTGAAAAAGCATTTATTCCACTCCGGACAAAACTATCAATGGAAGAAAATGGCTACACCTTCAACGAAAATGGTGTTCCTTGCTGTCCGCATGATTCCACACTTCCTATGAAACGGGAAGGGAGTAAATCTCATCTGAGAAGCAAACTTCCCAGCATGAAGTTTGTATGCCCTAAAATGAAATGGGAATACAACCGTGAAACCAAAACGAAACGCCGTGTCTGCCGCTGTGAGAACCCCTGTACCACATCTTCCTGTGGAAGAATGATTTACATTTACCCCGAAAAGAATCTGCGTGCCTATCCCGGTGTGGAACGTGGTTCCGTAGAATGGGATGAGACCTATAAAATCCGTGTAAACGTTGAAAAATCAATCAACCATTTTAAAGACAGTTTCTGTATTGCCGGTCGTAAAACCCAAAATGAGAAAACACTACATGCAGATTTGTTGCTTGCAGGAATTTCTCAGTTAATAACTGTCATGGTTGCTGATAAAATTCACCAGCATCAATACATACGAAGTTTAAAACCACTCATAGCATAGGACTTACCAACTTCATAAGCCCATGAGGTTTATTTGTTGTGCCAAGAAATGAACGATTTTCACTTCCTATCCCAAGAATCCTGCATGACAGGAGCCTTCGCCTGTTTTCAGTCAGGATTGCGGACTTGTTTCGCAATTACCTATACATACATAACAAAGTGAGCTAACATACCTCAACGCCCTCCTTCCCTTACTCATAAAGGGCTTGGCCTTTGCGCGCCGCAGAGCGGCAGACTTCCTCGATGCGGCATACACATCCTCCCGGAGGGTTTTATGCTGTAAGAAATTAAAATTTGCTACAGCATAAAAAAAGTGCAAATGAAAATCTTGTCATTCACACTGCAGATGTATATATTTTACCATGAAATAATTTGCTTGTCAAAGAGCAAAACAGTTGACATCATTCCACGTGGGTGTTATGATTTTTTTATATTAGATGAAGCGTTTTGTATAACTCATTTCAGGTTCGCAAAACAATTTTTTTCATATAATAACTAATAAAGGAACGAGATAGAGGTCGCATTTTTCATAAGTACGATGACGGATGTATTCAAGAGCAGAAGAACTCATCAGAAAGGGGAAGATGCCGAAAGGATATGGAGACTTGAACCCTTTTCCTTGGGCATGTCGTCAACAGCGCCATGACTGTCATCGCAAGATGGAGAGCTATCGAAGTATACCGTAAAGTATATTTGAGACGGCGCATCCTGCCGTTTCTTTTATTTACGCAAAGCACTATCAAACGAACGCAAACATTTAAGGAGGATTTAATTATGTCAATTTTCAAAGGCGCAGGCGTAGCGATCGTTAC
>ERZ860023.986-NODE-986-length-13327-cov-1.811784_pt1 | contig 13327 bp, 15 predicted proteins | sample MGYA00509983_ERZ860023 | MGnify/ENA primary metagenome ERZ860023 (study PRJEB30046, sample SAMN00715180) | human gut metagenome | study: EMG produced TPA metagenomics assembly of the A metagenome-wide association study of gut microbiota in type 2...
TTATTATTTGACTGCATACGATGAAAATTATGATTCAATGAATATAACAATTACGTTTGCAGATGAAGAAAATTATACAATATCAGACGATGTTTTATGAAAGTACCAAAGATACCCAAAAACAGCTTGACAGAAGAAATAAAGGAAATTGTAAGCTTGTGTGAACAACTTGCACCGGAATACGGAGAAAAGGCATCATGGTTTTTACCTCCGGAATCGGATGAAGAAATTACTAAATGAGAAAACGAAAACAACATATCCATTCCAGAAACATATAAAGAATGGTTGGCGTTTTCATCTGAAGTAAATATATTAAACACCATTGCTCATTTTTATCCACCCTGTAAGTTTAGAATTAATTCTAAACTTACATCTGATGATCTGGACAAAATCTTTGTTTCTCAAAATCTAATGGAAAGATTATACGCTATGACCATGGAGATGTATTATAATTTTATTCTAAAACAAATCGTATTGTCATCTTTCCTTATTGCCAGAATATCTCCGTGATGCCGATGAACAATAGACTGAGCTATTGATAAACCTATTCCAAATCCCGATCCGGAGGTCCTTGCTTTATCCGAGCGGTAAAAGCGATCAAACAGTTTATCCAAATCTGTTTTATTTACATTATCAAACGTATTGCTGACGGTAATTACAAGGTGTTTTTTATAATGAAGTTCAAGTCTGATCTCACCGGATTCATCGCAATACTTTATTGCATTATCAAGTAGAATTGACACAAGTTGACGTACCTCGGATTCGCATCCGTAATATAGCACATTATCAATAATTTCAGATGATATTTTTTTGCCTTTCAAATTTGCCAACTCAGAAAATTCAGAATATACATCATTTACCGCCTCGCTCAGATTAAAGCTTTCAAAGCCTTCATTTTGCTTTTCTTCGTCCATTCGTGAAAGGGTGACAAGTTTATTTACAAGCGCGCTCATTTGCTGTCCCTCATAGCGAATATCGTCAAGCCATTCGTTCTTCCCAAGCTCTGATTCGGCAATATCTACGTTTGTAAGTATCAGCGTAAGCGGCGTTTTCAATTCGTGATTAGCGTCTGTGACAAACTGTTTCTGCTTTTCATAGCTTTCAGCAGCAGGTCTGACAGCGAATTTTGACAGAATGATAATCAGCACAACTACCGCTAATCCGCTGATCGCAAATGTGCCTGCCGTTGACAACATATAGGAAATATTCATAGAACGAAACATACTGCCGTTTATAAAGACAACGGTGGGATTTCCGTTAGTTTCGTAAATTTTATAACGGTAATCATTATACCAGCCTCGTTCTTTGTTTTTTTCAACAACTATATCTGCCCATTGTTTGGCATTTTCTTCTGAAACACTGGAAATAAACGTTGTATCTACCTTGCTGATCCGTTCCGATTTATCATAATAAACGATAAAATATCTGATTGAAAACGGAGTTTCCTGATCAATAAAATCGGGCATAGGCCGGCTATGCTCAATATTATTGAATTCCGGTGTGGGCTGTTCGGGAAACGCTCCGCCGTTCTCCGAAATAATATCGCACATCATATCTATCATGTTATTCTGTTTTATGCGATTACTTGCGAAAATAACTCCAATCATAATAAGCAATACAGTTAAAAAAGATGCGGTGCATATCAGTATAAACTTACGTCTTAAACTGTATATCATGTCTGAACCTCCAGAATATATCCAGCGCCGCGGATAAATCTGATTTCAACAGGAGCTTTTATACTGTTTATCTTTTTTCTAAGATTGGAAATGTGCGTCCACACAACGCTTATATCGCAATTCGTATCCCATCCCCATATATGGGATATGATACTTTCTGTCGAAATGATGTAATTTGGACGCTGTATAAGCATTTCCATGATCTGGAGCTCTTTTCCGCTTAGTATAACATTTAGTGCATTGCACGAAAGCTCATATGTTGAACAATTCAGATTCAAACCGTTAAACTTAATTATATTTGGAACGTAGTTATTCTTTCTTCTCAGCATAGCCCGTACCCTTGCAAGCAGCTCCGAGGTTGAAAACGGCTTTGAGAGATAATCGTCCGCGCCTGCATCAAGTCCTTCAACCGCTGATATACTTCTGTCTTTGCAGTCAGAAACATTGCAGGCGTATCGATATTCTGTTTTCTGAGAAGCTTCAGAACCTCAACACCGTCAAGTCCAGGCATCATAACGTCAAGTACAAGACCGTCATAATTATTGGTGAGTGCATAATCGAGAGCGTCGTTTCCGTTTGATACGCCGTCAACGATAAACTGATTTTTTTTAAAAATATGCAATAGTGATTTCAGCAGTCTTGCATCGTCCTCTGCAATTAAAATTCTCATAGGGCAGCCTCCTTTATATTTATAATATCATATTATCCTGAAGATAAGCTAAAGAAAAAAGCATAATTTTATGAAAATTCAAGACAACGCCGCACTTATTAATAGTGTAACGTTGCCTTGAATTGTTTTAGATATTATTAAGACGTATGAAGCGCGTCAATCGGCTGTAATTTTGAAGCCTTTGCAGCGGGATAGCTGCCAAATCCAACGCCTATTACAGCGCAGAACGCAATAGCCGCAAAAGCAATAGCGCGGTTTATGTCCGCAGCGCTGTCGGTAAGGAAATTATATCCGCTGACAATCAATACGGATAGTCCAAGACCGATAAGACCGCCTAATACGGAAAGTATGCATGCCTCGCATAGGAACTGAGTAAGGATATGCCTGCGTTTAGCTCCTATTGCTTTACGAATGCCGATTTCCCGTGTACGTTCTGTTACGGAAACAAGCATAATGTTCATGATACCGATACCGCCGACTACAAGAGATATTGCCGCTATGCCGCCGAGAAGCAGACTCATTGTACTGTTCACATCATCCATAGCGTCTAAAACTTCCGATTGATTGTTTACTGAATATGCGTCTTCATCTTTTGTCAGACTATACAGATAGCTTTCAATATAGTTTACAGCCCTTTCAACAGTATCGGCGCCAGAAGATTTCACATAAAAGCTTGAAATTGTATTACTGCCCGTTATTTTTCCGGCGGTAGTAATCGGAATAAGAATACTGGAATTATCCGAACCGACAAGACTGCTTCCCTGTTCTTCAAGCACTCCGACTACTTTGTATAATTTGTCGTTTATTGTAATAGTACCTCCCGCCGCGTCCCATGTACCGAATAAATCTGCCGCTACATCCGTACCGATAACGGCAACGTTTGTGTTCCACTCAATATCCGATTGCTTAATTAATCTGCCTCTTTGAATAACGGCCTCTTGAACATCAAAGTAACTTTCCGTCACACCTATAACAGAATATGAGCCGGATTCAGAATTTTTCTTTGCGGTTTGATTACTTGAAATTACAGGCGCCACAGTATCAATCAATCGGTTTTCCGAAAGATCTTCCAGCTCCTCTAATGCAAGGCTTATTTCTTTATCAATAATCTGTGCTGTAATTTTATCGGAGCCCATATCTGAAATACTGTTCGTAATACCGCTTGCCGCTCCCTGTGTAATGGAAACCAGTATAACTACAGCCATCACGCCTATAATAATTCCGAGCATTGTAAGCAAAGAGCGCAGTTTATTGTTGTATATCGATTTGAGAGAAAGCTTAATGATTTTCCACGTCATAATTTTCGCCTCGCTTCATCAGTCAGCATTCCGTCATGAACATACACTTTTCTTGCCGCCTGGTTTGCAACATTAATGTCATGAGTAATCAGCACGATTGTATTTCCCTGTTTCCACAAGCTCTGTATGATATCCATTATCTCTTTGCTTGATTCAGAATCCAGATTTCCGGTAGGCTCATCTGCAAGAATAATAGACGGCCGATTGGCAAGTACCCGTGCTATAGCCACCCTCTGCTGCTGTCCTCCTGAAAGCTGCGACGGTTTATGATATATTCTGTCAGAAAGTCCTACTTGTGCCAGTGTTTTCAGTACGCGTTCCTTCCGTTCTGCTTTTGGTATTTTATGATATAAAAGCGGCATTTCAACATTTTCGTATGCAGTCAAATCTGAAAGCAGATTAAACTGCTGAAATATAAATCCGATTTTTGTGCCTCTGATTTCACTGAGTTCATTTTCAGTACAGTCATCCACATAATCGCCGTCAAGAATATAATCGCCGCTGTCCGGAATATCAAGACAGCCAATAATATTCATAAGAGTGGATTTTCCGCTGCCGGACGGTCCAAGTATAGATACAAATTCATGAGGCTTAACGTGAAGATTTATATTTTTGAGTACCGGAACCTCAACTTCTCCCAAATCGTAAGATTTACAGATATTTTTCAAACGAATCATTCGCGTTCACCTCACTGCATTCCGCCGAAATCAGGCATACCGCCGCCTTGAGGCATATTGTTCGGATCAAAGTTTTCAAAGTCAATATTACCAAAATCAAGATTTCCCGGCATGCCGCCGAAGCCTCCGGTTTCATTGGCTGAATCTGAACCTGAAAGAGTTGAAGTTACTTTTGTAACGATGATTAAATCACCCTCAGATAACTCTTCGCTTTCAATTAGTATATAGCTTCCGTCTGACATTCCTGTTTCTATCGTTACAGTGTCAAGGTCTGATAGTATGATTTCATCTTCGTCGTATTCCGTTCCGCTTTCAGAGCCGTTAGGTGCAAGGTATACATAGCTGTTGTCACCGCTTGTCTGAACTGCCTCAACAGGTATAAGCAAGCCTTCTCCGCTGCTTTCAATTACAATTTCCGCGCTTGCACTCATTGCAGGATAAATTCCTTCGGCATAATCAATCTGTACTGTAATATTATAAGAAACGCTGCTGCTGTCGTTACTGCCGTTATAGGAAACTGCAGAAACAGTACCGGTATATTCTTCGGAAACGGCGTCAACATTTACAGTTACTTCCTGTCCTTTCGCTACGTCTGAAATTTCAAGCTCGTCTACAGAAATATTCAGTTCGAAACCGTCCTTGCTCATAAGCATGGCAATTTCATCACCGGATGTAATCTCGTCCTTCTCCTGAACGTCTACCTCAAGTACTATACCATTATATTCGGCTTTAATTTTGGTAGTTTCATCATCTTCATTTTTAAGAACCGCCAATACATCCCCCTCTGTAAACTCATCTCCGGCAGAAATGTTCAGCTCGGTTATTTTAAAATTTTCTTTTTGTTCTATTGTATTAGACGACATTTGCCCGTTATCGGATATATCGACGGTTTCATCAGTTTTTTCTTCATAACCTTCCGGATATGGCGCGGATATCGTTTCACTCCTTATAGGACTGAGCGAACCGCTTCCGCTGATTGTAGTATCCACATCACCGTATGTAATTTCTTCTGCTTTGTATGTGGTAATTGCGGTTGCTGCCACATCATCGCCCTTTATGGCCTTTAGCATTTTAGGGATAAATATAATTAATACAGTCAGAATTATCGCGATTATACTAATCGTGATAATTGTCTTTTTTATTTTTGCATTTCTGCGTTTCTGCGTTCTTTCTGCATGCATTCTGATTTTTTCCTTTCTGCCGTTTGTCGGCGCCGATTCAATATATTTTCTGAGTATAGATTTATAAATAATTTGTGGAATTTCAATCGCTTCAACGCCTTTTCCGTCTGAACAGGTGAATTCTGTCAGCAGCGCAACCAACTTTACGCCTGATATGTTATTGGATTTTTTTACCTCGTTTGTATATTTATCGGAAGCTTTATTTATAAACTCTTTTGCAAGTTCTTTCGAAATACCCGTTGCATTTGCTATTCCGGCAGCGTTAAGATTTCCAAAGCGATTTACGATCCAGATAATTCTCATTTCATCATCAATCTTAGCTATAGGATCTGAAAGCGCTTGATATTTCTTACTGACTGCCGGTTGTTTTATCTTACTAAAAGTATCATCTGAAACGATATCCTTTACACTGTCATTCAGCAATTCAACAGAAAATAAAGCGGCAAAATCCTCTGAAGGTGGTGATTTTCCTTTTGCTATTTTGTTAAGCGTTTTCATCCAGCAATTTAACAGCAGAGGTACGGCAGTACTGCTGTCAAGCGTTGTATACCAACATATAAACCATATTCTTTTCAGTGAGCTTTTTGACAGTTCCTCTATGCAGGCGAAGTTGTGCTTCTTAATTTTTTTGTACAGTTCAATGTCCATACGGAACCTCCTGTAATTTAGTACACTTCTATCATAAAGCACAGTACTAAATTTTCACTAAAGAAAACAGTGAATGAAAAGTGAAAAATAGATGAGGGAGAGATAAGCAGCAAAAAAACTAACCTTTCCGTCTCTGCACCTCTTCAAGCATCTCCAACATGTTTTTTATGGGACAACTTCCCGAAGCGATCATTTATCCGCATATTTAAGGAGCAAAACTCGATTAAAAGCTTTGCTCCGTAAAATTATAACGAAATTTCAAATATCATATTATCATGACGTTTTCCATAATAACATCTGGACATTTTGAACCATTCATCTATTAAAGAGTTTAAAGTGGTTTTAATAACACAGCATGTCGTATTTTCATTTATCTCTGCATAAGGTGTTAAAAAAATTTTGAAATACGATATATTAATTTGATCCATCCACTCTCGTTCACTGCGTACTTTGCAAGCGTCAGAACCGTTATTTAGCAGACTGTTTATTTTTTTGAGTTTCAATCATTTGGGACATTCTTTCGTCTATTCTTGCCTTATTTTTTTCGTTAAGCTGATTGAATTTTTCAGTAAAGCATGATGAAGATATTTCTCTGCAAAATGTTTTATTATTAGTCCTTCCGGCTATGTAATCCAGTGAAACGTCATAATAATCTGCTAATTTGATTGCCTTTGAAAACGGTATATCGGTTTCTCCGCGCTCATACTTTCCATAATGATTAGCAGATACTTCAATTATCTCAGAAATTTCTGCCTGAGTTAAATCGGCATCCTCTTTTAAGTCTTTCAATCTCTGGTAAAATGCCATTAATATAACCTCCATTTATAAGATGCAATATAAAATTCTATCATATAAATTGGACGATAATTCAATTTTCAAATATATTTGGTATATTATGTCAGTTTTTCAATCCTATAGCTTGTATTTATATAATTAACTTCCTAAAATAATCTGAATACTTCTGTCACCGCTATTGCAAACCCATATAATGTGTATGTAGGATTTTGTTTAGAATCCATTGACAAAACAGTTAAAATAATCTATAATTATAAGATAGTCCATTTATTAATGATTTTTGATAAGGAGTTATAAAGACATGGCAAAAAAGCAAATATCCAGAGAAGGCTTTGAAAAGCTTCAGGAGGAATATACGAGACTTGTGACGGTCAGACGTGCCGAAGTCGCACAAAAGCTGAAAGAAGCGAGGTCATTCGGCGATTTGTCTGAAAATGCCGAATATGACGAGGCTAAAAATGAGCAGGCCTTACTTGAAGCACAAATTGCTCATTTAGAAGAAACTATTTCAAATGCCGAGGTTGTTGAAGACGATAATATTTCGATTGATGAGATCGGTATTGGTTCAATAATAAAAATTAAAAATATCAGCTCTGAAAATATAGAAACCCTTCAGATCGTAAGTACGACAGAAGCAGACGCCAACGAAGGAAAAATTTCTGATGATTCGCCTATAGGAAAAGCCGCAATGAAAAAAAAGGTCGGAGACATATTTATAGTTGAAGCTCCTGTTGGCGAGATTAGATTTGAAGTTATTGATATATCAAAGTAAAAAAGGCGGATTTTGACAATGAATGAAAATCAGAATAATTTAACAGAAGAAATTTCAGAACAGGATATAAATATATTGAAAAAGGTCAGGCTAGAAAAACTTGACGAGCTTAAATCTAAAAATGCTAATCCTTATGAGATTACAAAATTTGAAGTAACCGGTAAAAACTCTGCTTTGAAAAAGCAATATGAGTATGATGAAGAGCAGGCGAAGCTTATTGCAGGTGAAAACGACGAAAAACTTGCTGAGGAGTTAGATAAGCTAAAGGGTAAAATCGTTACTATTGCAGGGCGCATAATGAGCTGGCGCGATATGGGAAAAGCAAACTTCATCGACTTAAGGGACGATACCGACAGAATACAGATATATGTCAGAATGAATGATATAGGTAAAGATGAATTTGCCGAATTTAAGAAATGGGACATCGGAGATATTATCGGAGTAGAAGGGTATGTATTCAGAACTCGTAAGGGAGAAATATCCGTTCACGCATTAAAGGTTAAGCTTCTTTCAAAATCTCTTCTGCCCTTACCTGAAAAATGGCACGGTTTAAAGGATCAGGATATACGGTACAGACAGCGATATGTTGATCTTATTGTAAATCCCGGCGTTAAGGAAACTTTTGTAAAGAGAAGCAGGATCCTACGTGAAATCAGAAGTTATCTTGACAATCTGGGTTATATAGAGGTAGATACACCCGTTTTGCACACTCTTGAAATAGGAGCTGCCGCAAGGCCCTTTAAAACTCATCATAACGCGCTTGATATTGATATGTATCTTAGAATTGAAACAGAGCTTTATTTAAAAAGGCTGATTGTCGGCGGATTTGACAGAGTTTACGAGGTAGGACGCATATTCCGTAATGAAGGTATGGACACCTCTCATAATCCTGAATTTACTACTATCGAAATGTATCAGGCTTACACCGATTATAAGGGAATGATGGAGCTTATAGAAAATATGTACGAAAGTCTTGCATTGAAGATTTGCGGAGGTACTACGGTAAAATACCAGGGCGAACAAATAAATCTTAAGGCTCCATGGGAAAAGCTGACGATGATTGAAGCGGTTAAAAAATATGCGGGCGTAGATTACAATGAATGGAATACTGATGAGGACGCAAGAAAATGCGCTGAACTTAACGGGCTTGAAGTGGAGGAAGGAAAAAAAGCAACTAAAGGTCACGTTTTAATCGCCTTTTTCGAAGAGTTTGTTGAACCAAAACTAATACAGCCTACAATTATTTATGATTATCCGGTTGAAAATTCTCCTCTCGCCAAGAGAAAGCCGTCTGATCCGGCTTTTACTGAAAGATTGAATACTTCATTTATGCAAGGGAAATGGGAAATGCCTTTTCAGAGCTTAATGATCCTATTGATCAAAGGGAGCGGTTTGTTCGTCAGGTTGAGGCAAAAAAATTAACCGGAGCTAATGCGGAAATTGATGAAGATTTTATAACTGCTCTTGAATATGGATGCCGCCGACCGGTGGACTGGGACTTGGTTTAGACAGACTTGTTATGCTTTTAACCGATAGTTCATCTATAAGAGATGTGCTTTTATTCCCGACGATGAAGTCCCTCCCGAATGAAAAAGGCTAAAAAACAGCGTTTTGACAGCTTTTGCCGGGTTTTGTTAATCCAAATTTACCCCTGAAAATGGGGTTTACGACAAATTTACGACAAATGACTTCGAGGGCAAAGGCGAATTTTTACGACAAACCGCTGTCGTAAACGACTTGAAACCAAAACTGTTAATCCAAAGGCTTCATTGTAGTGTTTACATCGTAAAAACAGATGAAAAGCCTTGTAGAATGGGTGGTTGGCAGCGTTTACGACACAAAATCAAGAATAGTTTACGACAAGTAAAAACAGGCTTCGGCTATCAAGGTCGGAGCCTGTTTTTTTGACTCTAAATCGCAATCTTTTCTTTTCCTCATTTATCCTTATAATGAAGATGTCAGGAGGTGCAGCAGATGAAGCAGAAGGACTTTCATATTTATTTGACTGAGCAGGAACGCTCTCAGGTGATTCAATCTCTGATTGAACTTAAAAACAGCCTGATAGCGCATGGCAGATATGCCGACGCAGTAGACGAGGTGCTGATTAAAATAACGAAGGCTCGGAAGAAGCGCATTTCTGTCCGTTACGTTTGAATAAAAATAATGAAGCCGCTTGTTTCTCTTACTCGGAGAAGCAGGCGGCTTTTTTGCGTTTAGGAAGCGTACAAAAATTTTTTGAAAAATTTTTCAAAGCAGAGTCCCCAAACGACCTTTCCCTGTGAGAACAAGTGAAAGGGTAAAAACCACTCCGATTCGGAGTGCCGCCCTTTCGCAGCTTTTTGACAATTAAATAGACAGGCGTTAAGGACTTTATTTCTGATGATTAGCCCGAAGGTGGGTACGCCACGACCGTCACTTCTTAGGGTTCCCGAAAAGTCGATAGACTTTTTGGGAAAAGGAGGAGCAGTGTAATGAGCGAGCTTTTCGTGTTTACACGGAAACGAGCGATATGAAACTTGCGACGACGCAGCGAGAACTCCCGACCTGAAACTCGGATTGCCACCGAGCGGCAACGACAGTCAGAATGATAATGATACTTCCCTATGGGGCTGGCGGAGAACCCGGCAGAGGTGAAATCCCTATGATACGGTGCAGCACACCGTAACCTTAACGCTTCCCACAAAGGCGGACTGCAAAACTGTCCGCCTTCCCGCAGGGGTGGTTGAGGACAAATACTGTGGTCTGATACATAGCCGAATTTTACAAGTCGGTTATGAATTTTTGGAAAGGAGGAAAAGCGGAAGATGTCAAACTGTAAAACCATTGCTATATGCAATCAGAAAGGCGGCGTGGGCAAAACCACTACGGCGGTTAATCTTGGTATCGGTCTTGCCATGCAGGGAAAAAAGGTACTCCTTGTGGACGCTGATCCGCAGGGAGATTTAACAACCTGTCTCGGCTAGCAGGAAGCGGACGAGCTTCCCATCACGATTTCAGACAAACTACTGTCTGTCATTACAGATAAGAACGATAACCCGCTAAGTGGTATTCTCAGGCACGAGGAAGGCGTGGATTTAGTTCCGTCCAACCTTGAGCTATCTTCTATGGAAATGAGCCTTGTTACCGCTATGTGCAGAGAAATGGTAATGAAAAACTACCTGAGTGAAATCAAGGGCAATTACGACTATGTTCTGATAGACTGTATGCCTTCGCTCGGTATGATTACCCTTAATGCACTTACAGCGGCAGACAGCGTGATTGTTCCCGTTCAGGCGCAGTATCTTCCGGCTAAGGGAATGACGCAGCTTTTAACAACGATTTCCAATGTGAAGCGGCACTCGAATCCGCAGCTAAATATTGACGGGATTCTCCTAACCCTTGTGGATGGGAGAACAAACCTTGCCAAAAGCACGGTTGAGGCTTTGAGAGGACAGTTCGGGAGCCATATCCGCATTTACCGTACAACCATTCCGGTTGCCGTAAAAGCCGCAGAGGTTTCGTCTAAGGGCAAGAGCATTTATGCCTATGAGCCAAACAGCACGGTATCTAAGGCTTATGCCGACTTCACAAGGGAGGTGTTAGCCGATGGCAGGCAGAAAGAGCGACTTCGTTCTTCCGACGAAAGGACTCGATGACTTATTCTCTACACAGGCAGAACGGGACGAAGCGAAGCTGCAAAAAATCAGGGACATTCCGCTTGCAGAGATTGACGGTTTTCCCGACCACCCCTTTAAGGTACGGGAAGATGAGGATATGTTTCAGCTTGTGGAGAGTATCAAAGAGAGGGGCGTTATCACGCCTGCAACCGTAAGGCAGAAGGAAGATGGCAGATACGAGCTTGTTTCAGGACACAGAAGAAAAAGGGCTTGTGAGCTTGCTGGATTTGAAACGCTGCGCTGTGAGGTGGTAGACCTTGACCGGGACGAAGCAACGATTTTAATGGTGGAGAGCAATTACCAAAGGTCGCAGATACTTCCCTCGGAGAAAGCGTTTGCTTATAAAATGCGGCTTGAAGCGATGAAAAGACAGGCAGGCAGACCGAGTAAAGAAAATTTATCCCCAGTGGGGATTGATTTTAAGGGAAAGCAAACGCTTGATGTAATGAGCGAGGAATGTGGCGATAGCCGCAATCAAATCCACCGCTATATCCGTCTTACCAATCTTGTCCCTGAACTGCTTGAACTTGTGGACGAGGGCAAAATCAAAATGCGCCCTGCTGTTGAGCTTTCCTATCTCGATGAAGATTGCCAGCGTGATGTGGTGGACGAAATCGACCTGAATATATGCACGCCTTCACACGATCAGACAATCCGTATGCGGAAGTTTTTTAACGAAGGGAAGCTGACTACCGAAGCAATACAGGCAATTATGAGTGAGGATAAACCGAACCAGCGGGAGAAGATTGTCCTGCGTGGGGATAAGGTGCGAAGCCTGATACCGAAGAATATTCCGTTAAATCAGACGGAGGATTATGTCTGCAAGGCATTGGAGCATTACAACAAATTTCTGCGAAACCGTGCAGACCGTGATTCGAGGTAGGCGGAGTATGTTTTTCGTCTCCCCTTCCTCACACTCTAACCCCTTAAAATACAACCTGACTATCCGAAAAAGAATAACTATCTCCTGAGTTTCCTCTATCTCAAGCATAGTAGTAACTCATGCGGCTTGTTTATGCAGGCGGAAAAGGCTGCGGCATTGCACCTTTGTCCGAATAGCTGTTTTCTGTTAGAATAATGGCAAAAGAACAAAGGAGTGAGGTTGTATGAAATCTAAAATCACAGTTATTTGGCAATGCTGTTAGTCATAACATTATCGGGCTGCAACAATACCCGGCAGAAAGAGAACATACCGGAACCGTTTTCTTCTTCGGAAAGCAGTGAGCAACTTTACGGACCGGAGACGCTTCCGGCTGAAGAAACAAGTGAGGTTGAAACATCGCCCGAACCTTCGGAAAATGCCAAGCCTGAAGAAACGCAGAGCATAACCGAATCGGAGAGTACAGACAGCAGTAAACCAAAAGCGCCTGAGCAGACCGCTTCGACGGTTTCTGCTCCACAGGGCGGGCAGAAGCAGGAAACGGAAAGTGAACAGCCCAAACTACACCACCCGAAACACAAACGCCGCCGCCAGCGCAGACAGAAGCGGCAGAATCCACAGAAGTGGCGGAAACCACACCGCCGCAGGAGGTAACGCCCGAACCGAAATCCATTTACGATTATGAGTTTGATATTGCGGCTATCCGTGCAGAACTGATTTCAGTTGGAGAAGGAATGGGGCTTACCCATACGGACGGTTTAACGCCGGACACGGCTTCGTGGTCAACGCCTGTTACGGCTTCCGCAGATTTTCAGGGAGAAAACCTGAAACGCAGGCTGACCGATTATGTGCAGTCATGCCGGGGCTTATAGAGGCATACGGCGGCAATCCAATTCAATACTTCACGATTTACGCTGAACCGCTTGGAGGCGGCAGCTACCGGATATATTTTCTGTACTAAGTCGTGACAAACTTCCCTCTGTCAGAACAGGCAGGGGGATTTTTTTATACACAAAAACGATGATACCCAAAACGAAAGGATGGTATATCTATGAAACATTTTTTGAAAACAAA